>Ga0184633_10000407_pt1 | contig 15490 bp, 18 predicted proteins | sample PLM31_170_b1_FD_133156 | JGI IMG/M metagenome (GOLD analysis project Ga0184633, IMG submission 133156) | Groundwater sediment microbial communities from an aquifer in East River, Colorado, USA - PLM3-1_170_b1 | ecosystem: Environmental > Terrestrial > Soil > Riparian zone | place: USA: East...
GAGCATTGCCTCGAATCGGGCCACGGGCTGCTCGCGGAGATCCCCGAGCTCGCCGCGGCGTGGCGGCGGCTGCGCGCGCCGCAGCACGTCGTGATCTCCAACGTCGCCGGCACGCGGGTCCGGTCGACGATCATCCGCGTGCTCGAGATCTGGCCCGATGCTCCGCCCGTGCACTGGCTCCTGGCGCAGCCCGAGCAGTGCGGGGTGCGCAACGGCTACCGCAACCCCGAGCAGCTCGGCTCGGACCGCTGGGCGGCGATGATCGGCGCGCGCTCGCTCGTCGGCGCTCACGCGGTGCTGGTCGTGGTGTGCGGAACCGCGACCACGATCGACTTCGTCGATTCCGGCGGCGCGTTCACCGGCGGCGTGATCCTGCCCGGCGTGGGTCTCATGATCCGGTCCCTGCACGAGGGGACCGCGGCGCTTCCGGACGCCGACGGGCAGTACGTGGATCATCCGCAGCAGACGGTCGACGCCATCGTGAGCGGCTGCCAGCACGCGCTCGCGGGCGCGGTCGAGCGGGTGTACCGGCTGCAGCACGCGAGCCATCCGGAGATCGTGTGCCTGCTGTCCGGCGGCGCCGCGAAAGCGCTGGCGCCGCGGCTCGCGATCCCGTTCCGGCTGCACGAGAATCTCGTGCTCGAGGGCCTGCACCGCATCGCGCAGTCGCTGCGCTGATCGCCCCGCGGGACCCTGCTAGTATCGCCTGTCGTTCCTCCTGACTCCGCGTGCGACCGTGCGCACCTCGAGCTTTGCCGTTCTCAGGCTCCTCACGGAGGAGCGGTTCCGCTCGGGCGCGGAGATCGGCGCCGCGCTGGGGCTCTCGCGATCGATGATCTGGCGCGCGGTGCGCGAGCTCGAGGCGCGCGGCCTCAAGGTGTTCAAGGTTCGCGGGCGGGGCTATCGCCTGCGGCTGCCGTTCGATGCCCTCGACGCGGACGCGATCGGACGCCGCCTCGGGCGCCGCCACGCCGGTCTCCGGCTCCAGCTCCTCGACGAATGCGACTCGACCAACACGCAGCTCGCCGCGCGCGCGGCAGCCGGAGCGCCGTCGGGCACGGCGCTGGCGTGCGAGCTCCAGCGCGCCGGCCGCGGCCGGCGCGGCGCGAGCTGGTACTCGGGGCTCGGGACGAGCCTGACCTTTTCGCTGCTCTGGCGTTTCGACCGCGGCGCCGCGGCGCTCGGCGGGCTGTCGCTCGCCGTGGGCGTCGCCTGCATCCGCGCCTTCCGGGAGCTCGGCCTGGACGGGGTGGCGCTGAAATGGCCCAACGATCTCGTCCGCGGCGACGGCAAGCTCGGCGGCATCCTCATCGAGCTCGCCGGCGACGCGCTCGGTCCCACGGCCGCAGTGATCGGAATCGGCGTCAACGTGCGCGTGCCCGAGAACGCGAAGCGCGCGATCGGACAACCGGTCGCCGACCTCGCGAGCCAGCCGGCGCCATCGCGCAACCTCCTCCTCGGCGGGCTCCTCGCCGCGCTGGCCGAGGCGCTGCCGGTCTTCGCGGAACAGGGGTTCGGCCCGTTTCGCGACGAATGGCTGCGGCATCACGCCTACCATGGCCGCCGCGTGCGCCTGCTCGTGCCGCCGCGGCGCACGGTCGAGGGCATCGCGACCGGCGTCGCCGAGGACGGCGCGCTCGTCGTCGCGACGCGCGGCGGCGTCGAGCGCTTTCACTCGGCCGAAGTCAGCCTGCGAAGCGCCGCATGAGGATCGCGTTCCTGCTGCTCGTGTTCGCGAACGTCGCGTTCTTCGGGTACCGTTACTACGTCACCCACTACGTCTCGCCGGGCGCGGATCCGGTGGCCCACCAGCTGCAGCCGGAGCGCATCCGGATCCTCCCGCCCGAGGAGCTCGCGCGCCTCGCGGCTTCCCGCCGCGGCGGGCCCTGCATCGAGCTCGGGCCGATCGCCGCGAGCGACGCGCCGCGCGCCGAGGAGGCCGCGGCCGGCCTCGGCTCCGGGCTGAAGCTCCAGCGTCGCGTCGACGAGCCCGCGCGGTGGTGGGTCTACATTCCGCCGCTCGCCACCCGCCAGAGCGCGTCTCAGCGCATCGCGGAGCTGAGGAAGCAGGGCATCGAGGACTCCTCGCTCGTCAGCGACGAGCCGTCGTGGCGGAACGCGATCTCGCTCGGCGTGTTCCGCAGCGAGGAAGCAGCCAACAACCGCGCCGAGACCCTGCGGAAGCGCGGGGTAGGCGGCGTCCAGGTGGCGCCCCGCGAGGGCGCCAGCGGCCGCGTGTACGTGCAGCTCTGGGATGCGCCCGGGGCGGTGCGACTCCGGTTCGTCGACCTGAAGGACGGGTTTCCGGGCAGCGACGTGCGCGAGTGCCAGGGCGGGTGATGGCGCATCGTCCTGGCCCGTCCATCAGCCCTCCCAGCAGCCGGAACCGATGTACACGCCCCGCCACAACCGCGTCGATGACCCGGCGACGCTCGTCGCCTTCATGCAGGCGCACTCGTTCGCCGCGCTCGTGACCCACGGCGAGGCGGGCTTGCGCGCGACGCACCTGCCGGTCGTCGTCGAGCGGGACGGCGAGCAGGTGCGGCTGCTCGCCCATCTGGCGAAGGCGAATCCCCAGTGGCGCGATTTCGCGCCCGGGGCCGAGGTGATGCTCATCTTCGCCGAGCCGCACGCGTACGTGTCCCCGCGCCACTACGAGCGCGCCGAGACGGTGCCGACCTGGAACTACGCGGCGGTGCACGCCTACGGCGTTCCGCGGCTGGTCGAGGACCGGGACGAGAAGCATGCGCAGCAGGCGAAGCTCGTCGCGCTCCACGACGCCGAGTACCTGGCGCGCTTTCCGCGCCTCCCGCGCGACTACGTCGACAGGATGCTGGGCGCGATCGTCTCGTTCGCGATCGATGTGGCCCGGCTCGATGCCCGCTTCAAGCTGTCGCAGGAGAAGCTGCCGATCGAGCGCGAGCGGATCATCGCGGCGCTCGAAGCCTCCGGCGACAGCTCGGCCCAGGAGACCGCGCGGCTGATGCGCGCGCACGGCCCGTGAGGCCAGCATCGTCCGCGCTCCCGCCAGGGTGCACGATCGCCGGCGCGGCGAGCCCGGGCCAGCTCGACGGCTCTAGCCTCGCCGGATCCGTTCGAGCAGCACCGTCGTCGAGCGCTCGTGCTCGAACGGGATCGAGTGGACCCTCCCGCCCCACGCGCGCACCTCGCGGCCGCCGACGATGTCCTCGACCTTCCAGTCGCCCCCCTTCACGAGCGCGTCCGGCCGCGCGACGAGGATGAGCTGGAGCGGCGTGTCCTCGTCGAACCAGGTGACGAGGCTCACCGACTCGAGCGCCGCGAGGACGGCCACGCGGTCTGCGAGGGGGTTGATCGGCCGATCGCCGCCCTTTTCTAGGCGCCGGGCCGAGGCGTCGGAGTTCAGGCCGACCAGCAGGCTCGCGCCGAGCGCGCGCGCCTGCGCAAGATAATTGACATGGCCGCGATGCAGGAGGTCGAAGACGCCGTTCGTGAACACCAGCGGGCGCGCGAGCTGCGCGACGCGGCCGCCGACCTCGCCCGGGTCGGCGATCTTGCGCTCGAAGGCAGCCGTCATGAGCGTTCGGCCGGTCCGGCTACTTCCAGTGCGCCGGCCAGGTCCGCGGGAAGAAGGGCAGCATCTCGACGCCCTGCATCCAGGCGTTGATGCGCTCCGGGATCGCGGCGCGCAGACCGAGGTCGGGCTTCTTCTTCTCGCAGCGCAGGCCGAGCGCGACCATCGGATAGAGGGTGTAGTCCGCGGCCGACACCGGTCCGGCGAGATACTCGCCGCGGATCTCGCCCCGCCAGCGCGCGAGCTCGGCCGCGAGCTCGTCGCGCGCCGCGGCGATCCGCTCGCCGTTCCATTCCTCCGGCTTGGTGAAGAGCACGAGCCGCACGAGCCGGTTCATCGCCGGCGCGAAGTAGTTGTCCGCCTCGCAGATCTGCCGCCGGACGAGCGCGCGGTCGACGGCCGCGCCCGGGAACAGGCGCTTGCCGTAGTCGGGATAGGCGTCCTCGAGGTACTCGACGATCGCGGCCGACTCGTAGAGTCGCAACCCGCCGTCGACGATCGCGGGCACCTTGCCGCGCGGGTTGATGGCGAGGAACTCCGGTGTCTTGAGGTCGCCTTCGGCGAACGAGAGCACCCGCCGCTCGTGCGGGATGCTCTTATGCTCGAGCGCGAGCCAGACCCGCCACGTGTAGGGCGAACCTGCGCCGTAATAGAACGTCAGAGCCAAGCCGCAGCCTCCTTTCGATGCTGGCGGAGTTTAGAAGCTGCCCGGCTTTAGGGATAGACTCGCTCGGGCTAGCGTTCGTGCGTGACACGCGGAAAGGTGGAGCAATGACTGGGACGCATTCGCCTCGGGCCCTGCTGCTTGGCCTGCTCATCCCGGCCTTCAGCGGGACGGTCTGGGCCGCTCCGGAGGCGGGCGGCGCGGCCTCGCCCGCCGTCGGCTGCCCGCCAATCCTGGACCGCAAGTTACTGAACCTGCAGGACGAATCGATCTCGCTCTGCGAGTTTCGGGGCAAGGTTCTGCTCGTCGTCAACACCGCCAGCGAGTGTGGCTACACCCCGCAGTACGAGGCCCTGGAGAAGCTGTACCGCCGCTATCGGGATCGCGGCCTCGTCGTGCTCGGCTTCCCCGCGAACGACTTCGGCGGACAGGAACCGGGGTCGAACAAGCAGATCGCGCAGTTCTGCCAGGTGAACTACGGCGTGACGTTCCCGGTGTTCGCGAAGACTTCAGTGCTCGGCGCGGAGGCGAACCCGCTGTTCCGGGACCTCGAGGCGAAGACGGGCAAGCGGCCGCAGTGGAACTTCCACAAGTATCTCGTCGACCGCGGCGGGCAGCCGGTGGCTGCGTTCGGCAGCGCCGTCGAACCCCTCGACCCCCGGCTCACTTCGCAGATCGAGCGGCTGCTCGCCACTCGGCCGTAGCGGAGGCCCGTCGCTCCGGCGAAAGCGACGACCTGTGGGTCGTCGTCCCCGCGAAAGCGGGGACCCAGAGCAGCGCCGCCTGGATCCCCGCTTTCGCGGGGATGACGTCGCTCCGCGCGGGTCCCCGCGCGTCACGACGTCACTTGGGCGCGTCGGCGGCGGGCTTCGGCGGCGGGTCGGGGAGGTACTCGAAGAGCCGCACGACCCGCTTCACGCCGCTCACGTGGCGCGCGATGTGCGTCGCGTCGTCGGCTTCCTTGCGCGTCACCAGGCCCATCAGGTACACGACGCCCGACTCGGTCACGACCTTCACGTGCAGCGGATTGAACTTCTGGTCGCCGACGAATCGGGCCTTGATCACGCTCGTGAGATAGGTGTCGCGGGACCTCGAGCCCAACGAGGAGAGCGGCGCGACCTGGATCTCGTTGAACACCCCCTTCGCGTCCGGCACCGCCGCGGCCATCTTCTCGACCTCTCCCTTGAGCGCCTCGGTCGTCGTCTCGCCGGTGAGCAGGACCTGCTTGTTGTAGCTCGCGATATTGACGTGGCCCTGCGCCAGGATCTTGGCGCCGATCTGCTTCGAGGCGGTCCACTCGATGCGCTCGTCGGCGAGCTGCACGTCGGTGTAGCGACGGTCGAGCGCGACCGCGGTGCCGCCCACCGCGGCGGCCCCGACGATGAGCGGCGCACATCCGGAGGCGAGGCACGAAAGGACGAGCGCGAGGACCAGGACTGCGAGGTGACGAGCCAGCATGCGGTTCACTCCGTTCCGAGCAGCAGACAATCGATGCCGTCGCACAGGCAGTGCAGCGTCAGGAGGTGCACCTCCTGAATGCGCGCGGTCACGCCGTGCGGCACGCAGATGTGCACGTCGCCCGCCCCGAGCTGCTTGCCGACCTCGCCCCCGCCCTTGCCGGTCAGCGCCACCACCTTCATCTCGCGCTCGTGCGCCGCGCGCACCGCGGCGACCACGTTCGCCGAGTTGCCGCTCGTCGAGATCGCGAGCAGGACGTCGTTCGGCTGGCCGAGCGCGAACACCTGCTTCGAGAAGACCTGCTCGTAGGCGTAGTCGTTCGCGATGGCGGTGAGCGTCGAGGAGTCGGTGGTGAGCGCCAGGGCCGCGAGGCCGGGCCGCTCGCGCTCGAAGCGGTTGAGGAGCTCCGCTGCGAAGTGCTGCGAGTCGGCCGCCGACCCGCCATTGCCGCAGGCGAGGATCTTGCCGTTCGCCACGAGGCAGCCGACCATGACCTCGGCCGCGCGCGCGATCGGTTGCGCGAGCACCGCGACCGCGCCGAGCTTCGCCTGGGCGCTGTCCGAGAAGTGCCGGCTGACGCGGGCGACGAGATCGATCGACATCAAGGAAGCTGTCGGGCCGCGACGAAAGCGGCCCGTCTTGGGTAATGAGTGTACACCGTGAGCACCTGCCGCCGCCGATGAGCGCCGCTACTCGACGAACACCTCGAACTCGATCCGGAGCCGCGGGTTCGGGTGCTCGCGCAAGGCGCTGATCCGCGCCGCGACAGCCTCGCGGCGGTCCATCGCCCACGCCAGCGCCGCATTCTCGCCGCGCGGCACGTAGCCGAGCATCCGTCCGCGCCACTCGACGCGCACCGCGTTCGCGTCGTGGGGGTTCGCGGGCTCGCGCACGAGCTCGAGCCGGTCGCCGACGCGCAGCTCGCGCCACGCCACGGCCGCCTCGTGATAGCGGAACCCGGCGAGCGGCGAGCTCTGCACGAGGAGCTTCACGGCCTGCGCGTGGGCCGCCGCGGCGAGCGCGAACGCGAGGGCGAGGCTACTCGCGAAACGCATCCCGGATCCACTCCACGCGCGCGGGGTCGAGGCGATCGAGCAGCACGACGTCGCAGCGGCACGGCTGCTCGGGCCGTCCGGCGAGGTAGTGGCGCGCGGCCCGGAGAATCCGGCGCTGCTTCGCGGCGTCGACGCTCGCCCCGGCGCCGCCGAATGCCGCGGAGCCGCGCAGCCGCACCTCGACGAACGCGAGCGTGTCGCCGTCCCGCGCGACGAGATCGATCTCGCCCGCGCGGCAGCGATAGTTCCGCGCGACGATCGCGAGTCCCTGGCGCTCGAGGAACCGCGCCGCGAGCACCTCGGCGGCGAGACCTGCGGCGCGGGCGGCGGTCGTCATTCGAGCGCGACGGTCCGCCCGTCGCGGAACGTGGCGCCGACCGGCCGGCGCGCGACGAGGCCGCTGCCGTGCACCGCGATGCGGCCGGTGACGCCGGCGAACTCGAAATCGCGCTGCCCGTCGAGCAGCGCCGCGGCGATGCGAAAGGCGTCGATCCCGACCGCATAGAAGCGCGCGAGGTCGCCCTGCAGGCCCGGCGGGCGCGGGTACCGCGCCATCGCCGGGTCGTCCGGCCGCAGCAGCCACGGCATGTCGGCGAACTGCACGCCGTTCAGGTCGAGGTTCTTGAGCGGATCGCTCGTCGTGTTCACCTGCGAGGTCGCGTACACCGGCATCTGGCTGCCGAGGTACGGACGGAGCTGCCGCGCGCGCTCGCCGCTGTCGGCGAGGAAGACGAAGTGCGGCGGATCCCGGTCCAGGATCTCCGTGACCGCGGCCGGGTCGGCGCCCGGCGCGACCTCGATGACCTCGATGAGGTGGCCGCCGACGGCGAGCCACTCGTCGACGAACGCGTCGCGGCTGCGGCGCGAGAGCGGCGTCGGGGCATTCACGACCGTGGCGATGCGCAGCGTGTCGGCCCACGCCCGCCGCGCGATCTGCCTTGCCTCGGCTTCGACCGCGAGGCTGAAGACGAAGAGGGAGCGCGGGACGGCGACCGACCCTTCAGGCTGGTTGAGCGCGAGCGTCGGCACGGCGAGCCGGTTGGAGCGCGCGAGCGCCGCCACGCCGCTCCGCGTCATCGGTCCGACCACCAGCCGGGTGCCGGCCCGGATCGCCGCGTCGTAGTCGGCGAGCACGCGCTCGTCGCTCGCATCGGTGCGCCGGGTGACGACTTCGAGGGTCCGCCCTTCGGCCGCCATCGCGGCCATGAAGCCCCGCTGCACCGCTTCCGCCGCCGGCTGAAACTCGGGCGCGTCGAGGGGCAGCAGCAGCGTCACTGCCGGGCCCGCCTTCGGCGGGAGAGGCAGGGGCGGCGGGGGCTCGGGGAGCGATGGGGGCGCGGTTGCCGTGGGCGGCGGCAGCGGCGCCTCCGGGACGGGCTCGGGCGGCGGTGGGCTCACGCGCGGCTCGACCGGCATCTGCACGGCGGGCCGCGCGGGCGGGGTTGCCGGCCTCGGGGTCGCACAGGAGAATGCGACGCTGGCAGCGAGGAGCGCAGCCGCGACGGCGCGCGAGGGGCGATGAGTCGGGAGCATGGCGAGGCGGGGCGAGGCAAATTATATGTGGTGGCCACGCCGATCGGGAATCTGGGCGACATCACCCTGCGGGCGCTCGACACGCTGCGCGCGGTGGACACCGTGTTTGCGGAGGACACGCGCGATGCGCAGCGGCTCCTCTCGCATCACGGCGTCGCCGCGAGGCTCGCTGCGCTGCACGAGCACAACGAGCGCGCAGCCACGCGCGCGTTGCTCCGGCGCCTCGCGGCGGGACGCGATGTCGCGCTGGTGACCGACGCCGGAACGCCGGGCATCTCCGACCCGGGCGCGCTCGCGGTCGCCGAAGCGCGCGCGGCGGGCTTCGAGGTCGTGCCGATCCCCGGTCCGAGCGCGGGCGTCGCCGCGCTGTCGGTCGCCGGCCTGCCGGGGCCGTTCGCCTTCGTGGGCTTTCTTCCCCCGAAGCCGGCGGCGCGAGCCCGGGCGCTGGCGGCGTGGCGGGATTTCCCGCACACGCTCGTGTTCTACGAGGCGCCCCATCGCGTGCTCGAGTGCGTCGACGACCTCGCCGCCGTGCTCGGGAGCGAGCGCACCGTCGTGCTCGCGCGCGAGCTCACCAAGGCGTTCGAGAGCGTACACGTGGGTCCGCTCGGCGCGGCCCGCGAATGGCTCGAGACGGACCCGAATCGGGTCCGCGGCGAGTTCGTGGTGCTCGTCTCCGGCGCGCGTCCGGCGGCGGACGAGCGGGAGCAGGAGGGCGAACGCGTCCTCGGCCGGCTCCTCGAGGTGTTGCCGGTGAAAACGGCGGTGCGGCTGGCGGCCGAGATCACCGGCGCGTCGCGGAACGCCCTCTACGACAAAGCGCTGACGCTCAAAGGCAAGAAGCCACGGTGACGGAGCTCCGCGTTCGCCTAAACTTGGGGCCATGGACAAGCTGACGATCACGCGGCCGGACGACTGGCACCTGCACCTGCGCGACGGCGCGGCGCTCGAGAGCGTGCTGCCGTACACCGCGCGGCAGTTCGCGCGCGCGATCGTGATGCCGAACCTCAGGCCGCCGGTCGCGACCGTCGAGGCGGCGCGAGCGTATCGCGAGCGGATCCGCGCGGCGCTCGCGCGCGCCAACGCCGGTCGCGCGACGCCGCTCGAGTTCGAGCCGCTGCTGACCCTCTACCTCACCGACAACACCTCGCCCGAGGAGATTGGCCGGGCCGCGGCGAGCGGCTTCGTTCGCGCGGTCAAGTACTATCCGGCCGGCGCGACCACGAACTCGGATTCCGGCGTCACGCGCCTCGCGCGCGCGTTCCCGGCCCTCGAGGCGATGGCGCGTCACGACGTCCCGTTGCTCGTTCACGGCGAGGTCACCGACCCCGAGGTCGATGCGTTCGACCGCGAGCGGGTGTTCATCGCGACGGTGCTCGCCGAGATCGTGAAGCGGTTTCCGGGCCTGCGGGTGGTCTTCGAGCACATCACCACGCGCGAGGCGGCCGACTACGTGACCGCCGCCGGAGCGAACGTCGCCGCGACCATCACCGCGCACCACCTCCTCTACAATCGGAATGCGATCTTTCAGGGCGGCCTGCGCCCGCACTTCTACTGCCTGCCGGTGCTGAAGCGCGAGCGCCACCGCGAGGCGCTGGTGCGCGCCGCGACCGGCGGCAGTCCGAAGTTCTTCCTCGGGACGGACAGCGCGCCACATCCGCGGGGCGAGAAGGAGTCGGCGTGCGGCTGCGCCGGCTGCTTCACCGCGCACGCCGCGCTCGAGCTCTACGCCGAGGCGTTCGAGCGCGCGGGCGCGCTCGAACGGCTCGAGGCGTTCGCGAGCTTCAACGGACCCGACTTCTACCGTCTGCCGCGGAACGCGGCGCGGGTGACGCTGATCCGCGATCCCTGGAAGGTGCCGGCAGAGGTCGCGTTCGGGGACGCCACCGTCGTGCCGCTCCGCGCCGGGGAGAGCATCGCGTGGCGGCTCGCCTAGATGCTGGCTTGCTCTGGGACCGGGAGGCACTGCTTGCCTCGCCGTGGTTCGCGGCGGTCCACCACTTGCTGGCGCGGCTGCCGCAGGAGCGATTTCCCTCTCTCGACGACCTGAAGACCCTCGCACGTGAGCGAGGCGTCCGGACGGGCGGCGATGTGCCGCTCACGTTCGTTCCGGTGGCCGCTTCGGGGAGAGGGCTGGACAGCCAGTACGAGGTGCGCATCTTCCGCACCGGGGAAGTGCCGACGCGGACCGACGGCTGGCACGACCTTTTCAATGCGCTGGCGTGGCTCGCCTTCCCGCGCACGAAAGCCACGCTCAATCGCCACCATCACGACGAGCTGGTTCGCCGCTGGGGTGCTCCGCAGCGCGGGACGGCGCGCGACGTCTTGACTCTCTTCGACGAAGGTGGAGTAGTCGTCGCCTGCGCGGCCCCGCCACTCGCGCGGCTGCTCGCGGAGTTCCAGTGGAAGGAGCTCTTCTGGACGCGACGCCATGAAGGGATCGCCGCGATGAGGTTCTTGGTTTTTGGGCACGCGATCCTGGAAAGAGCGTTCGCGCCGTACAAGGGCGTAACGGCGAAGGCGCTCGTGATCGACGTGGCCCACGAAGCGCTCGCGCTTCCGCTGGCCGCGCTCGTCGATCTGCTGGACGCGCGCGCGGCCGATCACTTTGCGCGTCCCGGTGCGCTCGATTCGACCCGCGCCCTCCAACCGCTCCCGGTCCTCGGAATCCCGGGCTGGACGCCGGAGAACGAGGATCCGTCGTATTACGACGACGAGAACGTTTTCCGCTCGGGCCGCACGCGCGGTCGAACAGCTCAGACGTAACCGCGGGGACTTACAACGGGCTCGGCCTTCCTAAGGCCGTTTTCGTGGCCTGAATGGCGGGACGCGACCCAAAGGCGACATTCACGCGATCAAGCTTGGGTGCTCCCAGCGATGTGGCGAGAGCAGCGCGGGGATAGGAAAAACAAACGCCCTTCTTTCGTCCAGCAGGCCTGTATCGCCGGGCCAGTGAGCGGTCAATCGCCGTCAATCGCACCAGTCGCCGCTCGTAGTGGACGCGGTTTGCAGCCGGGGCGTGCCGAACCGCTTGGCCCATGATCTTTGCGTTGTTATTCTTGTGGCTGTCGGCGAGCAGGTTCGCGAACCGATTCGAGGCGGGGGCGATCTCGGTGAAGGTAAATCTGCGTTCGGCTCCGGCCTCGTTCACCCAGATGAGCGCGAGCCGATTGGAATCCTCCGCCCAGCGATCGACGACGTCGGCGCCGAAGTTGAACGTCGGCGGCACCTGCCAGGTGAAAGAGCGGTACGTCTGCGCGTACTCGCGCATCGACTGCCTGATCATCGCTGTCCTTCTCGCGGCCGCCGGCCGCTGCCGGCTACTTCGCGATCGTGAACAGTGCCCGCGCCGCGAACGCGGTGTCGGGGAAGTCCGAGACCACGCCGTCGACCCCGAGCTGGTAGAACTGCAGGTACTCGTTGACCGGGTTGCCCTGGTAGTCGGAAGGCAGCCGCCGCTGCTCGTTCCGGAACGTCCAGGTGTGAACGAGGAGGCCATGTCGCTGCGCGCGCCGAACGAGGTCGGACGCCGGCAGGAGCTCGCGGTCGGCCTCGTCGACCCGGCCGTCGCCGTTCTCGTCCCCGATCTTGCCGTCGCGGTTCAGGTCGGTGGCGGCGGTGCTCACGATGTAGCGCTTCCACGGGCCGATGCCGTCGGCGTAGGTCTTGATCTCCTGCAGGCCTTCGTCGGTGACGAAGAAGCTGAAGAGACGCGCCCTGAGCTGCGGATCGTTCGACGCCGTCCAGTCGTACGGCCGGTCGAACGGCGGCGTGAGGTCGATCGATCCGTCGGGCTTCACGCCGTCGGCGTCGACGAGTTGGACGAGGCGCACCGGCGTCAGCTTGCGCAGCGCCTTCAGGCTGGACGGCTCGAACGACTGGATGAACACCGGCGCATCCCGCCGGTTCCAACCCGCCAGCTCGAGCGCCTCGACGAGTTTGGGCTCGAGCGGCAGGCCGAGGTTCCGGTGGTAGGTCGGATGCTTCGTCTCGGGGTAGACCCCGATCGTGCGGCGCTTCTCGCGCGGCTTCCGCTTGGCGAGCTCGATCACCTCGTCGAAGGTCGGGATCTCGAACTTGCCGTTGAACTGCTGCGGCCGCTCCGCGAAAGCCTGCACCGCCCGCAGCGTCTTGATCTCCGCGAGGGTGAAGTCGGACGCGAAGAAACCCTCCTCCTGCGCGCCATCGACTACCGCCTTGCGCCGCCGGCCCGCGAACTCTGGCCGGTCCTTGACGTCGGTCGTAGTGGTGATGTTCGGCTCGTGGCGCACGATCAGATGGCCGTCCTTCGTCAGCACGAGATCCGGCTCGATGTAGTCGGCGCCGAGCTCGATCGCGAGCGCGTAGGCCGCGAGCGTGTGCTCGGGGAGATAGCCGCTCGCGCCGCGGTGGCCGATGACGATCGGCCGGCGCTCGTCGTCCCTTGGCCAGTCCACGATCGCGCAGCCCGTCGTAGCGCCGATCACGGCGAGCCCGATGAGACCCCGCAGCAGCAGCTTTCGGGCGCTTTGCATGCTCCGACCTCCTCCGCCGTTAAAACCCCTTCCGAATGTCTGCAACGGAGGACGGGTGAGTGGCAGCTTCTGGCCGCATTCTGTCGTTGACGTGAGTGCAGCCGCGAGCGCGGACTCCCCCGTCCAAGTGACACGAGGCCCTACGGACACGTGACGTTCTGCAGTCACGTACAGGTCATCTGCTAGGGCGCTGATTGGCCTGGAGGGCGATCCGGTTCGTGGGAGTGGCGTCCCGGTCCGCTTCTTGTGCGCGCGAAGCGCGCACAAAGAATACAGGCCTCTCTTTGAGGTGGCTCCTTCTTTTGTATGCCCCGCCCGGGGGGAAATCAAGCCCGGCCGGGGGAACTTCTGGGCGCGACGGGTATCATCGCATTGCGAAGCAGGCCAGACGGTCGCTGGAGCCCTTGCGGCTTCAGAGGAAAGTCCGGGCTCCGCAGGGCAGGGTGCTGGGTAACCCCCAGGCGCCGCGAGGCGACGGAAAGTGCAACAGAAAGGACACCGCCGATGGCCGGGGCAGTGGCGAAAGCCGCTGCGTCGGATCAGGTAAGGGTGAAATGGTGAGGTAAGAGCTCACCGCGGCCGTGGCGACACGGCTGGCCAGGCAAACCCCACCCGGAGCAACACCAAATAGGCAGGCGCTGCGCGTCGCGGCCCCGATCGCCCTCGTGGCGAACCCCAGGCTGCGGCGTGCTGGAGGGCGGCTCGCCCAAGCCTGCGGGTCGGTGGCTCGAGCCCCGGGGCGACCCGGGGCCTAGATGAATGGCCGTCCACGACAGAACCCGGCTTATCGGCTTGCTTCGCAAACTTTCCCCGACCCTTGGCCGCGAGAAGCGGCCAAGGGTCGCACGGGATTCTTGAGGGTGGATCGAGGTTAAGCGAGCGCCGGATCGACCTCGCCGATCTCGGCGAGCACCCGCTCGGGCGTGAGGTCGTTCATGCACTTGAAGTGGCCGAGCGGGCACTCGCGCTGGAAGCAGGGGCTGCATTCCACCTTGAGGCTCACCAGCCGCGCCGGCGCGAGCGGCGGCGTGTGCTCGGGGCTCGACGAGCCGTAGAGCGCGACCAGCGGCAGCCCGAGCGCCGCCGCGGCGTGCATCAGCCCCGAGTCGTTGGTGACCACGGCTTCGCACGCCGAGAGCAGGTCGATCGCCGCGGCGAGATCCGTCCGGCCACACAGGTTGATCGCCGCGCCCTCGGCGAGCTTCGCGATCTCGTCGCCGATCGGCCGGTCCTTGGGCGAGCCGATGAGCCACACCCGCCGGCCGCGCGCGCCGAGCGACCGCGCCAGCGCCGCAAAGTGGCGCGCCGGCCAGCGCTTCGCGGGACCGTACTCGGCGCCGGGGCAGAACGCGACGACCGGGCGCGAGCGGTCGAGCCCGAGGCGGGCAATCGTGATGGCGAGGTTCGCCTCGTCGACCTCGAGCCGCGGGAGCGCGAGCGGCCGGTGCGGCGGCTCGCCGGGCGCCTCGGCAAGCTGCGCGTAGCGCTCGGCCATCAGCGGCACCGCCTGCTCGTCGAGGCGATGGAGGACGTTCAACAACCCGTAGCGGGCTTCGCCGACGAAGCCGACGCGGCGGGGAACGCCGGCGAGGTAGGGGACGAGCGCGGCCTTCCAGCTGTTCGGCAGAACGAACGCCTCGTCGTAGCGCCGCGTGCGCAACGCGCGCGCGAGCCGGAGCCGCGCCCCGAGCTGCAGCGCGCCGTGCCCGAGGGTCGTATCGATGACGTCCTCGATCTCGGGCATGCGCCGCAGCGCCGGCGCCGCCCACTCCGGCGCGACCGCATCGAGCACGAGGCCCGGCCGCCGGGCGTGGAGCCGCGCGAGCAGCGGCTGCGCGAGCAGCGCGTCCCCGATCCAGTTCGGGGCGACGATGAGGATGCGAGGCACGACGGTCCGCGACGACGAACGTGGACTATGCTACCCCGGCGCTACCGGCCGGTCAGCGTTCGGCGCTCAGTGCCCCTTGGGCTTCGGCCCCCGGTACACGTAGAGCGTGCTGCAGTAGGGGCAGCGCATCTCCCCGGCATCCGCGACGTCGAGAAACACGCGCGGGTGGTAGGACCACACTGGCGTGCGCGGCGTCGGGCAGTGCAGCGGCAGGTCCGTCTCGGTGACCTCGATGACGGTCTCGGACTGGACCGGCTCGGCCATCACCTGCCCGCCTTGGCGACTCTCTGCTTCACGTCGTGCACCGGGGTGAGCCACTCCTTGTACTTCCTGTTCCGGCCGTTGACGAGATCGAAGAACGCCGTCTGGATCTTGTGGGTGATGGGACCGCGCCGGCCTTCGCCGATGGTGCGGCCGTCGCATTCGCGGATCGGCGTGACCTCGGCGGCGGTGCCGGTGAAGAATGCCTCGTCGGCGATGTAGAGATCGTCGCGCGTGATGCGCCGTGCCGTCACCTCGTATCCCAGGTCGGCGGCGAGCTGGATGACCGTCTCCCGCGTGATGCCGATCAGCGCGCTCGTCAGCTCGGGCTCGAGGATCCGGCCGTTCTTGATCACGAACAGGTTCTCGCCGGCGCCCTCGGCGACGAAGCCGTCGACGTCGAGCAGCAACCCCTCGTCGTAGCCGTGCTCGGTCGCCTCGAGGTTGGCGAGGATCGAGTTCGCGTACGTCCCCGAGTACTTCGCCCGGCACATCGAGACGTTGACGTGGTGGCGGGCGAAGGAGGAGGTCTTGATCCGGATCCCCTTCTCCAGGCCCTCCGCC
>Ga0184633_10000408_pt1 | contig 15471 bp, 17 predicted proteins | sample PLM31_170_b1_FD_133156 | JGI IMG/M metagenome (GOLD analysis project Ga0184633, IMG submission 133156) | Groundwater sediment microbial communities from an aquifer in East River, Colorado, USA - PLM3-1_170_b1 | ecosystem: Environmental > Terrestrial > Soil > Riparian zone | place: USA: East...
CTCGAGATCGAGGAAGTGTTCCGCGAAGCGGGCTTCCCGCGCGGGCTCTTCTCCACGGCGCTGATCGAGTCCTCCGCGGTGGCCGGTCTCATCGACGATCCCCGCATCGTCGCCGTCACGCTCACGGGCAGCGAGCTCGCCGGGAGCAAGGTCGCCGAGCGGGCAGGGAAGGCGCTGAAGAAGACGGTACTCGAGCTCGGCGGGAGCGACCCGTTCATCGTCCTGGAGGACGCGGATCTCGATGCCGCCGCCAACACCGCGGCCGACGCGCGCCTGGTCAACAGCGGTCAGAGCTGTATCGCCGCCAAGCGGTTCATCGTCGTCGAGACGGTGGCCGAGAAGTTCGTCTCGAAGTTCGTCGAGCAGCTTCGGTCGCGCCGCATGGGAGATCCGCTGGCCCGCGAGACGCAGGTCGGCCCCCAGGCGCGCGTGGACCTGCGTGACGACCTCCATCGCCAGGTCGAGGAGTCGATCAAGCGTGGAGCTCGGCGTCTTCTCGGCGGCGAGGTTCCGAAGGGCTCGGGCGCGTTCTATCCGCCCACGCTGCTCACGGCGGTCGACAAGGGCATGCCGGCCTTCGACGAGGAGACGTTCGGGCCGGTGGCCGCCGTGATCCGCGCCAAGGACGAGGCGGACGCGGTACGGCTGGCGAACGACTCGGCCTTCGGTCTGGGCGCGGCGGTCTGGACCCGCGACCGGGCGCGCGCCGAGCGCATGGCGGCCGAGATCGAGGCGGGTGCTGTGTTCGTCAACGGCTTGGTGAAATCGGATCCGCGGCTGCCGTTCGGCGGCGTCAAGCGCTCGGGGTACGGGCGGGAGCTCTCGGAGTACGGCATCCGCGAGTTCGTCAACATCAAGTCCGTCTGGATCGCGTAGTGCGGACGCCCGACGAGGGGATGGTATGAAAGCGTCCGACCTGATCGTCCAGTGTCTCGAGCACGAGGAGGTTCGCTACGTGTTCGGCCTGCCGGGCGAGGAAATCCTGGACATCCTGGACTCCCTCCTGGACTCGCGAATCACCTTCATCCCCACGCGGCACGAGCAGGGGGCCGCCTTCATGGCCGACGCCTACGGGCGCCTGACCGGTCGCGCGGGTGTCTGCCTCTCGACGCTCGGACCCGGCGCGACGAACCTCGCGACCGGCGTCGCCGACGCCAACCTCGACCGCGCGCCCCTCGTCGCGATCACGGGGCAGGCGGGCCGCGATCGCATCCACAAGGAGTCCCACCAGCGCGTGGACATCGTCGAGCACCTGCGGCCGCTCACCAAGTGGAATACCCGCACCGAGACCGCCGCGGTCATCCCGGAGGTCATCCGCAAGGCGTTCAAGCTGGCCGAGTCGGAAAAGCCCGGAGCCTGCCACGTCGAGGTGCCCGAGGACGTGGCGCGTGAAGCGACCGACGGCGCGCCGCTGTCGACCGAGCGGGCCCGGCGTCCGTCGCCGGATCGCCAGGCGCTCGAGACGGCGGCCCGTCTGATCGAGGCCGCGTCCTTGCCGCTGATCTTCGCCGGTAACGGCGTGATCCGCGGGCGGGCGTCCGCGGAGCTTCGCGCGTTCGCCCGGGCCCACGGGATCCCGGTCGCGCACACGTTCATGGCGAAAGGCTCGATGCCGTACGACGACGACCTCTGCCTGCTGTCGGTCGGGCTCCAGGCGCGGGACTACATCTCGTGCGGGTTCGACAAGGCCGATCTGATCATTGCCATCGGCTACGACCCGGTCGAGTACGCGCCGAAGTTCTGGAACCCGGACCGCAAGAAGCCCATCGTCCACATCGACTTCACGCCGGCCGAGGTCGACAGCTTCTATCAGCCCGCCGTCGAGGTCGTCGCGGACGTGCGCGAGGCGATCGAGCTCCTCGGCGGGCTCGTGAAGGGGCAGAAGGACCCGACGCCCTACCTCACGCTCCGTCGCTTCATCCTCGCCGAGCTCGCCGAGGGCGCGGCGGACGATACCTTCCCGCTGAAGCCCCAGCGCATCTTGCGGGATCTCCGCGCCCAGATGGGACGGGAGGACATCCTGATCTCGGACGTGGGCACCCACAAGCTGTGGATCGCTCGCACGTTCCCCGCCTACGAGCCGAACACCGTCTTGATCTCCAACGGCTATGCGGCCATGGGCTTTGCGCTGCCGGCCGCCATCGCGGCGAAGCTCGTCCATCCCGAGCGCAAGGTGGTGGCGGTGAGCGGGGACGGCGGCTTTCTCATGAACTGCCAGGAGCTCGAGACGGCGCACCGCCTCGGGCTCGCGGTCGTCAACGTGATCTTCCGCGACGGCGGGTACAACCTGATCCAGTGGAAGCAGCAGACCCATCTCGGGCGGGAATCGGGCGTCAGATTCGGCAACCCGGATTTCGTCGCGCTGGCCGCCGCCTTCGGCGCGAAGGGGTATCGGGTCGACTCGGCGCGCGCGCTGGGGCCGATCCTGGCCGAGGCCCTGGCGCAGCCGGGTCCGTCGATCGTCGACGTGCCGGTCGACTACGAGAACGCGAAGCTGACGGCGGGGCTCGGGCAGCTCATCTGTCCGATCTGAGTCCGAGCCGGAGGCAGTGACCCGATGGAAGAGTCGCCGCTCGCCGGGGTTACACGGAGCACTTCCGGGAGGTCGACGGCGGGCTGGAAGCGGTCGGGTCAGGGGAGCGGTTCGCCCCGAAAGACATCCGCGGCATCCTGGTGGACGCCTCCGGCGTGTACTCGGACCCGACGACCAGCGCCGTGCTGGAGGACGTCCCGATCACCGGGAAGACCGCCGCCTGACGCGCGCTACCGGCGCTCCCGGTCGATCGCCGGGCCGACGAGGATCGTGGCGATCGTGACCAGCGCGGAGAGCCCGGCGAACGTCGTCCAGGGCACCGCGTACGAGTCCCAGCGCACGAGTAGCAGCCCGAACGCGGCGGGCCCCACCAGCAATCCGACCACGATGGAGGCGAATGCCGCGCCGCTGAGCAGGCCGGCGCTTCGAGAGCCGCCCAGCTCCGCGCTCATGACGAAGAAGATTCCCACCCAGCCGTAGGCCCCCACCCCGGCCGCAAAGGCCAGCGTGCCGGCACCGAGCGGTGCTGCGACGAGCCAGACGGCATACGCCGCGAAGCTCGAGGCGCCGACAGCGCCGGTGAGTGCCAGCCACACCGATCGCCGGTCGGCGAGCCAGCGGTCGCTCGCCGCGCCGAGCACGAGCCGTGACACTGCGCCGCCGGCCTGCGAGCACGCGACGAGGAGCCCGGCGCCGATCGTGTCGAAGCCCAGGGCCTCGATCGTGTAGAGCGGCAGGTAGCTCAGCACGGCGGCCTGGACCATCCCGAGGAAGAGCCCGCTCGCAAAGAAGGTGAGGATTGCCGGCCGCCGGGCCCATGACCAGGCGCTCGCGCGCGTACCCTCTCGCTCGACGCTCGCCGGTCTGGCGGCCGGCTCGCCGTCCAGCCGGCCGAGCGGTCGCCAGGTCAGCGGGACCGGCAGCGCCACGACGAGGCCGCACGCCGCGATCGCCGCCCGCCAGCCCAGCGCCGCGGCGATGTGCGGTAGCACCAGCGCCGACGCGATGCCTCCGAGGGTGAGTCCCATCTGCTTGATGCCCATCGCCATGCCGCGCTCGTGCGCCGGGAAGAGGTCCATGATGGCCTTGCCGAGCGCGGGATTGACGACGCTCCATCCCGTGCCGGCCAGGAACAGGCAGACGAGGAACGTGCCGAAGCCGGGCGACAGGGCGCCGGCCGCGAGTCCCACCGCGCCTACGATCAATCCGCCGAGCAAGCTCGGCCGCACGCCCAGCCGATCCACGAGCCGCCCGCCCGGCAGCGAGAAAAGGAGCCCACCGAGATAAATCGACGGGACGATGAACGCGATCTGGAGCCGCGTCAGGCCGAAGCCGGCCACGAGGCTCGGCGACAGCGGTGAGATCCCGAGCATCCCGAACGCGCCGGCTCCGTAGGACGCGGTGAGAATGGCAAGGAGGAACCAGCGCGCGGCCACGAGGCTCGATGGTACCAGACCGAGGACAGGGGCCTGACGTGCACGACGCGGACGATCAAGATGACGGCGCCGGGGCCGTTCATGATGTCGCAGCAGGCGCAGAACGGCTACTCCTTCCTCCCCGAGCTCGCCGGCTGCTCGTGTCACCAGGTGTCGATCGAGACGGCGCAGTCCGGGCTCGACTGCTCCGTGCTGACGAAGCTCGAGGGAAAGCACATCATGCTCGGCTGTCTCGATCTGAACGACACGGCGGTCGAGTCGCCCGCGACGATCGTCGGGCGGGTCAAGCGCGCGCTGCCTCACGTCGGGGCCGAGCGCGTCATTCTCGCGCCGGATTGTGGGATGAAGTACCTGGCCCGCGACGTCGCCTTCGGCAAGATGAGGTCGATGGTCGAGGCCGCGAAGATGCTCCGCCGCGAGCTCGGCGACTAGGAGGCGACTGGACGAGGGACCGGCGGCTCGGCGGCCGCCGGTCCCGGTTTCAGCGCTGCGGCTCGATCCCGGTCAGGACTTCAGCGCGAACTTCTGGAACGTGTGGCAGCTCTCGGGGACGTGGCCGCGGCTTCCCGAGAACGTCCACGTCACCTCGCTCACGTACACGTCGCCGTGCGAATCGACCCCGATGCCGTGCGGCGCGGCGAAGCTGCCGGCCGCCACCGGGTCCGGCCCGCCCCACCGCGCGAGCACGCGGCCGTCCCGGTCGTAGACGCTGACGCGACCCGACCGGATCTCGCCGGCCGGTCCGTAGCGGCGCGAGGTCTGGCCCGGCTGCCACCAAAGCTCCGAGACGTAGGCGCGTCCCTGGCCGTCGAACACCAGGTGCGTCGGGCGTCTCGTGTCGGTCCACTCGGCGAGGTACTCGCCGTCGGGACTGAAGATCTGGATGCGATCGTTTTCGCGGTCGCAGACGAAGACGCGCCCGTCGGCGGCGACGGCGATGCCGTGCGGCAGAAAGAACTCGCCCGGACCCTGGCCCGGTACTCCCCAGGACCGCTTCAGCTCGCCGGTCGGGGAGAAGAGGTGGACGCGGCAGTTGCCGTAACCGTCCGACACGTAGAGGTCACCCCGCGGGCTGACCGCGAGATTGGTCGGACGGTTGAAGGGCCCGCCGGCCCGCGCGACAGTCGCGGTGTTCTTGCCGTCGTAGCCGGTGTCCGACGGCGTGTTCATGGTCCCGAGGGTCATCAGGAGCTTGCCTTGCGGGGTGAACCTCCGCACGGTGTGATTGCCGTCGTCGCTGCAGTAGAGCGTGCCGTCCGGCGCGACGGTGATGCCGTGGGTCCGCAAGGTGAACTGGCCCTCACCCCACGAGCCAACGAAGTTGCCCTTCCGGTCGTAGGTGATGATCGGATGATCGCCGCGGCAGATCAGGAAGACCCGATCCTCGGCGTCGACGGCGACACCCGCAACGTCGCGGTGCGCATATCCAGTTGGGAGCTGCTCCCAGCCCTCGACGACCCCGTAGCTCGGCGCGTTCGCTTGCGGCATCGGATTCCCCCTGTGCTCACGCCCGCTCGTAGGAGAGCCGGCGCACCTTGTCCATGTTCGTGCCCTCGATGCGGATGAGCCGCGTCGGCCCCTCGCGTCGCGGCGAGTGGAGATCGCCCTCGTTGTAGACGTGCGCCATGCCGGGCTTGAGGGTGTAGCTCGTGACCAGACGCACCTTACCGGGCTTGTTCTCGGCGGCGGGCTGGACAAGCGCCCAGTCGTTCATCACGGTCTCCCCCCGGGCCTGACCGTAGATCGCCCAGGACAGGCCGTGATCGTGAGGGTTACTCTCCTTGGCGCCCTGGTAGACGTGGGCGAGAATGCAGAAGCCAAGCTTCGGGTCCTCGTAAAGGATCTTGCGCTCGGGCCCGTCGTCGCCGACATACTTGGCGACGAACGCCTCGTCCTTCAAGACGTCCTGGACGATCTCGCACACCTTTTTCCGGCCCCCGGCGCCGGGATCGTCCGTGAGGGCGCGCTGACAGGCGGCCGAGAACTGCTCCAGCGTCCAGCTCATGGAATGACCTCCTCAGTCTGTGCGTGGCGGTATCGTACGTCACTTCGGGACGTGCTGGCGAGGTGAAGATTTCGAGGACTACGCGGCGTCGATTCCGGAAAGCCGGCTGTAGCTGACGGCGACCAGTCCGCCGCCGTCCTGATCGATCACGAGCTCGTCCTGTGTCACATCGAGGAGCGTCCCGGTGATGGGCGCGCGCATGTTCATGATCGACAGCGCCACGCGGCGTCCCTTGTACGCGATTGCTTCGGCCATCCACAGCTTCGCCATCGCGTGGCTCAGGTCGTCGACCTCGCGGATCATCCCGAGGCCGGGGACCGGCGCACTGCGATGCGCCGGCCGAGCAAGTTCCGCCGCGGCTGATACGGGCGGGGGCGTCGCCGGCGCGCTCGCGCCGCGGGCCGAAGCGGCCTGCCCGGCCGCCGCTGGTTGCCCCTGGTGTTCCCGGCCGGCCGGTCGGTATTCGGTGACCAGCTCGACGGCGCGTCCGTTCCCCCGGGAATCGGCGGCTGGACGCATGCCCTGCTGGACGACTCGTCCCAAGCCGTGGATGAGCTGAGACATCTGGCCCATCAGTCGGCGGAAGATGTAGAAGCCCAGGAGCGCGATCCCCAGCGCCAGGCCGAGGCCCACCTGAGACTGGACGTGCGAAAGCGCGCCCAGGCGATGGAGCGTCCACACGAACACCAGGAGCGGCACGACGGTCGTCACGGCGAACACTGCCGATGCCGCCTGCTGCAGTGAGCTCGGTTTGGACACGGCTACCATCAAAATCCATCGTAGGCGATGACCAGTCCAGCGGCTCCAGGAAAAAGGGCGCCCAGCGCCTGGGCCCGACGTGTGATATATCGCGGGGTAGGTCGGCAAGACCTGAGAGGAGGTATCAAGGTGAGCGACATGAAGATCGACACAGTGAGGTCCTCGAACAGTGGCGTCCTCGGGCGGGCGGGGAGCGAGGCCAGGGGCCACCGGATCGTCCTCGACTCCTCGTCCCGGCCTCAGCCTGACGCCTTCACCAACAGTGAGGCGTTCCTGGCAGGCGTCTCGTCCTGCGGAGTCACCCTCATCGAGATGCACGCCCAGGAATCGGGCATTCCCATGACGGGCATCCAGGTCACCATCGATGGCGCGCGGACCGCGGTTGAGCCCAATCGGTTCGCCACGGTCACGATGACGTTCGAGATCGCCGGCGTGAGCCAGTCCCAGGCCGACGAGCTCGTCGCGACCTATCGCGGGCGGTGACCACTCTACCGCACGGTCGCGGGCGCGACCGACGTGAAGGTCCAGGTCGTGGCGGTTCGGTAGTACCATCGGGTCCCGAGTGAGTCGGTGGACAAGCGCCGGTGCGCGTGGGCCAGGGGAGCGCTCGAGATCCGCTATCATGACCGAGAGTGGGGCGTACCGCTTCATCATGACCGACGGCTCTTCGAGCTCTTGATCCTGGAAGGTGCGCAGGCGGGGCTGAGCTGGTCGACGATCCTGAGAAAGCGCCCCGCGTACCGCAAGGCGTTCGATCGCTTCGACCCGAGCAAGATCGTCCGCTACAGCGCCGCGCGAGTCCGGCGCCTTATGAACGACGCGGGCATCGTCCGCAACCGGGCCAAGATCGAAGCGACGATCGCCAACGCCCGTGCGTTCCTCGCGGTACGGCGCGAGCACGGGAGCTTCGACGTCTACGTCTGGCAATTCGTCGGGGGGCGTCCCGTGCAGAACGCGTGGCGCCGCTGGGGCCAGTGTCCCAACGAAACGGGCGCCTCGCGAGCCCTGAGCCGGGATCTGATGCGGCGCGGCTTCCGGTTCGTGGGACCGACGATCTGTTACGCTTTCATGCAGGCCACCGGCATGGTGAACGACCACACCCGCGACTGCTTCCGGTGGCGTGCAGTTCGGCAGCGCGCGGGAGGTCGACGGTGAACGGGAGACATTCGAATGGCTGACAGGGGCCGAGTGCGGCTCGCGGCGGTGGGAGACGTGCCGGCGGGCGAAGGTCGCGTCGTCGAGGCTCACGGCAAGACGCTGGCGCTCTTCAACGTCGACGGCGCCTACTACGTGATCGACAACACCTGCGCCCACCGCGGTGGGCCGCTCGGCGAGGGCGATCTCGATGGCCCCATCGTGACGTGCCCCTGGCACGCCTGGCGCTGGGACGTGACGACCGGCGCCAACACCAACAACCCCGCCGTGAAGATGGCCTGCTTCCCGGTGACCATCGAGCAGGGCGCCATCTTCGTCGATCTACTCTGAGGCCGGGTTCCCGTGGAATCCATGCCGATGCTGGTGGGCGCGGCGATCGTGACGGGCCTCGGGCTCGTCTTCGGCCTGTTCACGTACCAGCGCTGTCCTCACTGTGGACACCTCGTCCGCCGCGTGTCTCAGGGCTGGCGACGCTGCGGGTCGTGCGGCCGTCAGTACCGTCGAGGGCTCCGCGTCCGATGAAGGCGTTGCGCGGCATGACGCTCCCGACGACGCGGACCGTGCTCATCGGAGTCGCCGCGGTCGTGGCCGTGGGCGTGCTGGGCGCTGGCGGCTGGTACTGGTACGCCACGACGCAACAGCGCGCGATGGCCACGTATGCCGAGGCGATGACACGGACTCAGGCCGCCCTCGGGTCCGAGGCAACGGCCGACGCCAGGGCCGCGGCGATCCGAGAGCTCGAAGCGGCCCTCACGCAGTATCCCTCGGGTCGAGGCGCTGCCCAGGTGGCGTATCAGCTGGGAAATCTCCGTTACCAGGCGCAGCAGTATGCCCCGGCCCGCGGGGCCTTTGAGCTCGCAGTGGCGCAGGGCGCGACCCAGACGCTGCGGGCCCTCAGCCAGGGCGGCGTCGCCTACACGTGGGAGGCCGAACGCAACTACGCGAAGGCTGTCGAGGCCTTCAAGGTCGCCCTGGAGGGGCTCGGTCCGAAGGATTTCTATTACGAGGAGCTCCTGCTGGGTCTCGGTCGGGCGCAGGAGCTCACTGGGCAGAAGGCCGACGCGATCGCAACCTACCGTCGGGCGATCGGCGAGCTTACGCAAAGCCGCCGCCTCGAGGAGATCCGCGCACGGTTGGCGGCGCTGGGGGCCTAGCGCCCAGCGCGCCCTGGTCTAGTTCCGATAAGACGGATTATGTCAAGTTGGGTATTCTCGGTTATTACACGGGCGCTCTAGGCGGATGAGGCGAATGCGGGCCCCGTCAGCTCCTACCCGGGGATGTGGCCTTCCTCGGGCAACTCGGACCACTTGGGCCTCCACTCCGGCACGGTCAGGCCGAACTTTTCGCAGAGCTCCCTGACCTCCGTGGCGAAGGCCTGGCGGACTTCGTCGTTGTCACGGAGCTTGAGCTTGAGCTTTCTATATATCTGATTCTTCGGCGATCCGGGACGTCCGAAGATGTTCATCGTCCGGATGTACCACTTGGCGAAGGTCGCCTGAGCTTCCTGGCGGGTCCGGGGATCCTCGGTGAGCTTCTTCACCCAGTACTCGCCGTGGCGGATGTGGAACTTCTCCTCTTTGAAGATGCCGTCGATCGCGCGCACCCAGGGGCCGTAGGAAGAGCCGCGCACGTCCTCGAGCTGGTGCCCGGCGCCACGGTCCATGCAGAAGTTGAAGAAGATGAAATCGGTCCACGTGTCGATCGGGTAATAGAAGATGTTGACCCGCTTGTCGCTCGTGATGCGCGCTGTCCCGATGTCGGCGTTGTTGTCGATGCGCATCGTGAAGATCTCGTCGTGCTGGCGCACGTGGCTCTCGACCTCGAAGCCGAGGTCGGCCAGCAGACCGTACATCACCGCGGCGTGGCGGAGCTCGTCCTTGACGATCTGGGCAACGACGTGCTTTTCCTCCACGGTCGGGGCCTTGGTGATCCAGGGCACGTAGCCGTAGCCGCCCGCCAGCTCCGAGTCCGCCTGCATCGTCAGGAGATGGACGAGGTTCTCCCGATACTCGCCCGTCATCTCGTCGGCGGATTCCAGCCGGGCGCCCCGGTCGATCGTCGCCATCATCGTCTGCGCCAGGTCGCTCATCGGGCCCTCCTGCTCCAGGATACCCTACCCGCGCTCGATCACACGCACGGCCTTGCCCTCCGAGCGCGGGATCGTGCGTGGGGCCACGATCGTCAGCTCGACGCTGAGGCCGATCGCGCGCTCCAGCCGCTCGGCGGCGCGCTGCCGCAGCGTCACGATCTCGGGATGCTCGGCGCTGAAGCCGCCACATCGCGCGACCAGCTCGGGCGCCGGCTCCACCTGGACCTCGAGCCGGGCGAGCGTCGTCCCGCGGTCGACGACCAGCTGATAGTGGGGCACCAGCTCCTCGACGGCGAGCAGGGTGCTCTCCACCTCTGAGGGATAGAGATTCACGCCCCGGACGACCAGCATGTCGTCGGACCGGCCCTTGATCCGCGCCATCCGCGCCGAGGTGCGGCCGCAGCCGCACGGCTCCAGGGTCAAGGCGGTGATGTCGCCGGTCCGGTAGCGGATGAGCGGCATGGCGCGCTTGGTCAGCGTGGTCAGCACGAGCTCCCCTTCGCAGCCGGGCGGCAGCGAGGCGCTCGAGACGGGATCGACGATCTCCGGGAGAAAGTGATCGTCGGCGATGTGCAGTCCCGCCCGCGCCTCGCACTCGCCGGCGACGCCGGGCCCGACGATCTCCGAGAGGCCGTAGATGTCGAACGCGCGGAGGCCGAAGGCCCGCTCGAGCGCGACGCGGACACCCTCCGTCCAGGGTTCGGCACCGAACAGGCCGAGGCGCAGTCCGAGCTCGCGGGGCTGGCCCCCCTGCTCGGCCAGGGTCTCGGCGAGGTGGAGCGCGAAGGACGGCGTCGCGGCAATCGCGTCCGGCCGGAAATCCTGCAACAGGAGATGATGGCGCGCGGTGTTCCCGGAGGACACCGGTACCACGGTCATGCCGATGCGCTCGGCGCCGTCGTGGAAGCCGAGCCCGCCCGTGAAGAGCCCGTAGCCGAAGGCGATGTGGAGCAGGTCGCCGCGGTGCGCGCCGGCGGCCGTCATCACGCGCGCCATCACCTCACGCCAGACGTCGAGGTCGCCGGCGGTGTAGGCGACGACCGTGGGCTTGCCCTTGGTCCCGGAGGAGGCGTGGATCCGCGCGAGCTCGGCGCGAGGAACCGCCAGGAGGCCGAACGGGTACTGCTCGCGAAGATCCGCCTTCCGGACGAACGGAAGGGCGGCGAGGTCTGAAAGCCCCTGGAGCCTGGCAGAGCCCAGCCGGTCCCGGTGAAACGCCACGCGTGCGACGGCCCAGCGGATCACCTCCTGGAGCCGCTCGAGCTGCAGGCGCTGGCGCGCCCCGCGCGACATCGTCTCGGCCTCGCGGTTCCAGATCAACCCGGAGGCTCCTCGAGGCCGTGCTCCTGGCGCAGGATCCGCTCGACGGCCGCGCGGACCTCGTCGGCGCCGTCGCGGGCCACGGCCGTCTCGGCAGCCCGCGCGGCGACCTCGCGCGTCGCCCCGTCGAGCGCGTCGGCCGTCCGCGACTCGGGCTGGAGCACCCTTCGGATCGTCTCGAGCAACGCGTCGGCGCCGATCTGGTCGAGGTCGAGCGCGCCGTCCGCCATGACGCCCGCAGGCGGTCCCTGCCCGCTTCGCAGGAGGAAGAAGACCGGGAGCTGGCGAAAACGGGCCGCGCGCTTGAGGGTGCGTACGACGTCGACCCCGGAGACGCCGGCGCCCGGCAGCTCAGGATCGATGAGGAGAATGCCGACGTCGTGGTCCCGCACGGCGCGCAGGATCTCGAAGCTCGAGGCGACGGTGACGACGTTCAAGCCGGCCCGGCGCAGGGGCGGCTCGAGCCGCATGCGGCTCGCCGGCGTCCCATCCGCAATGAGGACGCTCGGCGCGGCCGCGCTCACGTTCGCGGCGGCCGCCGGCCCGCGGCGCGTCGGGGCGGCTCGGGAAACTGTTGGTTCACCATCCGGTGATGGCGGAGCCCCACCGCTTCGCGCTGGATCAGCAGCGCCAGGCGCGCGTGGAGCGCGCGGGTGCGCGCCGTCTCGTACTCGCCGAAGAGCCAAGCCTCCTCCCCGAGATCAGTCGCGGCGTCGAGGCGACCGCCGACGGTCACGACGTGGGCAAGCGCCGCCTCGAGCCGCTCGCCGGCCCGTCCGAGGGCCCCCGCCTTCTCTTGCGCAATCTCGGCGTTGATCCGCCGGTGCGTTTCGCTCAGGCGGGTCATCGGACGCGCGCGATCGCGTCGAGATAGACGGCCATCGTCCGGTCGATCTGGAGCCGGACGTCGAACGCACGCTCGGCCACTTCGCGGGCGCGCCGGCCCATCCCACGCCGGCGCTCGAGATCGAGCAGAAGCCCGATCGCCGCTTCCGCCAGCGCGGTCGCGTCGCCCTTCGTCAGGACACCCGTATCGCCGTCGCGCACGACCTCGTCACACCCTGGGGCGTTGACGGCCACCGCGGGCAGACCGCAGGCCGCCGCCTCGGCGAGGACCAGGCCCTGCGTCTCCGTCTCGGAGGCGAAGAGGAACACGTCGGCCGCCTGATAGCACGGGACGAGGTCGTGGTGCGGCCGCACGCCGAGAAAGCGGATCCGCGGGGCGACCGACAGGGTGCTCGCCAGGCGCCGCAGACGCTCGGCCTCGGTGCCGTGCCCGACGAGCACGAGGCGCGCGGCCGCCACGGTGGACGCGATGCGCTCGAACGCGACGAGGACGCGATCGACGCTCTTTTCCCGGTCGAGCCGTCCAACGTAGAGCACCATCGCCTCGCCCTCGGCGACGCCGAGCTGCCGTCGTGCCGCCGCCCGGTCGCCCGGGCAGAACCGATCGAGGTCCACCCCCGTCGGCACCACCGCGATCGGCGTCCGGACGCCGCGCGCGTACAGCTCGTCGCGGACCACCGTCGAGGGCGCCAGCACCGCATCGGCCCGCGCGGCGAAGCGGGCGCTCAGCCGCAGCGCGGCCGACTCCACGAGGCCGAGCGGCAGGGGGACGTAGTGCGCGTACTTCTCGTAGCGCGTGTGGTAGGTGAAGACGAGCGGCCGCCGGGCCCGGCGGGCGAGGCGGCGCGCGGCCGGTCCGAGGAGAAAGGGGTGGTGCGCGTGGACGACGTCGAAGTCCAGCCCGGCGACGAGCCGCGCGATCCGCCGCGAGTACGGAACCGCCAGCGCGAATTCCGGGTAGGTCGTGGCGGGAATCGAGGGGTAGCGCACGATTCGGTCCGAGACGTCCTGCGCGCCGGCCAGGCGGGGTCCGAAGACCCACGCCTCATGCCCGGCGGCCTCGAGGCCCTGCCGGAGCGTCTCGACCGAGATCGTGACGCCCCCGTAAAACGGCAGGTAGTTGTTAGTGAAGAGCGCGATCCGCACCGGCAGGCGTCTCGTCAGGCCTTGTTGAACTTCTCGAAGTCCTCCGGCTTGATGTTCTGCAACCACTCGCGCAGCTGTTCCGGGTCGTCGGCCTTGACGGGCTCCGCCTCCTTCGTGACCTCGAGGCTCTTCGCCTTGCGGATGACCTCCTCGTCGACGTAGATCGGGGCCGCCACGCGGAGGGCGAGCGCGATGGCGTCCGAGGGGCGCGAGTCCACCGTGTACTCGATCTCACCGAGCTGGAGGTGGAGCACGGCGAAGAAGGTGTTCTCCTTGAGGTCGGTCACCACCACCTTGAGCACGCGCGCCTCCAGCGTCTCGAGGATGTTCTTGATGAGGTCGTGCGTCATGGGGCGCGCCGGGGCGACCTTCTCGAGCTCGAGGGCGATGGCGTTCGCCTCGAAGATGCCGACCCAGATCTGCAGCGAGCGTTTGTCCTCCTCGTCGCGGAGGATGATGATCGGCATGTTCGAGACGGCATCCAGGGCCAGTCCGCGCACCTTCATTTCGACAAACATGCGGCCTCCTCCGGTCGGGAAGCGAGCGTCCCGCGCAGGCTGTGCGGCAGCACCTGGCTGATGCGGACCTGCGCCAGCTCACCGACGGACGCGCTCCCCTGCCCGTCGAAGTTGACGACGCGATTGCAGCGGGTGCGGCCCGATAACTCGCCGGTATTTTTCTTCGACGTCCCGTCCACCAGCACTTCCACTGTCCGTCCGGCGAGCCGGCCGCTCCGCTCCGCGCTCGTCCGGGCGGCCGCCTCCAGGAGCCGCGTGTTGCGGCTGGCCTTCACGTCCCCGGCCACCTGATCCGGCATCGTGGCGGCGGGCGTCCCCGGCCGCGGCGAGTAACGGAACACGAACACGTTGTCGTAGCCGACGCGCTCGACCATGTCGAGCGTCTCCGCGAAGTCTGCCTCCGTCTCGCCGGGGAAGCCCACGATGAGATCCGTCGAGAACGCCATCGTCGGCACCGCGTCGCGAATCTCCGCGACCAGCTCGAGGTAGCGCCCGCGGGTGTAGCCGCGATTCATGCGCTCGAGCACGCGGTTCGAGCCGGACTGAAGCGGCAGGTGGAAGTACTCGCACACCTTGGACACGTCCCGCATGGCGCGGATCAGCGTGGGCGTGAGGTTGTAGGGATTGGAGGTGGTGAAGCGGATGCGTGCGATGCCCTCGACGTCGTTGACCCGCGCGAACAGCTCGCCGAGGTCGGTCGGCGGCGTGAGATCGCGCCCGTAGGCGTTCACCGTTTGCCCGAGGAGCGTCACCTCGCGGCAGCCCTCGGCTGCGAGGCGGCTGACCTCGTCGACGATGACGTCGGGCGGGTGGCTCCGCTCGCGCCCACGCGTCTGCGGCACGACGCAGAAGGTGCAGTGCTTCTCGCATCCCTCCATCACGGTCACGAAGGCCTTGAGGCGTCCGGCAGCCGGCGGGCGCGCCGTGATCTTGACGAGCGGACCCTCGCCCGTCTCGAGCACGGGGCGGCGCTCGCGCCGGACCCGGTCGACCAGCTCGGCCACGCGGGCGATGGCGGGCGAGCCGAAGACCAGGTCGACCGACGGCACCCGGCGTTGGATGGCGCCCTGGTGGAGCTGCGCCATGCAGCCCATCACGCCGATGACGAGATCTGGCCGGCGCGTCTTGAGCAGGCGCAGCTCACCGAGCTTCGAGAAGACCTTGTCCTCGGCCTTCTCCCGGATCGCGCAGGTGTTGACGAGGATCAGGTCGGCCTCGGTCTCGTCGGAGGTCAGCTCCCAGCGGTGCTCGCGCAGTAGACCGGCGACCCGCTCCGAGTCGTACTCTTTCATCTGGCAGCCGTATGTGATCAGATGGAGCTTGGCCATTCGTCCCTGGAAAATCCCACGTTTGCGTTGGACCGACCGTAGCACCCACCGTCGGGCAAGTCAAACCAACGTAGCGAAACGCGGGCCTGGAGGCGGCTCGACGCTGAATGTTCCCGGTGGGGGGCATCGGGGGGAGCGGCAAGACACCCATCCGGCGATGTTCGGCGAGGAGCGGCCCACGCTCCGGCCGCTGCCCATCGAGCCGTTTCGCTATACCAGTTCGGCACCCGCACCGTCCATCTCGACGGCTGTGTCGAGGTCGACTACGCCTACTACGGCGCGCCCTCAGGCTGGCTCAGGTACGAGGTCGCGGTCCAGTGGAACGCCAGCCACGTC
>Ga0184633_10000409_pt1 | contig 15464 bp, 11 predicted proteins | sample PLM31_170_b1_FD_133156 | JGI IMG/M metagenome (GOLD analysis project Ga0184633, IMG submission 133156) | Groundwater sediment microbial communities from an aquifer in East River, Colorado, USA - PLM3-1_170_b1 | ecosystem: Environmental > Terrestrial > Soil > Riparian zone | place: USA: East...
CAGGCGCATCGGTCCCGACAAATCGTGGTCGTGCAACACTGGCAAGAAGAGCTGAAGGCGCGCGTGCCGGTGAAATAAGCGGCGCCGGCCGCGACGCTGACGCCGCCTTCGGAACCGCCGCCTCGGATAGGTCCTGATCAACGCCGATCTGTTTACCGATCGTCCCGACGAAGCCACCAGATGTCGAATCCGGTCGTGCTCAATTCAGAGTTGACAGAGCGGCCTTCAGCCCGCATCGTCGTGGGCGGCCGCGCCGCCTTCGAACTGATTTTCAGCGGCTGGCGGCCCTCTTCAGATCGCGGGGTAGTTCCTCGCGCGAGACCCGCCGAAGTGTCGCTTCAAGCGGCTCGCGCTTCGTGCTGACGTACTCCCTCAGTGCCGCATTGATGAGCGTCTGATAGCTGCCGCCACCGGCGCCATGAACCTGTTTGCGAAACCCTGCAACAGATCGTCATCGATGCGAATCGTGATCCGCGTTTTCCCTGCGGGCGTCTTCAAGACCGGCCCGCGTTTTCCACTCGTAAAGTCGTACTGTGCTTTCATGGCTTTACCCCGTCGGTCAGCGCCGGGCGATCATCTGATGCGCGTCGCTGCCCAGTCAGCCGTGGTCGTGAGCGACTCGATTCGAACGAGGCGCCAGACCGGACTCGATGGGACCAACCTAGGTTAACGGCCAGCCCAGTACAGCGAAATGGCCGGCATCCGACCGGCCATTCAGATTTACTTTTGCGTTCCTGCCCGCGCGTGTGGCGGGTAGCTGTAGCCTAACAACAGCCTAACGATTTTCAGCCCATAACAGCGGTTCTGCTTCTGGAGACTCGCGCAGAGCGCGATTTGAGGAAGTGACCACTCGGACGGAACCGAGTGGTCCAACCGACTGAATTCTGTGATTCTTCTTAGAAAAAGTGGTCGGGGCGAGTGGATTTGAACCACCGACCCCTCGGTCCCGAACCGAGTGCTCTACCAGGCTGAGCCACGCCCCGACATCATGTACCGCTCGCGGGGCCCTACCCCGCTCGCTGCTGCGCCTCGGCTCCGCTCGTCGCAGCGGCCGCAGGCGCTTGTCAGTAGCTATCTTACCTCACTTGGCGTTTCGAGCGACAACTCCTCAACCGCCGGCAGCACCGAGTGCGCCGTCATGTCGGGGTGCAGCGGAGTCACCGAAATGTAGCCTTCCTGCACGGCTTCGTAGTCCGAGCGATCGTGTGACTCCCAGCGGTTTTCCCCTTCTTCGATCCAGAAGTAGGGCTGACCGCGCGGATCGACGCGTTCGCTCACCGTCGTCACGTGATTGCGTCGACCCTGCACGGTGACGCGAAACCCTTTCGGCCGCGCGCGTGGGACGTTCACATTCAGAAACGTACGGGCCGGCAAACCACGCCGCAACACCGCGCCGGCGACGACCGCGGCGGCGCGAGCCGCCTCGCGGAAATCGAAGGTCAGGCCGCGCTCCAGCGAGACCGCGATGCTGGGTACTCCGAGAAGCGAGCCTTCGAGCGCGCCTGAAACGGTACCGGAGTAGGTGATGTCGTCGCCCAGATTCCACCCATTATTGATGCCCGAGACGATCAGCGCCGGCAGCCGCCGAAGGACTGTCGAGACCGCGATGTTGACGCAATCAGTCGGTGTGCCATCAACGGCGTAGACATTCGGCGCGATCGTCTCGAGCCGAAGCGGCCGGCGCAGCGTCAACGCGTGCCCGATCGCGCTCGCTTCCTGCATCGGGGCCACCACCACCACCTCACCGAGCGGCCGGAGAGCGCCTGCCAGCGCTGTCAACCCCTCAGAATGCACGCCATCATCATTGGTCAGCAGTATTGTTATCATTATGGGATCGCTATAGTACTCTGCCCGCGCCTCTTTCAGACACCGATCGGCCCCTCTTTGAATTAACTTCGCCTGGAACGTACAATACTTGTATCGGCTCCAGTTGTAATTCCAAGTGTTTGAGCCAGGGTTTCAGGCGAATGTCTACCTTGCAAGACGTGCTCGCGGCGAGAACACGCGAAGGCGAGCTGTACGATCGGCTCGATCGCGGCTGGGTGCATTGCCACGCCTGCGGCCACGATTGCCGCATTCCACCCGGTGCGCTCGGCGTCTGCAAGGTTCGCTTCAACGAGTCCGGACGCCTGATGGTGCCCTGGGGCTACACCGGCGGCGTCCAGTGCGATCCGGTTGAAAAAAAGCCGTTCTTTCACGCGCATCCGGGGGCGCTCGCGTATAGCTTCGGCATGCTGGGATGCGATCTGCACTGCGCCTACTGCCAGAACTGGGTCACGTCCCAGGCGCTTCGCGATTCGGCCGCGGTCGCACCGCCGGTAGACACGACTCCCGACAGACTGGTTCGTGATGCCGTGCGGCTGGGCGCTAAAATCGTGGTCAGCACCTACAACGAGCCGCTCATTACGAGCGAGTGGGGTGTTGCCATCTTCAAAGAGGCGCGGGCAGCCGGCCTCATGACCGCGTTTGTCTCCAATGGAAACGGGACGCCCCGCGTGCTCGACTACGTGCGTCCATGGATCGATCTGTACAAAGTCGATCTCAAGAGCTTCGACGATCGGCACTATCGGCAGCTCGGCGGACGCCTGCAGCCGATTCTGGATACGATTCGCCGTCTCCATGACATGGAGGTGTGGCTCGAGATCGTGACCCTGCTCATCCCTGGCTTCAACGATTCTGACGATGAGCTGGCGAGGCTGACAGCATTCATCGCGAGCGTCTCACCGAATATTCCGTGGCACGTCACCGCCTTTCACGCTGACTACAAGATGACGGATCCCGCCAACACCACGCCTGCCATGCTGCGGCGTGCAGCGGTGATCGGAACACGCGCGGGGCTGCGGTTCATCTACGCGGGCAACCTGCCTGGCCTCGTCGGCACTCTCGAGAACACGTACTGTCCCGATTGCAATCAACTGCTCGTCGAGCGCCATGGCTATCTCATCCGCGGGTATCACCTTACATCTGAAGGCGCGTGCCCTTCGTGTGGGGCTCGAGTACCTGGCCGCTGGGGTCCTGGATTTGAAGGACAGCGCGCCTGGCGGCCATTTCTGCCAGGCAGCGCGCGCCGCCTGGCTGTTGTCTCCGATCTCTAATGGTTTCCGATCTCTTCCAGCGGCCGCTTGCGAATCTCCGGCTCTCGGTCACTGACCGGTGCAACCTCCGTTGTCAGTACTGCATGCCGGAAAAAGACTACGTGTGGCTGCCAAAAGAAGACCTCCTGCACTTTGAAGAAATCAGCAGGCTCGTGGATGTGTTCGTGGGCGTGGGCGTCACAAAGGTGCGCCTCACCGGCGGCGAGCCCCTGCTCCGCCGCGACCTTCCAGATCTGATCCGGATGCTCGCCAGCAAACCCGGCATCAAGGATCTCGCCCTCACGACCAATGGCGTGTTGCTGGCCGAGCAGGCACAGGCGCTGCACGCCGCTGGCCTGCACCGGGTGACGGTCAGCCTCGACACGCTGCAGCCAGAGCGGTTCGAGGCGCTGACTCGGTCGCGCGCCCTGCCGCAGGTGCTCGCGGGGATCGCAGAAGCCTCGCGCCTCTTCCCCGGCCTCAAACTCGACGCCGTTGTTCTTCGCGGCGTGAATGACGATGAGCTCGTGCCACTGATCGAGTACGCCCGCGACAGTGGCGCGGAGCTGCGGTTCATTGAGTACATGGATGTCGGCGGCGCCACCCAGTGGTCCACGACGCACGTCGTCTCACGTCAGGAAATGCTCGAAACGCTGCAACGACATTACGGTGCGATCGAGCAGGTCGCCGAACAGTCGTCAGCCCCGGCGGATCGATATCGGCTCCCGGACGGGACGATCTTCGGGATTATCTCGTCCACGACGGAGCCGTTTTGCCGCAGCTGCGACCGCAGTCGTCTCACTGCCGACGGGTTGTGGTACCTCTGCCTGTACGCCGCACAGGGCACCGATCTTCGGGGTCCGCTGCGCGCCGGCGCTTCCGCCGAGGAGCTCCGCGATCTGATCGTGTCGCGTTGGAAGGTACGAGACGATCGCGGCGCCGAAGTGCGCCTCGCGCTTCGTAATCGCTCGTCCTTGATCCCGTTGGGATCGCTGAAAGCCGATCCGCACCTGGAAATGCACACCAGGGGCGGGTAGCAGGGCTCACGGCTTAGGGCTCAAGACTGAGGGCCTGCTCAAGCCATAAGCCATAAGCCATAAGCCTATAGCTGCGCCCTTTGCGCAGCCGGGGCGCAGAACCGATCGAACGCATCCGCGAGCAGGAATGCGATCGCGTCGGCAGTCTGGTTCTCGATGTGGCGTCGCTCCAGCATGTAGACGAGCTTGCCGTCGCGCAGCAGGCCGACGGATGGGGATGAGGGCGCCACGCCGGTGAAGTAGCCGCGCGCGCTGTCGGTCGCCTCGATATCGGCCCCGGCGAAAACCGTCGCCACGATGTCGGGCCTGACGTCGTGCTTGAGGGCGAGCGCCACGCCGGGCCTCGCTTTGCCGGCCGCGCACCCGCAAACCGAGTTCACCACGATCATCAGCGTGCCTGGCTGCTTGACCGCCGCATCGACCTGGTCTGACGTGCGTAGCTCTTTGACACCTAACCGGGTCAATTCTTCGCGCATCGGCGCAACGAGATATTCAGGGTAGGCCATAGGGTCCTTTCTCTGGCTGACTTCAGGCTTTTGACTACACACGATAGAATACTCCTTAATGGGTAAGACCCTTCTCCAGAAAGTCTGGGACTTGCACACGGTGCGGCAGCTGTCGACCGGGCAGACGCAACTGTTCATCGGCCTCCATCTCGTCCACGAGGTCACCTCGCCGCAGGCATTCGACATGCTGCGGAGTCGTGGCTGGCGAGTGCTCTTTCCCGACCGCACCTTCGCAACGGTCGATCACATCGTCCCCACGCTCGATCAGCATCGTCCGTTTCTGGACGTGCTGGCCGAACAGATGATTGCCTCGCTCGAGCGGAACTGCCGTGAATACGGCATTCCCCTTTACAACATCGACAGCGGCAGCCAGGGAATCGTGCATGTCATCGGTCCCGAGCTGGGACTCACCCAGCCGGGCTTGACGATCGCGTGCGGAGACAGCCATACATCGACTCACGGTGCGTTCGGCGCCGTCGCGTATGGCGTCGGAACGTCGCAGGTGCGGGACGTGCTGGCGTCGCAGTGTCTCGCGCTGGAGCCGGTCAAAGTCCGCCGCATCAAGGTCAACGGATCGCTCCCATCGGGCGTCTATGCCAAAGACGTGATTCTGGAGATCATCCGCCGGCTCGGCGTCAAAGGAGGCGTGGGCTACGCCTATGAGTACGCCGGCGATACGATCGAGCGAATGACGATGGATGAGCGAATGACGATCTGCAATATGTCCGTCGAAGGCGGCGCGCGCGTCGGGTATATCAATCCTGACGCAACCACATTCACATACCTTGAAGGGCGGCCGTTCGCGCCGCAGGGTGAGGCTTTCGAGCGCGCCCGCCGCTGGTGGACTTCGATGGCATCCGATCCCAACGCCGTGTTCGACGACGAGGTGGTGCTCCAAGCGGCGGAAATCGAGCCGACCGTGACCTGGGGGATCAACCCCGGACAGTCGATCGGCATTAGCGAGCGGATTCCCTCCCCCAGCGCCCCCGACGAGATGGCACCGCGTACTGAAGCGCCGGACTTCAAGAATCTTCCCGACGCCGCTTTCCCCCGGCGGGAAGGTGAACGGGCGTCCATCGCCGAGGCGCTCGAGTTCATGGATTTCCGGAGCGGCCAGCCCATCGCCGGCACTCGCATCGACGTCGCGTTCATCGGTTCGTGCACGAACTCGCGGCTGTCGGACCTTCGTGAGGCGGCCCGCATCGCCAAGGGGCAGCGCGTGGCCTCGCACGTCAAGGCGCTCGTCGTACCCGGCTCGCAAAGCATCAGAGCGGCCGCCGAGCGCGAGGGGCTCGACCGGATCTTCATTGACGCCGGCTTCGAATGGCGCGGCGCCGGCTGTTCGATGTGTCTGGCGATGAACCCGGACCGGCTGGAGGGACGTCAGATCTGCGCGTCGTCCTCCAACCGCAACTTCAAAGGACGCCAGGGCAGCCCGACGGGCCGGACGTTGCTGATGAGTCCCGCGATGGTGGCGGCGGCGGCGATCGCCGGCGAGGTCATCGACGTCCGCACTGTGCTTCAACCGGTAGGAGCGACACGTTGACTTATGGCTTATGACTTAAGACTTATGGCATGCCCTGAGCCGTGAGCCTTGAGCCGGTGATTTGCCTTCATGACCCGAGAAATCGATCAACTCCACGGCCGCCCGATCCCGCTGCCGGGACATAACATCGACACAGACCGGATTATCCCGGCGCGCTATTTGAAGTCGGTCACGTTCGACGGTCTCGAGCAGCACGTCTTCGAAGATGACCGCACACAGCTCGAGGGACGCGGGACTCTGCACGCATTTTCCGATCCTCGCTACGCAGGGGCCTCGGTGCTCATCGTCAACCGAAACTTCGGATGCGGATCCTCGCGCGAGCATGCGCCGCAGGCATTGCAGCGCTGGGGAATCAACGTGGTTCTCGGCGAGTCCTATTCGGAGATCTTTTTCGGCAATGCCCTCGCGCTGGGACTTCCCTGCCTGTCTCTCAGCTCCGCGGATATCGAGGCGCTTCTCACCGAAGCCGCGGCGCATCCAGAACGTGATGTGTCGGTGAGTCTCTCAGCGAACCAGGTCACAGCGGGCGGCCGCACGTTTGCAGCGACGATCCCACCCACCGCGCACGAAGCCTTCCTTCACGGTACCTGGGACGCGACCGGTCTGCTGCTAGACGATCCCGATCAAATCAGAGCGGTCGGCGCACTCCTCCCGTACATCCGCGGGTTCTGAACTACGCGCTCTTCTCGATGTGTCCCGCCATGTGGCGCGCCACATCGAGAAACGCAGTTGCCGCGTGAGACATTTCGCCGCTGCGCCGGTACACGAGTCGGATGTGGCGCGGCAGCCGCAACTCCGTCACGCGCACCGCGACAAGCGTGCCGCGGGCGAGCTCTGTCAGCGCGCAGCGCCGAGGCAGCAGCGCGACGCCGATCCGCATCTCGACCGCGCGCTTGATGGCTTCGAGGCTCGGCAGCGCGATCTGAATGTTGATGGGGGCGTGCCGCACTTCCGACAGTCTCAGCACGCGGTCGCGCGCCGGCGACGGATCGCTGTGCGCAATCACCGTCTGCTGCCCGAACTGGGCCATCGTCACGCTCGTGCGCTTTGCAAAGGGATGGCCCGGATGCACGAGCAGCACCATTTCGTCGGCACCGAGCGTGAGCGCCTGGAGCCGGCGCTCCGGCGGCTGAAACGTCATGATGCCAAAGTCCAGGTGTCCTTGCGCGACTTCGACGGCGACGTGGCGCGCGGCGACGCGCCGCACATCGAGCATGACGGAGGGATGCGCGGCCCTGAATCGATCGATCAGCGGCAGCAGGATGTGCACCGCCGCTTCGTTGACGCCGATCAGCACGCGCCCGCGGTGTAAATCTCGCAGCTCGCGCACCGAGATTTCCGCTTCTTCGGTGAGGCGCAGAATCCGATCGGCGTACTCGTTCAACACCCGGCCGGCCTCGGTCAGGCTGCCGTCTTTTGAGGATCGGTCGAAGAGCCGCTCGCCGACTTCGTCCTCCAGGCGGCGGATCGCCTGGCTGATGGCGGGCTGCGTGCGATGCAGCTTGGCGGCCGCGCGCGAAAAGCTGCGTTCGGCCGCGACGGCCAGAAAGACGCGCAACTCTGCAAGGACCATTGGTGGGAAGGAGTCAGTAGTCAGTAGTCAGTAGTCGGTGAAATACCGTCACTTTCCTATCATAATATAAACTAATGACAAGTTCATGAATATTAGACTTGACGAAAGTGCCATAAAGCCGTACAAGCGATCATAAGGGGGCGGCATGGGCCAGAACCGCATCACGATTTTCGACACGACGCTGCGAGACGGCGAGCAGGCGCCGGGGTTTTCTCTCACGACCGGCGAGAAACTGCAGCTGGCCCGCGAGCTCGATGCCCTCGGCGTTGATATTATCGAGGCCGGCTTCCCTATTGCCTCGGACGCCGACTTCGAAGGGGTCCGTCAGGTCGCGCAGCACATTCGACGGCCGGTGATTGCGGCGCTGGCACGCTGCCGCGCCGTTGACATCGAACGCGCCGGGGACTCGCTACGCGGGGCCGCCCGTGCCCGCATCCACACGTTTCTCGCCACCTCTGATCTGCATCTCGCTCAGAAGCTGCACATCAGCCGTGACGAGTGCCTCGCGTCAGCCGTCGATGGCGTGACGCTCGCTCGCCAGTACACCGACGACGTTCAGTTTTCTGCGGAGGACGCTACCCGCAGCGACATGGATTTTCTGTGTCGCATCGTCGACGCCGTCATCGCGGCAGGCGCCACGACAGTGAATCTGCCGGATACGGTCGGGTATGCGACACCGGACGAGATTGGCGAGTTCTTCCGGACGATTTTGACACGCGTGCCGAACTCGGATCGCGCCGTTTTTAGCGCCCACTGTCACGACGACCTGGGGCTGGCGGTCGCCAACACCCACGAGGCGATTCGGGCCGGCGCGCGGCAGGTGGAATGCACGATCAACGGCATCGGCGAGCGCGCGGGCAACGCCTCTCTCGAAGAGATCGTCATGGCCTTCAAGGTCCGCGACGATCGCTTGCCGTTTCGGACCGACATCTGCACGCAGCGTCTCTACCCGGTCAGTCAGTTGCTCGGCGCCTTGACCGGCCAGGGCGTGCAGCCGAATAAGGCGATCGTCGGCCGCAATGCCTTCGCTCACGAGGCCGGTATTCACCAGGATGGGTTCTTGAAGGATCGACGCACCTACGAGATCATGTGTCCTGAGGATGTTGGCGTGCCCTCGAGTACACTGGTGCTGGGCAAGCACTCGGGACGCCACGCCGTGCGCCATCGCTGCGAGGCGCTGGGCGTCGAACTGTCGCGCCTCGAGTTGGATCAGGTGTACCGGGGGATCATCGCGCTGGCCGAGACCCAGAAGACGATCTCAGACGAGGATCTGGCAAAAGTCGTGGAGGCCGTGCGCAACGCTCCTCGGCCGGAAGGTGAGAACACTCGCCGCGACCATGAGAAACTAGGCTGCGGCCGCACCGTTTGATTCGTGTCGATGTCGCGTTCACCATATGGGCTGTCCGCCGTGCTCGGCACCATCGGCGCGACCGTCGTTTTCGCCACGCTCACCCTGGGACAGGGCTCCCAGAATTCCTGGATTGCCGCCTACCGCGACCCAGCGCAACGGATCCTGCGCGAGGCTCAGAGCGACGATTTCGCGTGGCGCCGCCTCGCCGAACTGACGGATACCTTTGGCCACCGATTGAGCGGATCCACCGCACTCGAGGATGCCATCCGCTGGACGGCCGATCAGATGCGGAAAGATGGTCTGGACAATGTCCGCCTCGATCCCGTGATGGTCCCCCACTGGGTCCGCGGTCAGGAGAGTGCGGAGATCGTGAAGCCGTCACGGCAGTGGATTCCGATGTTGGGGCTTGGCGGCAGCGTGGCGACACCGCCCGCGGGCATCGAAGCTGAAGCATTCGTCGTGAAGAATTTCGACGAGCTCGACGGCGATGGTGGCGCCGCCCGCGGCAAGATTGTCGTCCTGAATGCGCGCTTCACGACATACAACGAGAGCGTGCAATATCGAACGGCCGGACCGGCGCGCGCCGCGAGGCGCGGCGCCGTCGCGATCCTCGTTCGGTCAATTGGACCGGTTGGCTATCGTACGCCGCATACAGGCTCGACAAACTACGTGAGCGGAGTCCCCCAGATTCCTGCGGCAGCCATCGCCGCTGAAGATGCGGATCAATTGCAGCGGTTGCAGGATCGCGGCGTCAAACCCGTCGTCCGGATCAAAATGGAAGCTCACCACCTTCCAGATGCTCAGTCCAACAACGTCGTCGCAGAGCTCGTCGGCCGCGAGCGCCCAGAGGAGATTGTCGTGCTCGGCGCGCACATCGACTCGTGGGACATCGGAACAGGGGCCCTGGACGATGGCGGTGGCTGCATCGCGACGTGGGAAGCGGTCCGATTGCTGAAGAAGCTCGGACTGCGGCCCCGACGGACGGTTCGCGTCGTGCTGTTTACGAACGAAGAGAATGGCGTCAGAGGGGGCCGAGCGTACCGCGATAAGTACGCCAGCGAGCTGAAGAATCACGTCATGATGCTCGAATCGGACATTGGACTCTTTTCACCGATCGGTTTTGGCTTCAGCGGAGCGGCCGCCGCCCGCGCCCGCGTGTCGGAAATTGCTGACCTTCTTCGCGATATCGGCGCAGACCACGTCAGTGCGGTCGGAGGGGGCGCCGATATCGGACCCAGCGTCGACGCCGCGGGCATTCCCAGCATGTCGCTGGAAGCCGACAACTCACGATACTTCTTCGTCCACCACACGGCTGCCGACACGGTCGACAAGATTACGCCCGGAGACGTCTCGAGTGCCGCAGCGAGCATCGCCGTCATGGCGTATGTGATCGCCGAGATGCCGACGCGGCTCGAAACAAACTAGACGTCAGCTGCCGCGTTTTCTTTAGCTCTGTAGGCGGGTCTGAAGACCCGCCTCTACCGATATCGGCTATCGGCTTGCCTCTAGCGATATCGGCGCACTTGTCGAAGCACCAATCTGCCGACACCAGCTATGAAACCGGCTTGCTTCGGTAGAGGCGGGTCTGAAGACCCGCCTGTTCTGCGCTTGTGAGTGCTACCATGGTTTGAGAACCCTATGGCGCGTCTTTTGTCCTACGTCAGCGGGGTGATCGTCGTTGCCGCGCTGGGCGCGCGCCCGCAAGAGCCGATCGGGGGTCGTACGCCAGCGCTCGCGCCGCGCCCGCCACCGCCAGCGGCGGCGCAGCGCTCACAAACGGCCGTCGATGACGCCCGCTTGCCGGATCCGCTCTATCCCAACGTCATCGCGCTCTGGGAGGGTGGCAAGCCTGGAGCGGCGCTGACCGCGCTCGAGCGCCAGGTCGGGAGCACGGACGGCGACGCTCCGGTCGAGGCGATCATCTTGCAGGCGCGTCTCCGCGCGGCCGCCGGCGAGTACGACCGGAGCGCGGACCTGTGGGACCAGATCCGCGCCCGAGAGCGATCGCTGGCATCGGTGGCGTTGCGCGCGGAGGCCGACAGCCTCGTTCGCGCCGGCAAGCCGGACCGCGCGGTGGAGATCGTCGCGAGCCTACCCGGCGCCCAGTACGGCGACCTGCTGGCCATGATCGCCACGGCATATCGAGTTGACGGACGGCTCGATCGCGCGGCCGCTCTCTACCGGCGGGTTCTCGCAAATCCTCCTTCCGCCGTCGTCAGCGATGACGCGTCGCTTGGCCTGGCTCTCAGCCTCGAGCAGGCTGGCGATCCTGCCGCGGCGATCTCGCTTCTCCGCAATCTGCAGCTTCGGTTCCGGCAGCCTGCAACGTTTGCCCGCGCTCGCGCGCAGGCTCGACGCCTGGCCAGTGCGTTCAGCCGCACTGTCGAACCGTTCACCGAGCACGAATATCAATCGCTGACAGACCGTTTGCGCAATCTCTCTGCGTACGATGATGCGCTCGCCGTGTTGGAGGACTGGAGACGCACCTACCCAGCGAGCGCCGACCGTATCGAAGCTCTCATCGTCGACACCTTATATCGCGCGCGGCGAGACGACGAGGCAGATGCCCGGGCGGAAGAGTTTCTGAAAACATATCCCGACACTCCCCAGGTGCCCGACATTCGCGTTCTCCAATACCGTCTCGATGTGCGAGAAGGACGCACCGCCGGCGTGCGGTCGCGTGGCCGCGCGTTGTGGAGCGGACAGGTCACCGGGGTCTCGCTCACTGACCGTCTCAGCCTGGCCCGATTGCTCGCGGCATACCTGGTGAGTGTTGGCGAGTTGTCGGAAGGGTTCGATATCTACCAGCAGCTCTATCGCGAAAGTGCCGCGCGCGACATGCGGATCGACGTGCTTTGGCGGGCGGGCGTCACGGCCATCCGTGCCGGCCACCTGGAACGCGCCGAAGATACGTTCCGTACGCTGCGGCGGCTGAATCCCGGCCCCGATACTTCTGCGATCGCCGACTACTGGACAGCCGTCATCGATGAGCGCCGGAATCGTCGGAACGAGGCCCTCCGGAAATTCACCGCGCTCGCCGAGCGAAGGCCGTATGACTACTATGGTCTGCGTGCCCGCGAGCGCCTCGAAGCATTGAACGCGGCCATTCCACAACCCGACGGTAGATTGCCGTTCCCTCCATTGGTGCTGCAGGATTCGTCGCGTACGCAACTCGAGTTCCGCGGTGCCGAATTGCTGGCGAGGGCGGGCTTGAAACCGGAAGCTGCCCAAATGGCTCGGGCACTCGCGACCGACGTGCGGAACAATCCGGCGCTTGCACTGTTGGCCGCACGAGCCTCGGCCGATGCCGGTGAGCACCGGCAGGCGCTCAGGCTTGTGGAAACCCGGTTCGGTGCTTTTCTCAATCAACCCGCGGACGGCCTGCCGGATGACTTCTGGACGCTCGCCTTCCCGCGCGCGTTCTGGAGCGACGTCCAGCCCGCCTCCGAGTCAGCGCACGTCGATCCGTTGCTTTTGCTTTCTCTCGCACGACAGGAGTCACGCTTCGACCCTTCGGTGCGGTCGGCTGTCGGCGCACTCGGGCTGTTTCAGCTCATGCCGTATACGGCCGACAGGCTCGCACCGCGCGTTGGAATCGCCGTGACCGATCGAGCAGCGTTGTTCCAGGCCCGGGTCGCCTCGGCGTATGCCGCTCAACTGGTTGGAGACTTGCTAAAAGAGTTTGACGATGACGCTGTAGCCGTCATGGCTGCCTACAACGCCGGCGAGGATCGCACAAGAGATTGGTGGAAGGCGGCGCGTGACGTGACCGAAGATCTCTTTGTAGACACCATCCCCTACACAGAAACGAGGACGTACGTCCGCTCCGTTTACACGAATTACGTGATGTACCAGCAGCTCTACGGCCGCCGTAAGCTCAATACTGCGCCGTAACGGCCGTCGGCCTTGCAGCACGCACGGGCGTCCGCGATCATGACACCTCGATGCGCCTCGGTGCGCCGATCTTGACGAGCGCGACTCCAGCAATGATCACCGCGGCGCCGGCCACGATCCGGATCGTCAGCGGCTCACTGAGCACCAGTGTCCCAAGCAACACCGCGATGATCGGATTGATGTAGGCATAGAGTGACACGAACGACACCGGGAGATGATTGAGCGCGTAGGTATAAGCCGCGAAGCCGATGACGGCGCCGATCGCCACAAGGTAGGCTAAAGCGCCGAGCGTACGGCCAGTGAAATGGAGCGCCAGCCATTCACCCCGCAGCGTGCCGACGATCAGCATGAAGATGCCGCCGAAGAACATTTCCATGGCGGCCGCCGACAGCGGATCTCCGGTGATGCCGCGGCGCTTCGAGTAGATGGAGCCCAGCACCCACCCGATACAACCCAGCTGGAGCGCGGCGACGCCCAGGAGGAAGCGATGGCCCGTCATATCTGGTGAACGGATATCGGGCCAGACCAGCAGCAAAATGCCCGCAAACCCAAGGGCCAACCCCGCGAAATGACGGCGCCCCAATCGTTCGCTGCCCGGCAGCAACGATTCGACGCCGACCATCCAGAACGGCATCGTGCCCGCAATCACCGCCGTAATGCCGCTTGGCACCCACTGTTCCGCGACAATGACGGAGCCATTGCCGACTCCGAGGAGGAGCACGCCCAGGACGGCCAGTTCCGGCCATAACGTCCGTGGCGGCAGCCGGGCACCGGCGACCGGCAGGGCCGCGGTCAGAACGGCCGCCGCGGTGACAAATCGCAGCCCGCCTACCAACGCCGGCGGAATGGTCTCCAGGCAGATCCTGATGGCCAGATACGTGGTACCCCAGATCACGCAGATGGCGCCCCATGCGGCGTACGCCAGCCTTCGGTCGGAAGTCGTCATTGACAAAGAAAGGGCTGACCAGCAGCCGCATCAAGACGTGCGGGAGCTCGGCGGGCAGATTGGCGATGAGCGAGTCATGATCGCTGACTTCTCTCATCCTCCAACGCGCTGTCACTTCATCGCGTTGATGCCACAGTGGGATTTTCTGAATGTTTTCGCCGCACAAGACCTTCGCGGTCCAAACCACACGGCATCCCGCGGCCGCTTGGGTTCCCGTGTGGTCTCCGGATATGTCTGCCTCCGGGTCATTGCGTCAAAGGATCGGTGCTGTCCTCAGGAGCCTGCATACCTGTGGCGTTGTCTATTGTGGCCGGATTGGGGCCTCGTCCCTCGGCGAACGCCTTCTCCGCGGCGCGCCCTCCCGCGAGCAACCCCGGCAAGCCGTAATTCCCCTCGTGACACCGGGGCTCGTAATAAATCCGATTCGCCTGCTCGGGCTGCTTGGCGTATTCCTGCTTGACGGTCCACGATTTCGTCCACGTCGTCTGGTCGTCCATCGTGACGACGTACTCGATCGTGTTTGCGGCTGTGCGGGTCCAGCGCTCGATCAAATGCAAGTTCTCACGGGATCCTTGGAAGTCCGCCCTGGGGCTGAAACCGGTGACGTCGACGACCAGTGTCTGGCCCTCCCAGCGGCCACGCGAGTCCCCAAACCGCTGGCGGATGTGGCTCGGAAGATGCGGACTCCCGTCCACGGGGATATTGCGCTGCCACCCTTGCCCCTGGCCCACATCATAGAAAATCGCGACGGATCCTGGAGACTGCACAATCCGACGGAACCCGCCGAAATCCGGCAGCACGGCTGCCATGCAGCGCTCCCCTCTACTGCGGTCCTCTGGATTCTCGACGCGATTGATGTTGGCCGTGCTGTAGCGCGGAGGCGGCTCCGCTCGCCTCGGTGACGGCGGCCCGTACTTGCCGCCACGGCAGGACGGGTCTTGGTCTTTGCAAGCGACTGTGGCCTGCAGGAGGGCAAGCCGATACTCTCGTTCCGCGGCCATCTGCTTCTGCAGCTCCGGCGTCATGGCAGGAATTCTGCCGTCCGGTGGATCCACAACGAGGGACGTGCGCCGGCCCGTCGGCTTCACCGACATGAAGACGGCGTTGTACGCGCCAGCGACGTCGCGTTCGGTCCCCTTCTCCTGGCGAGGTCGAAGCTCAATCACCGCTCGTTGGGTATCCAGTGCGAGCCTTTCCGCGTCCGTGAAAAATTCTTTCCCGGCATACTTGGCGGATCGTTGCAAAGGCGTCTGATACTCGTCGCTCCAGATGCCCTGCAGGTCCGGTTCGCCCCACGGGGTCTTGGGCGCCGGGCCCGCCTTCGCGGCAGCCCCCGCCTCCGCCGAAGCCGTCGGGGCCTGGGCGCCTCCGCCACTGGCTTCGGCGACCCCGACGAAGCTTCCGAGCGAAGTCGGGCCCACGACAGGAACGGCCGCGAGCTTCAGAAGCACCACCACGGCCATGATCACGACCGCGACACCAATCGACCCGAGAAATGGTCTGTTCATCCCATACCCCTGATTTAGAAGCTCAATCC
>Ga0184633_10000411_pt1 | contig 15404 bp, 15 predicted proteins | sample PLM31_170_b1_FD_133156 | JGI IMG/M metagenome (GOLD analysis project Ga0184633, IMG submission 133156) | Groundwater sediment microbial communities from an aquifer in East River, Colorado, USA - PLM3-1_170_b1 | ecosystem: Environmental > Terrestrial > Soil > Riparian zone | place: USA: East...
GGCGGAAGAGAACCAGCGGGAGCTGGGCGAGGCGGAGGAAAGGCAGCGCGAGTTGGCCGAGGTTGAGGAACGCGCCCTCGAAGCCGAAGCCGAGGAACGGTTGCGGGTGGCCGCGGAGAAGCAGGCCGAGCGCGACCGCGTGGCCGAGGCCGAGATGCAGCGGCTACGTGAGGCGATGGAACAAGAGCAGCATCGCGTCGAAGTGGAAGCGCAGTCCGAGCATCCAGGCGAGGCCGACATCCCTTCGCCGTTCGACCGCGAACCGGAAGAGGCGCTCACCGGTACCCAAGCCTACCAGCAGGCCGACGAGATCGCGGACGGGTTCGCGGAATCGACTATCGAACCGCCGAACCCGATCGAGGCGCTTCTCAAGCAGGAAATCGCCGCCCGCGTCAACATTCCAAACGAGTTCGCGAAGGACCGACCGGCCAGCACGCCGGAGGCGCCGGAGGAAGACGACCCGACGATCGCGGACGAAGTTGGTAAGATCCTTCGCCGCCGGCGGTGGGAGAAGCGCGAGAGCCCGTTCGAGGGGTTCAACTCGCCGCCGGGCCGCTTCTAGACAGCGCGAGAGATTAAGCGGCTCGTTCCCACTCATCCTGAGGCACTCGTAGGCCTGTCCTGAGGAAGGAAGGGATGAGCGGAAGACGACGCTTCGAGCTAGTCGTGGCCGATGCGCCTGCCGGGCGCTATCCGGTCTCTCAATAGTCGCTTGACGTCTGCCGCATCCGGCATCTCACCACCGTCGCGGTTCGTCGCCACAACTTCACCGTCCAGGGCGATCTCAAAGATGCCGCCGCTGCCCGGCCGCAGCGCGAGTTCGCCGAGCTCGGCCTCGAAGGTGGAGAGCAGCTCCTGCGCCAGCCAGGCGGCGCGCAGCAAGAACTTGCAGCGCGTGCAGTAGGTGATTTCGACGCGAGGTGCGGTCAATCGGGTTCGAACGAGTACGAGTGGTTGGCCAGCACAGCGCCCATGAAGATCGCGAGAACGCTCGCCAGCAGAGACGTCACGCTGATCGCGATCGAGGTCCGCCGCAAGCGCGCGACCTGCGTCGGCTCGGCGTCCATCTGCTCGTTGAGCGCGAGCTGTCGCGGGCCGACGACGAACGTGTGCACGGCCGTCAGGACGACGGTGAGGCCGACGAGGAACATCTTTTCGGCGAACAATCGCCCGTAGCGGATGTCATTCGCGCTGGCCCAGTCGAGCGGGGTGTCGCCGCCGACCTGGAACAGGTTCGAGATGCCGCTGAGGACGATGACGGCCATCGCGATCCAGGCCAGCCAGCCGAAGCGGGTGACGATGACGCGCATGACACGGGCGCGCGCCTGCCGGTCCTCGATCGTCCGAATGGCGGGGAGCGCGGCGATGAACAGGAAGAATTGGGGCCCGACCCAGACGCTAACGGCGAGGATATGGAGCCACGGCGTGACCGCTTCTGACATTGCGTCAGATTATACGCTCAAGGCTAATCGCCTGCTCTCGCTCCGGCCCGACGGAGACGAGACAGATCGGGGCGCCGAGGACCTCCTCGATGAAGCGAACGTAGGACTGGGCCTCGGTGGGTAGCTCCTCGAAGCGGCGTACTCCGGCCGTTGGTTGCTGCCAGCCCGGGAGCTCCTCGTACACGGGCTCCGCCGCCGCCATCGCCGCGCTCGCGGCAGGCATCGTGTCCGTCGTCTTCCCGTGCACGCGATAGGCAGTGCAAACCTTGATCGTATCCATCTGATCGAGCACGTCGAGGCGCGTGAGGGCTGCGGAGGAGATGCCGTTGGTGCGGGCGCTGTAACGGGCGGCGACGGCGTCGAACCAGCCGCAGCGGCGGGGCCGTCCGGTCGTCGAGCCGTACTCAGGCCGCGGGCCGCCTTCGCGCAGCATGCGGCCGGTCTCGTCGAACAGCTCGGTCGGCATAGGGCCGTTGCCGACGCGCGTGTTGTAGGCCTTGTAGACGCCGAGCACCTTCTCTATCTGCATCGGCCCGATGCCCATGCCGATCGCCGCGCCGGCGGCGAGCGAAGACGGCACGGAGGAAGTGACGTACTCGTACGTGCCGGTGTCGAGGTCGAGAAGCGAGCCCTGCGCGCCTTCGAGGAGGACCATGTCGCCCGCTTCGAGCGCCTTGTGCACGAGACCCGCGGTGTCGGCGACGTAGGGCGCCAGGCGCGCACCGTAGTCGTGGTACTCGGCGGCAACGGTTTTGAGGTCGACGGGGTCCGCTTCGTACAGCCGCTCGAGCACAGCGTTTTTGTACGGGACGAGGAACGACAGCAGGCTGAGGAGGGCTTCGCGATCAACAACGTCCGCGACCCGGACGCCGGCGCGGCCTACCTTGTCGACGAAAGCAGGGCCGACGCCCCGGCCGGTCGTCCCGATGGCGCCTTCGCCGCGCAGCTTCTCGTCGAGCTCGTCGATCAGGCGGTGCCAGGGCATGATGACATGCGCGCGGTCGCTCAGGAAGAGCCGCCCGCGCACCGACACGCCGCGCTCTTCGAGGTTCTCGATCTCGCGCAGGAGCTCCGCGCAATCGACTACGACGCCGTTGCCGATGAGACAGATCTTGTCTGGATAGAAGATGCCGGCGGGTACGAGGTGAAGCTTGAACTCGCCGAGCTCGTTGATGATGGTATGGCCGGCGTTATTCCCTGCGGAGTACCTGGCTACGATTTTCGCCTTTTCCGCCAGGAGGTCTACGATTCGTCCCTTGCCCTCGTCCCCCCACTGGCCGCCCACAACCACTATCGCCGGCATAGATAAAGGGCCGTCTTGCGGCCCCTCCTTTCCTGCCCGCCGCGTCGGGCGGGCTAAGTGGAAATCCTCACGGAGTATAGCGGACACCCCGTAATGCGGCAAGCGCACACGGTGGGGATTACTTCCCAGGCCTCAGAGAGCGGTGACTCCGTCTAGATGGAAGGCAGACTCGGGGCAGGCGTCGCCGATGACTTCGCCCGAACCGCTACTGAGACATCCTTGCACCTGACCGGGCCACCGCCGTTGCCGACGCTTCGTTCAGTACGGGCTTGACCTATCCGCTGAGGTAGGTTATCTACTCATCGGAGGAACGATTCGCGTACGAGGAAGACTCCACGAGCGTCAGGACCGTGGACTGTCGCGAATGCCAAATTAACGGTCCGGGACTGGAGGGTCATCGATGACTGAGATGAATGCGCCTGAGCCGAAACTTGAGCACCTCTTCGACATCCACGCGGACCTGGAGGCGCCGCAGGTGGTCGGCGCGACACCGCAGGGGATGCGGCAGATCTTTATCGTGAAGGGCGGCACAGTCGAGGGGCCGCGCGTCAAGGGCAAGATACTGCCCGGCGGCGGTGACTGGGCGCTGATTCGTTCCGATGGCGCCGTGCAGCTCGATATCCGCGCGACGGTGCAGACGGACGACGGCGCGCTCATCTACGCGACGTACGGCGGCCTGATCGTCGCCGAGCCGGCCGTCTTCGGTCGCCTGCTCCAGGGAGAGGACGTGCCTCTGAGTGAGTACTACTTCTACACCAACCCGATGTTCCAGACGGGCGCACCCCAGTACGCATGGCTGAACAAGCTCATCGCCATCGGCCGCGGGAAGGTCGTGACAGGTGGCGTGGAGTTTCGCATCTGGGCGATCACGCAGTAGGTGTAGGGCTTAAGCTCTACCCGTTGCTAGCCGGAGAGGGCGGTCATCGTGGAAGGTGACGACGCTCGGGAGGAATTCTATGTCTGACCGTTCGCCAACAACCAAGTCTGAGTTCCAGGAACACCTGCAAGAGGCATGGGCGCAACTTCAGGGGACGCTTGACTCGCTCACCGAGGAGCAGATGACCGAACGCACCGACCGCGCAGGCTGGACGGTCAAGGACCATCTCGCGCACCTGATTCCCTGGGAGAACGGTATGATCGCGCTGCTGAAGCACGAACCACGCTATCCAGCGATGGGGCTCGACGCGGACACGGTCCTGGAGGAGGACGAGGGCGAACTGAACGAGACCCTTCGCGCATCATACCGCTCCGCTTCCCTCAGCGACGTGCGGGACCGCCTCCGCGAAACTCACGAAGCGCTGACAGCAGTCGTCGCGTCGTTGGGGCCCGACGACCTCTTCGAGACGTACTCGCACTACCAGCCGGACGAACCCGGCGAGGACAGAGGCGAGCCCGTGCTTCGCTGGGTCATCGGTAATAGTAGCGGACATTACCTCGAGCACCTCCCCTGGATCCGGGCCCTCAGCAGCGAGGGCGGCTGATCGCCTCCACTCACTCGCATGTGCGCCTAATCAGCCGATCGCTCAGTCCGCGTGCACAGCCCGCCGCGCTCGCATCGCTCGTCGAGGAAATTGCGCCCGGAGGCCGTCTGGTGCGAACGCGCAGGCTGGCGGGCGGCCTCGGCTGCCGCTCAGACGTTCTCGACATCAGGCGAGCTGACGGGATCCGCTGGAAGGTCACGCTGCGGCGGTTCGTGAGGACGGAGCACCGTTTCTCGACGCCTGAGCACGTCAGGCACGAATTCGAGATTCTGCGTCTCGTCGAGAACGCCGGCGTTCCCGCGCCCCGGCCGGTTCTACTCGACGCGAAGGGAGAGCATTTCGGCGTTCCGGCGATCGTCATGTCGTACCTGCCCGGCCAGCCGCTGTTCCCGACGACCAATATCGCGAGATGGACGGAAGGCCTTGCCGAGGTTCTGCTCACACTGCACTCGGTTACGCCGGACCGGTTCGACCTGTCCGGGCTGAACGTCCAACTGCGCGACGGGATGCGGAGGCGGATCGATGAGTGGCGCGACGATGCGCGGACTGAGCCGCTCTCGAGAGAGATGCACGCAGCCCTCGACGCTGAACTGGGACGGATCGACTTCTCGGCACCGACGCTCGTTCACGACGACTTCTGGTCGGGCAATACCGTTGCGTATGGCGGGCGCATCATCGGGATAATCGATTGGACGAGCGCGGAGGTTGGGGACCCGCGCACGGACATCTCGGAGTGCCGAATCGACATGGTCTTGAGCCACGGCATCGAGGTCGCCGACGCTTTTCGCGCCGACTACGAGCGAGTGGCGGGCCGTCCACTGGAAGACCTGTGGTATTTCGATCTGTACCGGGGGTTCTACGCGCTCCTAGAGTACGAGCACTGGCTGGAGGGCTACCACGACATGGGGCTTGTGCATCTAACGCCTGCGGCGGTCGGCGCTCGGCTGCGAGCGTTCCTGCGCCTTGCGCTGTACGAGGGCCGTACGCGGGGGAGCGAGTGGCAGTCAGGCTGAGTTACCGTGCCAATGCAGTCGCTGTCCGGCATGCGAGCCCCATCTGGGTGCGAATGCTATTCCGCGCGACAGCCTGACCCCCGTTCAAGGTGGGCGGTGGCTGGACGCAACCGTCCGCCTTAGGCTGAGTGTCGTACAATCCGCGCGGAGGTGCTCCATGACAGACCGCCCGAACCGCCAGATCCTGCTCGCCGAACGGCCCACCGGCAAGCTCGAGGAGTCACACTTCAAGGCCATCGACTCGACCATCGGCGAACCCGGCCCCGGCGAGCTGCTTGTCCGGACCATTCTGCTTTCGATCGACCCGGCGAACCGGGCGTGGATGCAGGGACGCACGTATCGCGAACAGCTCGGAGCGGGCGAGGTCATGGCCGGTTACACGCTGTGCGAGGTCGTCGCCGCCAACGACGCTCCCTACGCGACGGGCGCCATCGTCGCCTGCGAGGCGGGCTGGCGGGAGTACGCGATCGTGCCCGCCAACCGGGTGCAGCCAGTGACGGTGCGCGGGCCGCTGACGCACCACATGAGCGCGCTGGGCATCACCGGCCTCACCGCCTACTTCGGTCTGCTCAACGTCGGGCAGCCGAAGAAGGGGGAGACGGTCGTCGTCTCAGCGGCGGCGGGCGCGACCGGCAGCGTGGCGGGACAGATCGCGCGCATCGAGGGCGCGTGGGTCGTCGGCGTCACGGGCTCCGATGACAAGAACCGCATGCTGGAGTCGGACCTCGGCTTCGAGGCGACCGTGAACCACCGCAGCGAGACGCTGCGCGAGGACCTTGCCGCTGCCTGTCCCAGCGGGATCGACGTCTACTTCGACAACGTCGGCGGCCGCGTGCTGGAGGCGGTGCTGCCGCTGATGCGGACGCACGGACGCATCGTCTGCTGTGGCTCGGTCTCGCAGTACGATAGCGCGACGCCGGCGCCGGGGCCCGCCGGTGTCCCCGGGCAGCTCATCGTGAAGAGGCTGCGCATGGAGGGGTTCCTCGTCTCCGACTTCATCGGCGAATGGGCGACGGCGCAGGGGCAGCTCGCCGCGTGGGTTACGTCAGGCGAACTGCAGGTGCTCGAAGACGTGGTCGATGGGCTCGAGTCGGCGCCGCGGGCGCTCGTCGGGATTCTCGCGGGAGACAACGTGGGGAAGCGGATCGTGCGCGTGGGGCCTGATCCGGCGTAGCCCTCAGCGCGAACCTTGACGAGCGTCCACCTGTGCGCTAGAACGGACGCAGAGGGGGGGCCGACGAAGGCCATGCCCTTCATCGGGCGGCCGGTGAAGTCCATCAGACGCGCGCCTGGTGAGGCTAGCGCTTCCTCGAAGCGGTCGGGGCCGACGCGTACCATCAGGTCGTCGCGGGTGATGCCGCAGAACATGTTGCCGTTGAGCATGAAGGCGAGGCCGCCAAACATCTTGCGTTCGGTCAAGTCAGGGTGGTCGCCGACGAGCGCGCGGATACGATCGGCGAGCTTTTCGTTATAAGCCATCGGATGCCTTAGGCGAACTGGAGGAGCTGGACGTAGTTCCCTTCCGGGTCCTTGAAGGTCGCGACGGTCACCTGGTCGAACTTCTCGGGGTCGTCGACGAACTCGACGCCCTTGGACTTCAGCCACGAGACCTCGGCGTCGATGTCGTCGGTTGTGAAGCCGACCATGTGCCGCGCCGGGTCGTTGTTCTTCCCCTTCACTTCGCTGTGCGTGCCCAACGCAAACGCCGGGGCGTTCGCGTCGCCGAAGACGACGAATTCCGGAGATTCGAAGTTCGGCTTGAGTCCGACGGTGTCACGATAGAACGGGAGCAGGTTCTTCTGGATGTCTTCGCTCCAGGTGGTGGAGCCACTTAGTCCTTTGATCATGGCGATTCTCCTTTCTCCGTTCGCGCCTCCCATTACGGGCGCAAGGCGCGCGTTTGATCTTATCGTACTCTCTCCGTCGTCTGCTGCCTCGCTCGGATGGGCCGTCTCGCCGGCCGGCATCCAGCGAAGAACGATCGCGGCCGCGGCTAAGACGACGACGGCGCCCACGAGAAGCGCCACACTGAGCGCGTCCACGAACGCGCTCTCGCCCGCCACGCGTATAGCGTCCCCGTCATGCCCGGGAAGCTGCGCAGCGACCTGGCTGGCGGCGCCGATCGAATCTTCGTGCCCATCTCCCTGGAGCGCCAGGCTAGCCGTGCCGTCGCGAATCTGCGACGAGAAGATCGAGTTAGCGATGGAGCCGAGAATCGAGACGCCGAGGGCGATGCCCACGACACGGGCCGCTTCGTTCAGGGCGCCGCCCACTCCTGCGTTGGCCTCGGGCACGGAACCCATCATCATCGCGGTTGCCGGCGCCATGACGGCGCCGCCGCCGAGGCCGAAGGCGAGCAGGGCAACCTCGATGGTCCACAACTCCGTACCTGTCTCGATGAGCGAGAGTCCGGCCATCGCCGCGCCCGTGACCAGCAGGCCAAGGCTCGTCACACGGTTCGCACCCCATACCGCCGCGAGCCGCTCGCTGATTCCTGAGCCAACGGCGAAGCCGACCGGGAGTGGGCAGAGCAACAGGCCCGTTTCCAACGGAGAGTGCCCGCGGCCGAACTGCAGGTACTGCGTGAGAAGGAACATCATTCCGAGCATGGCCAGAAACTGGGCTACAAGCGCGAGCGAGCCCATGGAACGCCCCGGGATCCGAAGCAGGCGCACGTCGAGCATCGGGAAGCGCAGCCTCAGCTCGTATAGGACGAACGCAAGCGCGAGCACCGTTGCCGCCGCGAGCGAACCCAGCACGACTGGATCAGTCCATCCCCGCGAAGGCGCTTCGATGATCCCGAAGACAAATGTTGAGAGCGTGCCGGTCGAAAGCAGCGCCCCGACGGGGTCGATGGGCCGTGCTGCGGGGTCGCGGCTCTCGTGCACAACGGTGAGTGTGCCAAAGAAGACGACGGCGCAGATCGGCAGGTTGACGAAGAACATCGACCCCCACGAAAACTGTTCGAGCAACGCTCCCCCCAGCACCTGGCCGATAGGCACGCCGATCCCGGCTGTCGCCGACCAGATGGCGATCGCCTTGGCGCGTTCATGCCTGGGGAAAGTGTCGATGATTATAGAGAGAGTCGCGGGCGTCAGCGTGGCGGCGCCGATCCCGGTGAGGGCCCGCGCGCTGATAAGCTGGCCGCTGGAGCCCGCGAATGCCGCGAAGAGGCTCGCGGCGGCGAAGCTGACCAGGCCGGCCTGCAGGAGCAAGCGGCGGCCGAAGCGGTCTCCCAGCGAGCCCATGGTCAGGAGCAGGCCGGCAAACACCAGATAGTACGAATCCAGGATCCACTGTATCGACGAGGCGGAGGCGCCGAGGTCGCTCTGAATCTCAGGAACTGCGACATTGACGATCGTCGTGTCCATCGCGGCGATCGCGAGGGCAAGCGACACGAACGCGAGCGTCCACCACCTCAGGCGGTGTTTGCGGGAGGCGAGGAGTTCACTTTCGGGCATCGTTATTGCGTTATCGGTCAGTGTGTCCACGGTTCTTCCTCCTCGCTTAAAGATTTACCGCTCTAGGAAACAGACGAATGGCACTCGCCGGAATGGACAGTGGCGCCGGTTACGAGTCCTCGACCTCATAGCCTTCATGTCGCGCTTTCCTAGTCGACCAGCGAGCCACATGTGAGGTTGGCGATGGCGCCGGTCATCGCGCCGGCGCGATCCGATGCCGCGAAGGCCGCGAAGTCCGCGACCTGAGCGAGTGTCGGAAGGCGCTTCAGCAACGGGCCGGTGCGCGCCCATTCCGCCAGCAAGTCCTCGACGGTGATGCCGGCCCGCTCGGCGAATCCGCCGAATAATTCGCGGGTGTGCGAGGCTTCCACCGCCTCGGGGATCGCATGCGGCCGCAAGCAAACGACCCGGATGCCGCTTTCGCCGAGCTCGCCTGCCAGGATGCGCGAAAATGTCTCGATGGCCCCGCATGTCACGCCGTAGCCCAGGAATCCCTGACCTGACATGCGCGCCCCCGGCGTCGATAGGGTGAGGATCACCCCGGAGCCTTGCCTCACCATGTGCCGCGCGACGGCCTTCGCGGTGATGAAATTGGTTCGCGTGTAGGCCGTGATCGGATGCGCGTAGTCCTCGAGAGTCAGCTCCGCCAGCGGAGTGCCCTGCACGTGAGGAACGCCAACCGCGTTGAGCGCGATGTCAATGCCACCCGCCCTTGCCGCCACCGCATCGGCGTGTCTGTCGACGGCTTTTTCGTCCATAGCGTCGACTTCCGCCGTCTCGGCCTTGCCTCCGGCAGCGGATATCTCCTGGGCGACCACGTCCAGCCTGGCGAGAGTCCGCCCCGCGAGGAAGACCATCGCTCCCTCGCGAGCAAAGGCGCGAGCAACAGCGCCACCTATAGCGCCACCGCCTCCGTAGATTACAGCCATTTTGTTCTCAAGCAGCATGCCTTTCTCCTTTCTTTTCGCCTGTCTTGGCCCTCCGCTAGCTCGCATTTCCTGCGAACGCTGCGAACTCTCGTTCGAGATACTTGGTGGGACTCGAGTGCCAGACTTCATACAGGCCGCGCGACATCGGGTCGGGGAAAATGTCTTCCTCGCCGGCCTCAAACGCCTCCAGAGTGGCCCGCGCAACGTCAACGGCAGACGCTTTGGGAAAGTCGAAGTCGCGGTTCATGTCGGTGTCCACGGGGCCCGGAAGCACCGCATGGACGGCGACGCCCTTGTGTGCGAGGAGCGCCCGCAACGCCTGCGTCATCGAGAATGCGGCGGCCTTCGAGCTTGAATACGAAGCGATAAACGGGGTGCTCGCAATCGCCGCGATTGAAAGGACATTGATGACGGCGCCACCGGAGTTTTCGAGATGTGGGAGGAAGGCGCGGGTGACCTTGAGCGGACCCAGGAAGTTGACGTCGAGATGACGCTGGACAACGCCCAGGTCGCCGGAGACGATGTCGTCCGGAATAGCGATGCCGGCGTTGTTGATCAAAAGGTCCAGTCTCTCAACTTGCTCGACCGCGGAGGTAATTTGCTCGTCGCTGGTAATGTCCAGAGTGAGTGGCGTTACGCGTTCGTCCTCCAGCTCGCGCAACGTCCGGGGGTTGCGGGCGGTGGCGTAAACTCGTGCGGCGCCTCGCTCAAGGAGCGCGTCGACGAGCGCGCGGCCGATACCGCGGTTCGCGCCGGTGACCAGGGCGGTCTTGTTAGCGATATTCATGGGTGAACCTCCTTTTCTCGGGCGACGCGTGCGGCGCCGTCGACGGCAGTGCGTCGCCAGTCACGCCGTCCAGCGTAGGAACGTCGTTGGGGGCAGCTTTCTCATCGCGACCTCGTCGCCGCCGGACTCGCCTGGAAGCCCCAGCGGGTCTGGCTGAACAGTTCGCCCCGGCCTGCCGGGGGCCCAACTCTCCCGGCCGTCCTGCCGAAACCGAATACCGTGGTTGGGGTCACTTCAAAGAAGAGGACGTCGCCGATCGGGAGACGCCAACCTTCCCCGTACTTCGCAACGTAAGTGTCCACCACGCGGCGCAGCTTGGCGTCGTCGCTAACTACCACGGCCTCACCCTCGACCACGATGTCGAATCCCTGGTTGAGATCGTTGCAGCCCGTGGTGATGGAGACTTGACTGTTCTTCGCCAGGTTCTTCGCTTTGCGCTCGCCTTCACCGGTGGCGAAGTAGAGCGCGCCGTCCAGCAAGACGGCGATCAGCGGAACGACATGCGGCCGTCCTTCGGGCCGCACTGTGGATAGCCAGAACACTTCCGCCTTCTGCAGTTGTTGTTCAGCGTCCGTCCACGGCAACGCCGTGGCCCCGGGGCTGCTGAATTCGCTGTCGAGATCAGTTACTGGGGCTTCGAGAGTCATGCTCATTCTCCTTTTCCTGTTACGCGGTTGGAAACGCCTTCGCGGCGTTAACGATTTCGTCTATCGGGAAGCCACATTCATGAGCGAATCCTCCTCTTCTCCTGTGGGGTGTCCTGTTTGATGAAATAGAGCGTAGCACAAGTCACTTTGATAATGCAAGTAGCTTTGTTGATGCCAGTTTGTTAAACTATCCGCATGAAGCGAACAGACCGAAAGTCGTCGTGCCCGATTAACTTTGCCCTCGAGATTTTTGGCGATGCCTGGTCGCTGCTAATCCTTAGGGACGTGGCCTTGTTTGGTAAGCACACCTTTAAAGAGTTCCTCTCGTCCGAGGAGAGGATCACCACGAGCGTCTTGACAGACCGGCTCGTTAGACTTGAGGAGCGCGGCATCCTCCGACGCGAGCCGCATCTAACGGACCGGCGAAGCTCCGCCTACGTCCTCACCGAAAAAGGCCTTGACCTGATCCCGGCGCTCCTGGATCTCATGGAATGGGGAACGTCTCACGACCCGGCCAGCGCCGGCCACCGCAAGGAGGCGTTTCTCGACAAGCTGCGCAGCGAGCGAGGTCCACTTGTCCAGGAGATGAAAGAGAAGGTGCGACTTGGTGGAGCGGTCCTCGTTTGACGACCGCTGAATAGCGCCAGCAAGCACCCCCTCGCGCCGAATACAAGCTCACCGCCAAGGGCCGGAGGCTGGTCCCGCTGCTCCGCGTCCTCGCCGAATGGGGCGCCTCGCATGAGCTTGACGAGGACCAGAAGGAACCCGGAGTTTCGGCGTCGCATGGCGTGGATCGGCGCGAGCTGCGAGCCTGTAGAGCACCCAGCCGGCGATGGGGGGTTGACGTCCTCTAGGTCCCAGCGACCCGGTCATGGAGCGACGTTCACGCGAACGTAATCTCAGCGCAACATCGCCGCAACAAGCCCGTAGCGCGAGGGGTGGAGACTGGTTCTGCGAAGGGGGGCGCAGCGCGATGACATCCACCGTCGAAGTCGAGAAGGGCGCAACAATACCACAGAGGGTCGCGCGGGAGCCCACGCGCACGCCCGTTGGACAGCTTCTGCTTGGGCTCTACGAGAAGTATCGCGGCCTCGAGCAAGGGAGAGTCGCCGACTACATCCCGGAGCTCGCGAAGGCCGACCCCAAATGGTTCGGCATTTCGGTGGTCACTCTGGACGGGTACGAGTACTCCGTCGGCGACACGACGCAGGCCTTCACTATCCAGTCTATCTCGAAGCCGTTCGTGTACGGGCTGGCGCTCGAGGACAATGGCGAGGAGCACGTACTCTCGAGGGTCGGCGTAGAGCCCTCGGGTGACGCCTTCAACGCGATCAGCCTGCATCCAGCGACGGGCATTCCGTCAAATCCGATGATCAACGCCGGCGCGATCGCCGCGGCGGCGATGGTGAAGGCGAACGGGACGGCCCCGTTCAACAGAGTTCGCGAGATGTTTAGCCGCTACGTAGGACACGATATAGAGGTGGATGAAGCGGTGTACCGCTCGGAAAGCACGACCGGGCACCGCAACCGCGCTATCGCGCACATGTTGCGGAACTTCGAGATCGTTGCCGGTGACCCGGAGGGCGCGCTAGACCTCTACTTCCGCCAGTGTTCCCTCTCAGTGACCTGCCGCGACCTGGCGGTGATGGCGGCATGCCTGGCGAACGGCGGCGTCAACCCGATAAACGGCCGGCGTGCCGTTGAGAGCCAGCACGTTTCGAGCATCCTCAGTGTGATGGGCTCGTGCGGAATGTACGACTACGCGGGTGAGTGGATCTACCGCGTGGGCATGCCCGCGAAGAGTGGCGTGTCGGGCGGCGTTATAGCGATACTGCCTGGGCAACTGGGGATCGGCGTATTCTCACCCCGTCTCGATGAGCGCGGGAACAGCGTGCGCGGCGTAAACGTTTGCGCCGACCTCTCGCGCTCATACAGCCTGCACATGCTCAGCGTCCCAAATCTGGCACGCTCAGCCGTGCGTGCAAGCTACGACGCTACTTTGGTTAGGTCCAAGCGCCGGCGGCAGCGCGAGGCGTCAGAGGACCTGACGTCGTTCGGGAGCCGCATTCGAGTTTACGAGCTGCAGGGGGACCTGGTGTTCGCTTCCGTGGAGGCTTTCTCCCGTCTGGTGACGCAAACTTTCGACCGCTTCGACCTCATTGCCATCGACTTCAAGCACGCGAGCCGCATCGGCGAGGGAGCGCTTGCCGTCATGGTGGACCTCGTCCGCATACTGCAGGAAGGCGGTAAGCTGGTGGCCCTCTCGCAGCTAGCGCACTTACCGGAGCTGGGCGCACGCGCCGCCGAGGACCACTCCCTCGCCGTATTTTCCGACGAGGATCTCGCATTGGAGTGGTGCGAGGAGAGGCTCCTGGAGAGCGTAGCGCCGCAGACCGGGGACTCGCGTGTATCTGTGGCGGACAATGAACTATGCGCCGGTCTGGACAGCGAGGCCATTCGGCGTCTCGAATCAGCGGCGAAACCGAGGCGTTTCGAGGCCCGGGCGACGATCATCAGGGCGGGGGAGAGCGGCGAGAGCGTTTACCTGCTTGTCTACGGCGGGGTGAGCGTGACCGTGGACGTGGAGGGTGGGCGGAGCGCGCGAGTGGCGACACTCTCAGCCGGCATGACCTTCGGTGAGATGGCACTACTCGGGGAGAACCTGCGCAGCGCCAACGTGTCCGCGGACTCCGATGTCGAATGCTGGCAGCTAACGGTCGACGATCTGGCAACGCTAGGCGAGTCAGATCCTGGATTGCGCGCCACCGTCTACGAGAACCTCGCGCGAAAGCTGGCTGGAAACTTGCGGTGTGCCAACGCGCAGGTTCAGGCACTGTCGGGCTAGCGTCTAACCGAGAAGCTGGAGCGAGGCGTGGGAATTCACCTGACCCTTTTACGTGCGTAAACGGGGCCACGGACAACGGCCGGCCCGCGCGTGAATGCGCAGTAGGTGCTGAGGCCGTTGACCTCAGCCTAATTGCCCTTTGCTGGCCGCATTCACGAATCAGAGGTACGTCTTAACGGTTGACTCAGCGAAGGTCCTTCCGCATGTAGACGAGAGAAAAATCGCCCTGGGAGCGACGATCGTACTCGATGTATCCGATCCTTGAGTAGAGCGCCAGGTTTTCCGTCATCTTCTCGTGGGTGAAGAGATAAACGGAGTCGTATCCCGCACGGCGTGCCTCGGCTTCCGCAAACTCAAGCAAAGCCTTGCCAAGCCCGGTCCCGCGACGGGAGGGGTGAACGGCGACGTTGTCAATCAGAAATCCCTCGTCGGTAACGGTAAGGACGATTACGCCCGCGATGGTCCCGTTGCTTTCGGCGACGGTTACCTGGCGGCTGCGGATGACCTCTGCGTAATCTTCAGTCATTGGGCCAGGCAGCCCTTCCGATACGCTCCACGTAGTGTTGGTACGCGGCGTCGACGAGACCAGCCACTTCCACGGCGTCTCGCTCCTCTGCCGGTCGAAATGAATGAGTCTCGAGCTGATCAGGCACCACTTACCTTCGGCTGGTAGGTAAGCACGACGACGCCGGTGCTGAACGTGGTCGTGCCGACAAGCTCGAGCGTGGTCGCGATTCCGTCGAGGAGTCGCGTGCCGCTGCCGGCGGTGACGGGGAACAGCCAGAAGTGGAGCTCGTCGAGTAGGTTGTGGTCGAGCAGAGTCTTGTCGAGCTCGCCCGTTCCGAACTTCAAGATGTTCTGGCCGGTCTGTTGCTTCAGCTCGGCGACCTTGTTCGCCACGTCTCCTTCGATGAGCGTGGCGTTCCACGTGGTCTCCTTCAGCGTGGTTGAGGTCACGTACTTTGGGAGGCTGTTGATCCGATCGGAGTAATCGTCGCCGGTCCTCGACGGCCACGCCTTGGCGAAGCCCTCGTACGTCTCGCGCCCGAGCAGGAGGGCGTCGGCGGCGAAGAGCAGATCGTGGGCGTATTTAGCGTGCTCGTCGTTCCAGTACGGCGGGCCCCACTTCTGGGGGGAACTGATGATGCCATCCAGCGTTACGAAAGTTGATTCGATTAGTTTTCCCATGTTGGCGGTGCTCCTATCCGTTGGAGATCAGGTTGTTATGCCGATTGAGTCTTACTGGTCGGCGAGATGCTGGCGGCGTTCAACCTCGGCCTCGGTGGGCTCTTCGAGCGCGAAGGACCCGTATTTGACCTCGCCTGCTCGTTCGTATGTGGCGATGACGACTCCGGTGCTGGAGGTCTTCGTCTCGAGGAGTTTCAGTCCGGCGGGGATGGTGCCATCGGCGAAGAGGCGCTTGCCGCTGCCGAGCAGAACGGGGAAGATCCACAGCCGGTACTCGTCGATTAGGTCGTGCTTGATCAACGTCTGGA
>Ga0184633_10000412_pt1 | contig 15377 bp, 17 predicted proteins | sample PLM31_170_b1_FD_133156 | JGI IMG/M metagenome (GOLD analysis project Ga0184633, IMG submission 133156) | Groundwater sediment microbial communities from an aquifer in East River, Colorado, USA - PLM3-1_170_b1 | ecosystem: Environmental > Terrestrial > Soil > Riparian zone | place: USA: East...
GACCATTAGGTTCTCTAGTACCGGACGAAACCACGCTCCTTCTCGACGAAGGGCAGGATCTCCTCGGCGATGTCGGATCCGGAACCTCCCCTTGCCGCGCGCGGCCACCGTGTCCGGTTCTCTCCAACTGCATTCCGGTTGCCATCGGGCGTTGCGGGCGAGACGGGCCCGTTTCCGTGGATTTACCCGTCTCGAAGCGGCTCCACGCCCGGCTCCGGTGGGGCAGGGATGACCCAGTGAGGCGGCACCGCCCGGCCGCCGTTCTGGGCCGCCGCGTGGAACGCTCCGTGCGCGCCGGGTTCCGGCCCGCGGACCCTGTCCGCGCTGTTCAGGGCGGATGCAGCGCATCGCCACGATTGAGGACCCGGCCGTCATTCAAGGGATCCTCGCCCATCTCGGGCTCCCAGGCACGCGGGACGGCCCGCCGCTTCCGTGTTCCATGACTGAGGCAGGAGCCGAGCAGCCGGCACTCTCTGGCGTAACCTTCTAGGCGGTGCCGTGGGCCCAGGCAGCCGCGGACGTCTGCCCTGCCGCTGCCTGGCGCCCCGGTTGACAGCGCTCGCCCCCTGCGTCGAGGCGCCGATTTGACTGCTCCGGCGCGCTCTGGCAGGATCGGCCCGAGATGGGAGGGGCGTTATCCGCGCTGTGACAAGGGGAAGAGCTGTGACAAGGAGGGAAGAGCCTGGGCCGCGGGGCGCCATGACTGAGAACGGGTGTTCTGTTATCTACGCTCTTCGGGTTGGCCCCTCTTTCCGTCCCCGAGTGGAGCTTCCTGCTGCTCCTGCCGCCCACCATGCTGTATCAGGGAGAGTGGGAAGAGCGGATGAGAAGAGCGGATGAGGGGCGGCGCGGCTGTCTCCCGTCCAGAACGGCAGGTCCTGGCCACGCGTGAGAACGGCTGAGAATGGCCTTTATGTTGACTACGCCCTACGCCCTACGATTTGATTCATACATTCTCATTGATCATGTCGTGCTGAATATACAGAAATGTTGGAAGGGGCTCAACGTCCGTGAAGAACTCCGATTTCTGGCTCAGCCATCTCCCGGAAAGAAATCGGAGTTCTCGCCTGACTTTTGCTTGGAGAATGCTCTACAATTCCCTACCTTGCTTTAGTCAAATCGGAGTATCGTCCATGCAATCCACAACCATCGATCAGTACAATCTCCCCTCCGACATCGGCGCCGAGTACATCCTCTATTGCCGGCGTCGGATGCTGGAAGAGTATCTTCCACAAATCAAGCGCTGCCTCAACCAGCTCTCGGACGACGACGTCTGGTGGCGGGCACACGAGACGAATAACAGCATCGACAATATCATCCTTCACCTCAATGGTAACATCCGCCAGTGGATTGTGTCAGGGGTCGGCGGGGTGTCGTACGAGCGGGACCGGGCAAGGGAGTTTGCCGAGCGCGGACCTATCCCGAGGCCGGAGTTGATGAAGAGATTCGAAGAAACATTACGGGAGGCAGATCGCGCGCTGGAACACTTCGATGTGAAGAAGCTCCTCGAAGTTAGGCACATTCAGGTGTTCGACGTGACTTGCCCGGATGCGAGCACATGGCGATGCACACGGGACAGATCATCTATATCAGCAAGCTGCGGACGGGAACGGATTTGGAGTTCTATAACGTTTAACGGGATGACTTCTTCGCGAACCGATACAGCTCTTTGACCTCCTCAGGAGATAGTGCGCGCCTTTCACCCGGCTTCAAGTCGCCAAGCGCGAGCGGACCAATGGCAATTCGAATAAGTCGAAGCGTGGGATGTCCCACTGCGGCGGTCATCTTACGCACCTGCCGGTTGCGACCTTCTCGAAGAGTTATTTTGAGCCACGCAGTCGGGACCGTTTTTCGGAAGCGGACAGGTACTGGACGAGGTGGGAGGTCTGGCTCACGATCAAGCAATTCGATCTCGGCCGGGCGTGTTTTCTTCCTCTCGATGGTAACGCCGAGGCGAAGACGCTCGAGTGCAGTATCGCTTGGGATCCGCTCTACCTGCACGAGATATGTCCGGTCATGCCGATAGCGCGGCCCCAAAAGCAAATGCTTCAACGCGCCATCTTTCGTGAGAAGAACAAGACCCTCACTATCGGCGTCCAATCGTCCGACGGGATACACGTCGTCGGGGAAAGCACCGTATTGTGCAAGCGTCGGCCGTCCCTCACTGTCAGTGAACTGGCAGAGAACACCGAACGGTTTGTTGAAGACAACATACTTGAAGCCTTGTGGAGTTCTGTTTTCAATCATCTTTCAACAGGGACGACGAGATCCAGATGCGATGAGCAATTGAATGGTGCGCCAGCATGAATGACCTCCAACCAATCACGTACCGGTGCGCGTCCTGCGGCGAAGAGAATGAAGCGTTTGTCGATCCTTCCGGCGGCAGTCAGCAGACCTACACAGAAGACTGCAGTATCTGTTGCCGTCCGAACGTTCTGCACATCATCATCTCAGTGGACGGCCAAATCAGCATATCTGCTGAATGTGAGGGATAATTCGCCTCTTCCACTCTACTCCGATCCTTCCATGTGATGGCCGATCACACCCGGCTGGGTGATACATCCCACTGTATCAGGAGAGTGAGAAGAGCGGATGAGGGGCGCCGCGGCTGTCGCCCGTCCAGAACGGCAGGTCCTGGCCACGCGTGAGAACGGCTGAGAATGGCCTTTATGTTGACTAGGCCCAAGCGTGCAGCGGATGGCTGCTAACGGGACTGGCTGAGGATCTCCCGCACTTCAAGGAAGGCAGCTGCGGCAACCCCCTCAACGCGCTCGAGAATCTGGAAGATACGGTAGGTGATGTACCCCAACACCACGACCTCGAATCCCACCAGGGCCAGCATCGCGGCCAGGAACCAATGCTCGGTCATCTTATTCGGGATTGTCGTAGGATCGAATCCGGGCGTCAACGTCCCGAATTGGGACGGGCACCCCTAGGCCTTGAGGTGTTTGGCGAAGAACTCCAGCGTCCGCCGCCAGGCGTCCTGCGCCTCCGTCAGTCGATGGACATCCTTGCGCGTGTCGTTGAAGAAGGCGTGAGGAGCGCCGGTATAGATCTTCACCTCGCCGGGCTTGTTGTGCTTCTTGAGCGTTCCCTCGAGCCGCTTGACCTCGTCCTTGGTGATCCAGAAATCTTGGTCGCCGTAAACGTAGAGGATCGGGCACGCCAGGTTTTTCAGCGTGGCCTCGTCGGGGATCTCGCCGTAGTACGGGGCGGCGGCCCGGATGTCCTTGGTCCGGCAGGGAAGCAAGAGCGCATAGGAGCCTCCCATGCAGAAACCGGTGACCCCGATGCGATCCCCCCGGACCTCTTTCATCGCCTTCAGGTGCCGGACAGCGCCCAGCAGGTCCTTGACGGCCTCCTCGCGGTTGAGGGCCCCCATGAGCTTGCCGGCCTCGTTGGGGTCCGCCGCGACCTTGCCGTGGTAGAGGTCGGGGGCCAGGGACACGTACCCCTCGCGGGCGTACCGCTCCGTCACGTCTTTGATATGTTCGTTCAGCCCCCACCACTCCTGGATCACGATCACCGCCGGAAATGGCCCTGTCCCCTGGGGTTTCGCCAGGTACCCCGCCACGCGCTGTCCGTTTCGCGCGAATTCCATCATGCTGCCCATGATCGCCCCTCCTTCACCATCACTTCGCGGCTGCGGCCGGCCGGCCGGGAGCAATCTTCACGGTGACGACCCGCCGCTCGTCGGCCTCCAGGACCGTGAGGAGGTATCGGCCCACCCTGAACTCCTCTCCGGTGCGCGGCATCCGATGCAGCGTGGCCAGAATCATGCCGGCCACCGTCTCGTAGTCGCCGGTGGGGAGGTCCCACTCCAGGGTGTCGTTGACCTCCTGAATCCCCACCCGCCCGGCCACGCGGTAGGCGCCGTTGGGGAGCCGCTCGATGGTAGCTGGTGTCCGGTCGTGCTCGTCCCGGATCTCCCCGACGATCTCCTCGAGGATGTCCTCGAGCGTAATGATCCCGACGGCCCCACCGTACTCGTCAACGACCACCGCATGCTGGATCCGGCCCTTCTGCATCTCGCGCAGGAGGTCATCGACCCGCTTGGTTTCGGGGACGTACGTGGCCGGCCGCATCAGGTCTTTGATGAACGGCGTCGTTGCTCCCCGCCGGAGGAGATCCATGGCCGTCACCATCCCCACGACGTTGAGCACCCGGTCCCGGAAGACGGGGAGACGGGAAAAGCCGCGCTCCCGGGTCAGCGCGATCGCCTCGTCGGTGGTCGCGGTCTCGGGGAGGGCCGCGACGTCCACCAGGGGGACCATGACCTCCCGCACCGTCGTCTCCCCCAGGGAGAAGATTTTGTCGATCAGCTCCGCCTCCTGGATGGTGACGTCCGCTTCCTCCGGCTCCATCTGGAGGACCAGCTTCAGCTCTTCGCGAGACACAAAGTGCCTGAGGAGCTCCCGCCGTCGCCCCGCGAGCGCCAGCACTCCCTCCACGATCTTGCTCGCCGCCCAGGTCATCGGCGTCAGGATCCAGGCGGTCCAGGCGAGAGGTCGGAAGAGGCGGAGGATCAGCCCCGTCGCCCACTGCTGGGCGATCGCCTTGGGGATCACTTCCCCCAGGATCAGCATGATCGGGGTCAGGCCGAACGTGACGGCCAGGAGTGCGGCGCCGCCCAGGTGGGGGAGAAGGGCCCAGGTCGCCACCGAGGCGGCAACGATGTGGGCCGCGGGAACCCCCATCTTGGCTGCCGCGAGGATCCGTTCCGGGCTCGAGAACGCCTCCAAGTAGCGCCCGGCCACCCGGTGACCCCCTTCGGCCAGGTGGCGGAGCCGCATCCGGTTGGCGCCCAGAAAGGCCATCTCCGCGGCCGAAAAAAAGGCGGTCACGAAGAGGGCGATCACGATCAGCCAGACGGCGATCATGCGAGGGCCTTGTTGGGCGTCGTGGTCCTGAGGGTCACGAGAACCTCGACGACCCGCGTACGCTCTACCCGTTCCACCGTCACCGTCACTTCGGGGGTCTCGATCCGTTCACCCCGGCGGGGGATCCGTCCGAAGAGGTCGAGCACCCACCCACCGACGGTCTCGTAGGCGTCGCTCGACAACGCGAGCCCGGTGACGCCGTTCAGCTCGTCGATGGGGAGCTTCCCCGAGACCCTGAAGGTGTGGGGATCCACCGCCTGGATCAGCCGTTCCACTTCGTCGAACTCATCGGCGATCTCACCGACGAGCTCTTCCAGAATATCCTCGAGGGTGACGAGACCCGACGTGCTTCCGTACTCGTCCACCACAATGGCCATGTGGAGCTTCTTGGCCTGCAACTCCCTGAGGAGGGCGTCCACCCGCTTGGACTCCGGGACGAAGTAGGGCGGGTGCAGGTGGACCCGCAAGTCGAAATCCGGCGGTAACCCCCGAACGTAGGGGAGGAGCTCCTTCGTGTAGAGGATGCCCACGATCTGGTCGATGTTTCCCGCGTAGACCGGCACCCGCGAATGGAGGTTCTCCCGGAGCGACTCGAGGATCTGCTGAGGCGGCGTCGAGAGTTCCAAGCAGAACGTATCGGGGCGGGGGACCATCGCGGCGCGGACCAGGATGTCCTCCAGCTCGAGCGCCTTGTGGATCATCTCACGCTCGTCCCGGTCCACGATCCCTTCCCGCATCCCGACGTCCACCAGGGTGCGAAGCTCCTCGGTTGTGAGGAGGGGTTCCTTCCGCTCGCCTCCCAGGGCCCGAAGGGTGAGCGTCGTGAGGCCCGCGAAAAGGCCTCGCACCGGCGTGAGCAGGAGCGAAACCCACGCCACCGGGCGGCTGACCCACGTGGCAAAGCGCCCCGGGTTTTCCAGAGCAAGGGTCATCGGGAGGATTTCGCTGAAGACTGTGGTGAGGAACAGCATGGTTCCGATGGCGACGGCCAGCCCCAAGCGTCGGCCGAAGAGCTGCTCCGCTACGAAGGCTGCCAGGGAGGAGGCGCCGATGTCGATCAGCGTGATTCCCACCAGCAACGTGACCAGCAGGTCGTGGGGCCGGCTCAGCAACGGGGTCAGCGCGTCGGAGACCTCGGGGGTGTCGGCGAGGCGCCGGAGTCGGAGGCGTCCCAGCGAGAAGTAGGCGGCTTCGGCCCCGTTGAGCATGGCGGAGAGGCCGAGGAGAAAGGCGAGGCCCAGCAGCCCGAGGAAGAGCGACTTATCCATGAAAGTGCTCAAAGCCCTGGCCGACGTCCACGGACTTCCCGGCGGCATCCAGGAATTGAACGCCCGGCGTCCCCGGGGCGATTTCGCCGATCACCGTGACCGCCGCGCCCGTGGCGGACTTGAGGCCCGCGGTGAGGGTCTCGATCGCCGACCGGTCGGCGGTGAAGAGCAGCTCGTAATCCTCTCCGCCGGTGGCGGCCAGCTCCACCGGGTCGAGGCCCAGGGCCGTCGCCACCGCCCTCGTCGAGGGGGCGACGGGAAGACGAGCCAGCTCCACCCGGGCCGTCACGCCGCTCTCCTCCGCGATGTGGCCGACGTCGGTGGCGAGGCCATCCGAAAGATCGATCAGGGCGTGGACGCCGTTGGCAGTCCCTAACCACGTCCCTTCCGAAACTCGCGCAACCGGGCGGAGGTGGGCCTGAGTGACGTCGGCGAGCACGTCTTGGGGGAGATCCGGCCGTTCCTCCGCCTCCAGTACCGCCAGGCCGGCGGCGGAGCGACCGAGAGTGCCCACGACCGCGATGAGGTCTCCCGGCCGGGCGTCGGAGCGGAGGCGCAGCGGGCCCGTCTTTTCACCCAGGAGTGTCACGTTGGCGATCCAGCCGGTGGGGGAGGCAGAAGTATCTCCGCCCACGACTCTGACCCCGTGAGGGGCCGCGGCGGACGTGAGCCCTGCGTAGAAGAGATCAACCTCCTCCACCTCGGTCTTTTCCGGGCAGGCCAGTGCCACCACGGCGAAGCGTGGCGTGCCTCCCATGGCGGCGATGTCGGAGAGGTTCACCGCCATGGCCTTCCAGCCGATATCCGCAGGCCCGGCCGAGCGCCGGCGAAAGTGCACGTCTTCGATGACCAGGTCCGTCGTGACGAGGAGCCAGGCTCCCGGGGTTGGCTCGAGTACCGCGGCGTCATCGCCGATTCCCACGCGGACCCCGGGCCCTTCGGATCCGATCGTGTGGCGGATCCGGCGAATGAGTCCACGCTCCCCGAGCCGCTGGACCCTCATCCCGCCGCGGGCGCCGCCGGCGAGAGAAAATTCTTGAGGAGCGCCTTCCCCTGGTCCGTCAGGATCGACTCGGGATGAAACTGGACGCCCTCCACGGGAAAGCCGCGGTGACGGAGCCCCATGATCTCTCCGTCGTCGGCACGCGCTGAGACCTCCAGGTCTGCCGGGAAGCCTTCATCCAGTACCGCCAGCGAGTGGTAGCGGGTGGCCAGGAATCTGGGCGGCAGACCTCGAAACACGCCGCGCCCGTCGTGGTCGATCTCCGAGGTCTTCCCGTGCATCTGCCGCTTGGCGCGGCTCACACGACCGCCGAAAGCCTGGCCGATGGCCTGGTGGCCGAGGCACACCCCCAGGATGGGGATGCTCTGGTGAAAGCGTTTGATCAGATCAAGGGAGATCCCTCCGTCGTCAGGGGTGCCCGGGCCCGGGGAGATGACGAGCCGGTCGGGTCGGAACGCCTCGATCTCGTCGAGGGTGATGGCGTCATTCCGGACCACCCGGATCTCGGCCCCCAGCTCCCCGAGATACTGGACGAGGTTGTAGGTGAAGCTGTCGTAGTTATCGACGACTAGCAGCATGGCTGCCCCCTCACTTTTGTCCTCTCCCCCCCCTCACCCTACCTCATCCCCCTCACCCTGCCCTCTCCCCCCGAGGGGGAGAGGATAAAGGTGAGGGGCCGGAGGCGGCGGAGCGGAGCGCCAGAACCAGCCCGCGGGCCTTCGACACGGTCTCCAGCCACTCCGACTTCGGGTCCGAGTCGGCCACGATCCCGGCGCCCACCTGGACCGAAGCCTGATCGCCGTGACAGACGATGGTCCGGATGGTGATACAGGAATCCAGGTTGCCGGAGTAGGAGACGTATCCCACCGCGCCGGCATAGGGGCCCCGGCGGGCCGGCTCCAGCTCTTCGATGATCTGCATGGCCCGAATCTTGGGGGCCCCGGTGACCGTGCCGGCGGGGAAACACGCCTCGAGCACGTCCAGGGCGTCGCGCCCCTGGGCGAGCTTGCCCCGGACGTGGCTTACCAGGTGCATGACGTGCGAGTAACGCTCCACCACCATGAACTCGCTGACGTCCACCGAACCCAGGCTGGACACGCGGCCGACGTCGTTGCGGCCGAGATCCACGAGCATCACGTGCTCGGCCCGCTCCTTGGGGTCTTGGCGCAGCTCGGCCTCGATGCGCACGTCCTCGGCCTCGTCTGCGCCGCGCGGGCGCGTGCCGGCGATGGGCCGCTCCTCAACCCGTCCATCCTCCACCCGCACCAGCACCTCGGGCGAGGACCCGACGATGCTCGTTTTCCCGAGACGGAGGAAGAAAAGGTACGGGGAGGGGTTGATCGTTCGAAGGGCGCGGTACACCCTGAACGGGTCCGCCGGCAGTCGCGTATCGAGCCGACGGGATACCACGATTTGGTACGCGTCTCCCTTGGCGATGTACTCCTTGGCGCGCCGTACGCGCTCCATGAACGCCGCCTGGTCGAGCGTTGACTCGAACCCCTCCTCTCCCAGCGCGAGCAGCGGTTCCGCCGCAGGGAGGGCCAGCGGCGGCGGGTTTCGGGTCGGTCGGCCGAGCTTGGCCAGGAGCTTCCCGATCTTCACCGCGGCTTGGTCGTAGGCGCGATCCAGCGAGGCCGGGTCGGTCTTCTCCAGGTGGGCGTTGGCGATCACGAGGAGGCGATGACGGAGGTTGTCGAACGCCAGGAGACTGTCGGTGAGGAGGAAGACGGCGTCCGGGAGCCCCAGGTTGTCCGGGGCAATCTTCGGGAGGCGCTCGAAGTGGCGGACCATGTCGTAGGCGATGTAGCCGACGGCTCCTCCCTGGAACCGTGGAAGGCCGGGGACCGCCACGGGGTGGAAGCGGGCGAGCAGGTCCCTCAGGGCTCGGAACGGGTTGCCCGAGGAGAGGCGTTCCGTCCGCGCGCCGTGACGCCGAAGCGTGACCCGGTTGCCTCTCGCCGTGAAAATCATGAGGGGGTCCGAACCGAGGAACGAGTAGCGCGCCCACTTCTCCCCGCCCTCCACCGACTCCAGGAGGAACGCGTGGGGCCCGGGCCGGAGCCTCAGGAACGCCGAGAGGGGCGTGTCGAGGTCGGCAGGCAATTCGGCGTACACGGGCACGAGGTTTCCCCGCTGAGCGAGGAGCCTGAACTCCTCCCTCGACGGGGAGAGGGGAGGAACGGAAAGGCTCGAGGCCGGCTTCATGGGGCAAGTCAGGCGACGATCAGCCGAGCGTGTCCAGCTTCTTCTTCAGCTGGTTCTTGGGGACTAGGCCGATGACCTGGTCGAGCACCTTGCCGCCCTTCACGAAGAGGATGGTGGGGATCGAGCGAATGCCGTAGCGGGCCGCCAGGCCCGGGTTGTCGTCCACGTTGACCTTGGCCAGCGTCAGGGTCCCTCGCGACTCGCTCACCAGCTCCTCGAGCACGGGCGCGACCATGTGGCACGGCGCGCACCACTCGGCCCAAAAGTCCACGAGCACCAGCTCCAGGTGCCGGGCCAGTTCCGCGTCGAAGGTCGCTTCCGTGAGGTGCAGCGCGGTGTCGGCCATCAGTGTCGGCTCTCCTTTAGTGGTGTTTCTTGTTCCCTCGGGCGGATTCCAGGTAGCGGATCACCCAGTCGCGCGCGAGGTCCTTGCAGCCCAAGCCGAAGGCGAGGGCGAGCGCCAGCCCCACGGCACCGAACACGATGGTGAAGGCCGCGCGCACCAGCTCCGCGCCGACGCCGAGTTCGTGGAGCGTGATCGCGCCCGTGAACACGATGAGCGAATAGCGGGCGATGGTCGCGAGCACCTGTGCCTCGGCGAGGCCCGCGCTGGCTGCCGCAGTCCTGATGACCCCCGACAGGAAGTTCGCGAAGAACAGTCCCAGGATCAGCACCACCACCGCGGCGATGACCTTGGGAAGGTAGAGCAGGACCCGGTTCAGGAGCTCGGCCACCGCGGCGAGGCCCAGGGTGTTGATCGCGGTGATGACGAAGAGCAAAGTGGTCAGCCAGTACACGAGGATGGCGACCAGCTCGGAGGGGCTCTGGCGGATATCCGCGCGCGCCAGCATGGCGTCGATGCCGGCCCTCTCTCCTGCCACGTCGAAGCGGATGGCCAGCAAGAAGCGAAACACGAGCAGGCGGATGAACTTGGCCAGGATCCAGCCGCCGAGCAGGATCAGGAGGGCGGCGAGAAGATTGGGTAGGAACAGTGCGACCTTGGATAAAAAAGCCCTGCCTGGTTCCAGGAGGGTGGGCGCAAATTCCATGCTGGGGTCTCACGAAAAACGCAAACCCTACGCTAACATAGTGCTCCCCTGATGGCAAGCCCCGCGCGTGGCGGATTCACGAGGTTTGTCACTTTGACACCCCTTGTGTTACACTGAACGCGTCACTGGAGGTGTTGGATGGAGCGCCCAAAAGTTCTCGTCGCAGACGATGAACGGTCGATCCGCGACATGCTCTCGGCCGCTCTCACTCAGTGGGGCTACCAGGTGTTCCTCGCGGGAAGCGGCGCGGAGGCCCTCGGCCTGCTCAAGGGGCAGCTCCTCGACGCGGCGCTGATCGACATCCGCATGCCGGAAATGGACGGCATCGAGCTGCTTCGCGAGCTGAAGCGGTACGACTCCTCCATGGAGGTGGTGATCATGACGGGATACCCGACCGTGATCACCGCGGTGGAGGCGCTCAAGGAGGGGGCGTACGATTACCTGACCAAGCCGCTCATCATGGACGAGCTCAAGCACCTGCTGGCCCGCCTGATCGAGCGGCGGTTTCTGCGCAAGGAAGTGAACACGCTCCGGAGCCGTCTCGGCGAGCAGCTGGCGGTCAACGACCTCGTGGGCGTGTCCCGTCAACTCCAGGCGGTCAAGGATGTCGTCGCCAAGGTAGCCGTCTCGGACTCCCCCGTCATGGTGGAGGGAGAGAGCGGGACCGGCAAGGAGCTGGTGGCCGCGGCCATTCACCGCCTCTCGCCACGCTCGAAGGGGCCGTTTATCCCGGTCAACTGCAGCGCGATTCCCGCGGATCTTCTGGAGTCGGAGCTCTTTGGCCACATGCGCGGCGCCTTCACCGGAGCCGTCGCGGACGCCATCGGCTTGTTCCGGTCGGCGAACGCCGGCACCATTTTCCTGGACGAGATCGCTGAACTGCCGCCTGCGCTCCAGGTCAAACTGCTCAGGGTCCTCCAGGAAAAGGAGGTGCGCCCTGTCGGGGCCACCAAGTCGCATACCGTGGATGTGCGGATCATCGCCGCCACCAACCGGCAGCTCGAGGAGGCCATGAAAGACGGGAGCCTCCGCGAGGACCTCTTCTACCGGCTTAACGTTGTGCGGGTCCAACTGCCGCCGCTCCGGGAGCATAAGGATGACATCCCCGCGCTGGTCGCGCACTTCCTCCGCCAGTTCAACCAGCGCTTCAGGCGGGAGGTGACCGGAATCGATCCGGAAGCCCTTGCCGCGCTCATGGCCTACGACTTCCCCGGCAACGTCCGAGAACTCGAGAACCTCATCGAGCGCGCCTACGCCCTCGGGGCGCGCGATCACCTGAGGCTGTCCGATCTGCCGAGCCTCACCGCGAAAGCCCGGGAACCGGCGTCCACGGGCCCGCTTCCCACGCTGGCCGAAGTCGAGAAGGAGCTGATTCTCCGGGCTCTCCAGATGCACAAGAACGACAAGGAAGGCGCAGCCAAGGCCCTCGGCCTCTCCCGGCGCACCATCTACCGCCGACTCAAGGAATACGGCCTCCTCTAGTCATTCGGAGGGGGCCTCGACGGCCCCCTCCGAGGCCTCCCCCTAGGGTTGCGCGGGCCAAGCCCGCGCTCGAGAACCTCGGAGGGGGGCTACCGCCCCCCTCCCGATTCCTCCCCCCCCAGAAGCAGGGTTGCGCAGGCGAAGCCCGCGCTCGAAACCCCTAGAGGGGGGAGCCCCCCCCTTTCCGAACCTCCCCCCCGGCCATCTGACAGCGTGACATCTCGGTCCTGAGGTCGTGTCACGGCGGCATACCTTCCCCCCTGTCCTAAGGGGCTCAACCTATAAAGCACAATAGTATCAGCTAGATACGCTTCACCTGGAGACTGGCATCCTCCCTGCAATCCAACCTCCTCAGGAGAATGGATATGAGCTGGTTCGAGGCGAGCGAGGATCGAGGAGATCGGTGGGTGTTGGTGGCCGACGCCGACGTAGAGGCAGCCGTCCATCTGGCTGGCTACTTCTCCCGGCGGGGGTTTCGGGCCTACCACACGGCCCGGGGGGAAGAAGCGGTGCTCGTCGGGCATTCCCACAGGCTCCTCCTGGCGGTCATCGACGTCACCCTTCTGGATATGTCCGGCGAGACGCTCGCGCGGCGGCTCAAGGCAATCGATCCAGAACTGCCCGTTCTCATGACTTCCGGCGACTACGCTCCCGAGCTGGAGGCAGCGGCTCGCCGGGTCGGCATCCTCTACTACGCCCACAAACCGGCCGATTACCGGCTGATCGGTGGCGTGGTGGATAAAGCCCTCAGCAATTAAAGGAGGAAGAGGACCCATGAACCGAATCAATCAGAATCTCGTGAATCAGATCCGTCGCCCCCGTGCGACCAGCGTGGCCTGCGAGTGGGGGAGAACCTTTCTCGCCCACAGCCTCATCGGGGTTCTGCTCGCGGCGCTCTGGACCATGCTGGGCCTCCAATAACCCAAGCACCCCAGGGGGATTGCCGATGCCCATGGAATGCGGATTCGGTCTGAGCCAGGCCCGGGACCTGAGGGAAGCCGCCCTCGAGGCCGCGCGTGAGGCGCGGGAACGCCTCACGGGCGGGAGCCCTCATGCGGCCCTGATCGTCGTGGCGGGAGAAGCGCTCCCGATGGCTGCGGCCATTGCCCGGGAAGTGCTGGGTCCCATTCCAATCGCGGGAGGAGGGAGCGGCGGGCTTCTCACCGACGCCGGTGTCGTCGGCCATGGCGTGGCGGTGGTCTGCTTCCGATCGGAGGAATGGGTGATTCAGTCGGCGTGCGCGGGCTCCAACGCGGTGGCGCCTGTCCCGGCGGCGGACCGCGTCGCAAGGCTGATCCTCTCGGGGCGCCCCAATCGGCGGCGCTATCCCCGGGGTCTCGCCGTGGCGTTCGGTGATTCCCGGTTGGCTGACGGCGCAGGTCCGTTCGCAAGCCGCTGGCGCCAGATCATGGGTCCAAAGCTCAGGAGTGTCGGCAGCATCATCCCCGACGCTCAGATGCTCTACTGTGGCGCCGTGCGGGAGCCGGGGCCGCTGTCGGTGCTCTGCCTGGAAGGGTCGGGACCAGTCGGGGTCGGGGTGGGATTAGGTTGGGCCCCCCTGACCCGAACGTGCGTCACGACCCGGACCGAGGGGTGTCTCGTCCACGAGCTGGACGGCCGCCCCGCCGCTGAGGTGTATGCCGAGGCGATTCCCGGTTCCGCCCAGGATCCGACCCGGTTTCCGTTGGGCCTTGCCACCCCGGACGAACAGTGGCTGATCCGCAGCGTAGTCGGCATCGAGGGGACCTCGCTGCGTCTCGGAGGAGAGCTCCCCGCCGACGGCGAGGTTCGGCTCATGGCTGCCAGCGTGAACGGGCTTCATCAGGCCACCCGGGATGCGGTCGTGACGGCCCTGAAGGGGCTGGAGGGGCAACCGGCCCGGGCGCTCCTGGTGATGGAGAGCGCGGCGCGCCTGGCCGTTCAAAACGGGACGGCGCGGCGCGAGTGGGAGATGATCCGGGAACAGGCCGCTCCGGACGCCACCTGTCTTGGCTGGCTCACTGCCTTCGAGCTCGTTCCCGCAGGGGGCGGGCAGGTGACCCTCCAGAACGGGAGCGCGGTCGTCATCGCGTTCGCTTAACTTAGAGCTTCTTCTGGTTCAGGTACTGTTCCAGCGCCTCCGCCACGGTCTCGTTGAAGCTCTGGCCCGACTCCCGACAGAACCTCTTGAGCCGCAAAGCCAGTTCACCGGGAACACGCACCGCGAGCTGAGCAACGAGCTTCAGGTCGGGCGCCTGTGGCACAGCGTGGACCGCCAGCTGACCCTTCGGACGCTCCCGCCTCATCGGTTGCCTCCTCGCTCCTTTGACGCGCTTCCTGGCCATCGCGGGACCATTCGCCTAATATGCTGGCACACCATCGGCGATTGAAGGTAGAAAATTGGTTGCTGGCTGGCGCGGTTGTCGGGGAGGCGCGGGAACGATCCGAAGGCGGAACGGGAATGCCGGGGGCGCGATTACCTGGCGCGCGCCCGGATCATCCGCGGATGGTCTTCATGACTTCGGTGTTTGCGAACGCGCTTCGCGGGTCTCCCATGAAAATGATCTCGCCTCGATCGATCGCATAGAGCCGGTCCGCGACCCGAGAGGCGGTCATCAAGTTGGACTCGGCGATCAACAAGGAGATCCCCATCCCCTTTATTTTTTTCACGGCGTCGATGAAGCGGGTGACGACCACCGGAGCAAGGCCCTCAAACGGTTCGTCCAGTAGCAAAATTGAAGGCGCAAGCGTCATGGCTCTGGCGATGGCCACCATTTTTTTCTGGCCTCCGCTCAGATTCAGCCCCCTCCGTCCGAGAAAGGCCCGCACCTCTGGAAAGATAGCGAAGATTTTCTCGTCTGCGTCGTCGGCGGGGGAGGCCGACCGGCCTTGCCCGGAGGGACGGGCCAACCAGTGACTGATCTGAAAGTTCTCGGCGACGGTGAGGTCGGGGAAAATCCCGGCGTCCTCCGGGGAATATCCGATGCCCAGCAGGGCCCGCTTGTGCGTCGGAAGGCGGGTGATGTCCCGGCCTTTGAAGGTGATCTTTCCGGACTTCGGGGACAGGAGGCCCATGATGGTGTCAATGGTGGTTGTTTTGCCGGCGCCGTTCCGGCCGACGAGGCAAACGGCCTCGCCGTCCTTCACCTCCAGAGAGACCCCTCTGAGAACGTGGGCGGGCCCTCGGAATGTGTTGATGTGATCAAGCTCGAGCATGTCGTGGTTTCCTGAGCCCCATCATGTCGCAGATGGTGTGCCGATCAGGGTGGTTGTGACCTTTTCGTTTCGGCGAATCTCGTCGGGGGTCCCGTCGGCTAAAATCGTCCCTTCGTGCATCGCCACGATCCGATCAGAGTACTTGAAGACGACGTCCATGTCGTGCTCGATGATCACGGCCGTGATCTTTCCGGACCTCACGATGGCCGTGATGATGTCCATGATGGGGGCCTTCTCGCGCGTGCTGACGCCGCTCGTCGGCTCGTCGAGAAATAACAGCTTCGGTCTGAGCGCA
>Ga0184633_10000413_pt1 | contig 15360 bp, 9 predicted proteins | sample PLM31_170_b1_FD_133156 | JGI IMG/M metagenome (GOLD analysis project Ga0184633, IMG submission 133156) | Groundwater sediment microbial communities from an aquifer in East River, Colorado, USA - PLM3-1_170_b1 | ecosystem: Environmental > Terrestrial > Soil > Riparian zone | place: USA: East...
AAGAGGGGATCGTCTGGATACCCTCGCGCCGACTTGAGGTCGAGGTTGGAGACGAGCTCCGCCTCCCTACTCAAGGCACGGTGATGGCCAACACGTCGACGGCCAGCGGATCGGTTCTCTTCACGAATCGGGAAGAGTCGGAACAAGTCGTGCCGGGAGGAACCGGCCTGCGAACCTTGGGCGACCAGCCCTTGAGGTTCGAGACGACGGTGCGGGCCATCGTCCCGCCCGGAATCGGAGGCGAGGTCCTCGTTCCGATACGGGCCACCGGGGCCGGCGAAGCCGGCAACGTGGCAGCCGACGCGATCTTGGCCGTGGAAGGCACGTTGGGACTGCAGCTCACGGTCTCGAATCCTGAGCCGACCTCCGGCGGCGTGACACAGCCTGAAGCGGGAGTGACCAGCTCCGATCTCACGCGGGCCCAACAAGCTCTCGAGCGTCAACTGCTCCAAGAGGCCAACGCCTTGCTGTTGGAGCAGTTGGCCGACGGCGAGGCGCTGGTGCCCGAATCGGTGGTGATTGGCCGGGTGGCGAATTCGGATCACCGCCCGCAAGTAGGTGAACCTTCCGAAAGCATCTTGGCCTCGCAGGCCCTGGTGGTGGAGGCCGTCGCCTTCCGCGAGGACCGACTTACAGAACAGGGGCTGGTTGCGTTGCAAGACACCGCCGGCGCTCAGGAAGCGATCGTCCCCGAGTCGATTCGTCTGGATCTGATTCCGACGCACGATCTGACCGCGTCCGGGGCAAAGTTGTATCGGGGGATGGTCTCGGGCGAAACCTACCCTGGCGTCGACCCAGCCTCGCTGTCTTCCCAGACCGCCGGAAGAGCGATCGATCAAGCCCGATCGCTGCTGACCACTCAAACCGACTTGAGATCGCCGCCGGTGATCCGGCTGTGGCCCAGCTGGTGGCCCCGGCTGCCTCTCTTGCCATGGAGGATTCAGCTCGTCTGGACTCCGAGCCGGGCCTCCGGGCCATGACCACTCGCGTCCTATCCGTCGATCCGGGGGAATCCCGTCTGGGGCTGGCCGTGTCGGATCCGTCCCGAACGATCGCCCGGCCCCTGAAAGTCCTCCACCATGTCTCACGCGTCAGCGACGCGCAGCGTATCGTCGAGACTGCTGGGTTCGAGGGCGTCGACACGATCGTGGTCGGGGTGGCCTACGACAGCCGAGGCGAGATCGGACCTCAGGCGCGCCGGGCGCACCGGCTGGTCGCCGCCATCCGCCAAGCCGGTTTCCCGCGAGTCGAGACCTGGGACGAAAGCGGGTCGACCGAGGAAGCGCTCCAGCTTCATGCGGGTGACGAGATGACCGACGCCCGCGCCGCCGCCGTCATTCTGCAGGGCTACCTGGATGCCGCCAAGACGACGTAGGGTCGGGTGTTGGCCGATCGCCCTGTTTGCCGGCGTCGTGATGCTTTGTTGCCTCGGGGCGGCGCTGGCGCTGCAGGTCTCGGTCGCTTCTCTGGGCGAGCCCGCCCGAGGCCTCCCGTGGCCGGATCGATCGGTTCTGGCGATCTATTTGGTATTGAACCAGCGCGACCTCTCCTCTCCGGCTGGAACGCTGGAACGAACCTTGGCCTTCGAAGTCGAGCCCGGGCAAGACGCCTCGGCCGTGGCCGCCGCGTTGGCGGGGCTTGGCGTAGTGGAGAATCCGACCCTCTTCACGCGCTATCTCCGCTATCGCGGGCTCGACACCGGGATCGAGGCGGGGAGCTACGACGTGAGCGGATCGATGAGTCCGCGCGCTCTCGCCGAACAACTGCAGCGCGCCCGGGCCAGTCGTTACACGCTCACCATCCCTGAAGGTTGGCGCAAAGAAGAGGTAGCCGATGCAGCAGGAAAGCTTGGCCTTGCTTTCAGCGCCGATGACTTCCTCGCCGCCTCCCGGTCGGATCCACCTCCATCTATGGGGGGCCCGCCGGGGGTCGCCGACGTCGAGGGTTTCCTCTTCCCCGACACCTATCAACTCGGCCTGCGGATGACAGCCGGCGAGGTCGTGGCCATGATGATGGAAAACTTCGAGGACCGCGTGGGTTCCGATCTGATAGCCGCATTCGAAGCCAAGGGGTTGACTCCGTATGAAGCAGTGACTCTGGCGTCGGTCGTCGAGCGAGAGTCGGCGCTTCCCGAGGAACGCCCGCTGATCGCCTCCGTCTTTTTCAATCGCCTGGCTCTCGGGATCCCGCTGCAGGCCGATCCGACGGTTCAATACGCCCTCGGACGGCAGGCGGATGGCGCCTGGTGGAAGGCGCCGTTGACGGAGGGCGATCTGGGGATCGAATCTCCATACAATACCTACCTCTACGCGGGTCTCCCCCCGGGGCCGATCGGCAACCCGGGGCTTATTTCGTTGGAGAGTGTGGCCAGCCCGACCGATACGGCTTTCCTCTTCTTCCGCGCCGCGTGCGACGGGAGCGGCCGACACGTGTTTGCCACAACGTTCGAGGAGCATGTTCAGAACGCGTGCCCGTGAGACAGATCGAGTCAGATCTTAGGCGGCCACTTCGCGGCGATGGTCGGTAGGCGGAGATTGGGTGCGCTCGACGCGAACAAAGGCTCTCGCTGCCGCCTTACCAAAGTCGGAGGTCATCGCGAAACCCCGTCGGCCTCTCCTCCGTAAGCTCGGATAGCACCTACCGTATGAGCCAAGGACCGTCCGATGAGATCCGCCAGCAAGTCGATGCGATCTACCGATCCGACTCGCGCCGCATCCTCGCCACCCTCATTCGGCTCTTGGGCGACTTTGACCTGGCCGAGGAAGGGATGCAGGAAGCCTTCACCGCGGCGATGGCGCAATGGCCTCTGTCGGGGATGCCGGACAATCCCCGGGCGTGGCTCGTTTCGACTGGCCGATTCAAGGCGATCGACACCCTGAGACGCCGTGCGCGGTTCGACACCTCCCTGGAGGAGCTCGCCGATCGACTCGACCACGAGACAAGGGATGCCGTAGGGGACGCTCAGGAGGACATCGAGGACGAACGTCTGCGCCTCATTTTCACCTGCTGCCATCCCGCCCTTCCCCCGGACGCCCGCGTAGCGCTGACCCTCCGGGAGGTGTGCGGGCTGACGACGGAGGCAGTGGCACACGCCTTCCTGACCACACCGCCCACGCTGGCCCAGCGCATCGTGCGAGCCAAGGCGAAGATCCGTGAGGCGCACATTCCCTATGAGGTTCCGTCGCGGGCGGAACTGCCCGACCGGCTGGACACGGTACTCCAGGTCATCTACCTGGTATTCAACGAGGGATACACCGCTTCGTCAGGCGACTCACTCACGCGGGCTGACCTCTCGGGCGAGGCCATCCGCCTCGGTCGGCTATTAGTCGAGTTGTTGCCGGAGCCGGAAGCGGTCGGCTTGCTGTCCTTGATGATCCTTCACGAATCACGCCGAGCCGCACGCGCATCGCCTGAGGGAGACTTGATCCTGTTGGAGGCCCAGGATCGCTCGCTCTGGAATCGGGAGCAGATCACAGAAGGGATTGCCTTGGTGAGGGGAGCCCTGGTGACCACCCGGTTCGGACCCTACTCCTTACAGGCTGCCATCGCGGCCGTGCACGCAGTGGCGGCCACCTTCGCCGCCACGGACTGGGCTCAAATTGTGAATTTGTACGACAGGCTGGTACAGTTGGCCCCATCCCCCGTGGTCGAGCTGAATCGCGCCGGGGCCATAGCCATGCGCGACGGTCCTGAGGCAGGCCTTGCTCTGATGGATGCGATCTTGGCCCGCGGCGATGTGGCCGACTATCACCCGGCGCACTCGGCTCGGGCGGAACTTTGCCGCCGGCTGGGAAGGCCAGCCGAAGCTCGAGTCTCTTACGAAATAGCGCTTGCCCTTGCCCGCCAGGAGCCGGAGCGCCGCCTTCTCGAGCGACGATTGGCCGGCTTGCCTCACTGAAACTGCTTGTGGCCCACTGTCGAATTAGGGCCCTGCCGCACGACTATTCATCGAAACACTCAATCCGCAGGGCCGGCCCAGGCCCGCAAGATGGTTCGGCTCCCAGCCACAAGGAGGAATGAACATGCAATTCATGGTCTATGATCCCAACTACAAGCCAGAAGGGGGGCCTCCCCCGACGCCGGAGCTCATGGCCGAGATGGGGAAGTTCATCGGGGAGGCGATGCAGGCCGGAGCGCTGGTCGCGACGGGATCCCTCAATCCAAAAGGGACGCGGCTCCGGCTTTCGGACGGGAAGTTCACCGTCACCGATGGGCCGTTCATCGAGTTGAAGGAGCTATTGGGCGGCTGGGCGGTGATTCAGGTGAAGTCGTTGGATGAGGCGATCGAATGGTGCAAGCGGTTCCGCAAGATCGTCGGCGACGGCGAGTCCGAGATCGTACAGGTGTTTGGGCCGGATGATTACGGTCCTGCCTGATCCAGATGAGCCCGTCCACGGGCCGGCTGGGGGCCCTCCGATCCTGTCCGTCGACAAGGCCGCCTGTAGCCGCCCGACAACGCAATAGATCCCCCTCCGCTTCGCTTTGCGCCCTCACCCTTCGGGTGTCCCCTTGGGACCCCGAAGGGGTGTAGAGGGCGAAGCGGCCTGAAAGGGCTGGGGAGACCGGAGCGAAGCGGAGGGGGCTCCTTTTGCGCGATACTCGACTTCGATGGACCGGGTGGCTCGCTCAGAGTGCTGCCCGCTAATCATAACGGCGTTTGGTCGTTGGTCGGCGCCGCCGCCCAAGGAGGTCTTCGTGGCCCACCCTCTGGTCGAGCAATTACGCTTCACTCGCTCGGAATGGCTGCGCGGCCTCGAAGGGATCTCAGAGGAGGATGGCGCCCAACACCTCGGCCCGATGAACTGCATCGGCTGGACTGTCGGGCATCTGGCTTGGCAAGAGCAGCGTTACTTCCTCCAGCGTGCGCAGGGCGTGATCATCTTTCCGGAGCTCAACACGGTTTACGCGTATGGCGCGCCGATGAGCACCCCCCCACTATCCGAGACGATGAACTTGTGGCAGGAGGTCATCCAATCGAGCGCCCTCTACCTTGACGGCCTGACCACAGAATCGCTTCAGGGCGATCTTCTCCTCGAAGGCAAGGCCGTCGGCCAGACCGTCGGGTCGGCCATGAGAAGGATGACCTACCACTACTGGTATCACATCGGCGAGATCCAGGCCGTTCGTCAGATGCTGGGTCACGCCGGGCTCCCCGAGTACGTCGGCGCGATCGAGACCCTTGCACCGTACCGGCCGGAACTGTAGCCGCGCGTCCCCTGCCTCCCCAAACAACTCGGAGGAGACGTCCCGAGGTTACTGTGCTAGTCTTGACGCGATCGTTGCCTGGGGACTTAGCCGGGCGGCTCGGGAGGTTTCTTGAAGAGCGCCCAGCGCGGTCGGCCGCTCCCCCCGTCCGGTGAAACACCTCGCTGCTCGTCTTTTCCAACTCCGGGCCGGGGAAGGAGAACTGGCTCTCCTCGGTTCGGCCTTCTTTCTCCTCATTCAGGCAGGTCAGGTCTTCTCGGTCAACGCCGGCGATGCACTCTTGTTTGATCGATTCGGCGTCGAGGCCCTGCCCTACCTGTTCATCGTGCGCGGCGCCGCCACGCTCGTCGTCACAACCGCCTACGCCGCCGCCTTGGGCCGGCCCGACCGGAACCGGGTATCGCTGTCGATCCTGATCGGTCTGGCGTTGGTCTCCGTCCTGGGTTGGGCGGCCACGTTTCTGGCCGGACCGGCTCTTTATCCCGCACTCTGGCTCGAGATCGCCCTGGTCAATGGGATCGTCGGGACGATGATTTGGGTGCTGGCCGGAGAGGTCTGCGACGCTCGCCAGGCGAAACGGCTGTTCGCCGTGTTCGCCAGCGCCGGGATTCTCGGCAGCGTGGTCGCCGGTTTCCTCACCGGACCGGCGGCGAGGGCGCTCGGTACTACGACCCTGCTGTTGGTGTTCGCTTTCCTGCTTCTCCTGGCGGCAGCGGTCGCCCGACCTCTGGTCCGTCGTTATGCGCGGGTTTCGGTCCATCCGACCGCGGATAGCTCGCCGATGCGAGAGCTGCGGCGCGCCCACCACATCGTCCTTTCGAACGCAACCATGCGACTCACCGCCGTCGGCGCCATTCTCTTCTCGATTCTTTTCTTCACGGTCTCCTTTCCTTTCAACGTTCAGGTTGCCGGCGCCTTCCGGGACGAGGCTGACCTTGCGGGGTTCCTGGGCGCCTTCGGCGGAATCGTGACTGCGGTGACCTTCGTCGTCTCTCTCTTGTTGGCAGGCCGTGTCCTCGGTCGTATCGGGGTCACCAACACATTGCTCATCCTGCCGCTGGCCTATCTGGGTGGCTTCGTCTTGTGGACGGTCCGCTTCGACCTTTCCACGGCGGTCCTGGTGCGGTTCATCCAGTTGGTCTTGCTCGGCGGTCTGGCCGGCACCGCTTTCAACTCCTTGTTCAACGTCGTACCCGCCGACCAGCGGTCCCAGGTCCGCGCCTATCAGTCGGGACCCCCGGCTCAACTTGGCGTCATGCTCTCCGGGGTTCTGATTCTGCTTGGGCAGCGCGGGCTGACACCGAGCCAGGCGCTGGCGATCGGGGTCGTGCTGTCGGCCGCCTGTTCCCTTGTGGTCTGGCGGATGCGCCGCAGTTACGGCGAGTCGCTGGTCGAGGCGTTGCACCAGGGGATGGCCGAGGTCTTCACCGAGACCGAGGCCCGCTTCGAGGTTGTGCGAAAGGACGCTCAGGCGCGCGGCGTGGCTGAACGAGGGCTTGACGACTCGCGGCCAGCCGTGCGTCGACTCTCGCTCCAGATTCTGGGGCGACTGCAGGCCACCGACTCCGCCGCCTTGATCGCTGCGCGGCGAACGGACGAATCGCCTGAAGTCCGCCTGGCGGCCATCGAGGCCCTGGACCAGATCCCGCTACAAGGCATTGCCGGCGATGCGCTTGGTTTTCTCGACGACGCGGAGCCGAAGGTGAGAGCGGCGGCCCTTCGGACCGTGACAAGGCAAGGATGGATCCCGCGGGAAAGGGTCGAGGCCCTCCTTCACGATCCATCGCCGTTCGTCCGTGCCCAAGCCGCCATTACCCTGGTTCGCACCGGAGACGCCTCGCGCGGGCTGGCCGTCATCGAATCTCTGTTGGCCAACCCGGCGCCCGACGAGCGCCTAGCCGGCCTCGAGGCGTACCCGGAAGTCGATGGTCTCAGTGCTGGCAGCACTCTGATCAAGACTCTGAAGGCTTCACCGCGCGAACTTCGCTTGGCCGCGGCGAACGCCCTGCGGAGCCATCCGACGCAGGAGGGGATCGAGGCGCTGAGCGCCGCTCTGGATGATCCGAATCCGGAGGTGCGGCGGGCGGCCGGGCAGGCGTTGGGCTCCATCGACCAGGCCATGGACGATCTCATGTCGGCTCTTCAGGCCGGAACGCCCCGCGCTCAGGATGAGGCCGTCTTGGCCCTGGCCGGCCGCGGCGGCGCGACGCGCGCCGGTCTTGTCGACTGGGCCGCCAGACAGATCCCTGAGGCCGAACGCCTCCGCCGCTGGCGGTCGGCGCTCGCCGACCGGGCGCCGTCCGGTCCCGGCGTGTCAGCCGGTTCGACACCGCCAAGTTCCTCGTCGAAGGCCCTGGTCTGGTTGACAGAGCTCCTCGGACGCGACGAGTGGAATACCGAGATGCGAATCCTGCGAGGGCTGGCGAGCGCGGGTTCCCCGCAAGCCATGAACGCAGTTGCGCGTGGCCTGCTCTCCAAGGACGCCGATCTGCGATCGCAGGCCGTCGAAGCGCTCGATACGATCGGTGATCGGCGAGTGACGCGGGGCTTGCTCCGGCTGCTGGATGCCGACGAATCCGCAAACCGACCGGGGTCGGCGGTGCAAGCCCTGAGTGAAGTCGCGCGCCACCCTCGGCCCTGGTTTCGCGCGCTGGCGCTGCGCGCTGCGGCCGAGATCCGTCGAGACGAAGGGTTCGAAGTGGATCCGTCAGCCGCAGCCGACGACCGCATCCTTCGTCAGGCGGCGCCACTGGACGGAGCTCCAGGCTACGGAGGCGACATGATCGAAACCTCACCCACCCTCGGTGTCGTCGAGCGGGTCTTGTTCCTGCGGGAGGTGCCCATCTTCCGCCGGCTCGAGCCGGAGGATCTGGAGCGGATTTGCGCCCTCGCCGGCGAACGGATCTACCATGAGAGCGAGTTCCTGTGCCGGGAAGGCGACCCGGGAGAAGAGCTCTTCGTCTTGGCGGAAGGCTCGGTTGAGGTCACCAAACAAGCCGAAGGTGCTACGCGAATCCTGCGGACCCTCGCAGCGGGGGATCACCTGGGCGAGTTGGCGATTCTCCGCAAGCAGCCTCGATCGGCCAGCGTTCGGGCCTCGTCCTCCGTCCGGGCGCTCGTTCTCAGCAGCGAAACTCTACGATCGATCCTGGCGGAGAGGCCGGAGGTCTGTCTGGCCATGCTCGAGAGCATGGCCGAGCGGATGAGCACGCTTGGATAAGCAGAGTCACGAAGGCCGGATTCTGCGCTAAACTCTCATGTCCGGTGAACGAGCCCCGGGCCTGGCCGGACAATCGAAGACGATCGAAGACGATCGAGGAGGGTCGAGGTCGACCCATGAAGTGTCCCAACTGCGCTTTCGACAACTCGGATGATTCCCGGTTCTGTGAGAACTGCGGGCAGCCGCTGGAGCGCGCCTGCCCCAGCTGCGGTCAGGCCGTCCCGGCCGTAGCGAAGTTCTGCAAGAACTGTGGCTACAACCTTGTCGGGCAGGCGCCCTCGGCGCCGGCGACCGTCCCTCGCAGCGCGGGACTGGAGGCGATGCGGCGCGCCGCGCCTTCCGACATGGCACGCAAGATTCTCGCCGACCGGGAGCGAACCGAAGGCGAGCGCAAGCGCGTCACCGCCCTCTTCGCCGATATCGTCGGCTCGACGTCGTTGGCGGAAGCGATGGACCCGGAGGACTGGCGCGAGATCGTCGGCGGCGCCCACCAGCGCGTAAGCGCTGCGGTGTACGCCTTCGAAGGCACGATCGCCCAGCTCCTCGGCGATGGCGTGCTGGCATTCTTCGGCGCTCCGCTCACCCATGAAGACGACCCGGAACGCGCAATTCGCGCGGCGCTCGCTATCCTGGAATCGATCCGAACCTACGGGGAGGAGCTGGTGACGGCCGGCCGCGTCCCCCACTTCCAAGTGCGGGTCGGCCTCAACACCGGCCTGGTGGTCGTCGGCAACATCGGCAGCGACCTGCACATGGAATACCTGGCCGTCGGCGACACGGTCAACCTTGCGGCGCGCGTGCAGACGGCCGCCGACCCGGACACCGTCTTGATCACGGAAGACACTCAGCGACTGACCTCTTCCCTTTTCGAATTCGAGGATCGCGGCCGGATCGCGGTCAAGGGCAAGAGCGGTGAGATCCATGTCTTCCGGGTGCTTTCGGAGCGGAAGGGCGCCGCCCGCGCCCGCGGGATCGCTGGGCTCGACTCGCCGATGGTTGGCCGCCGGCGCGAAGCGGCAACTCTGCTGCAGATCTTGGCCGACCTGCGGAACGGCCACGGTGCGGTGGCGGCCATCATCGGCGAGGCCGGTCTCGGCAAGTCGAGGTTAATCGCCGAATTGCGCCGGCAGGACCAGGCGGCGGCCGGGGGAACGCCCCTGCGCTGGGTCGAGGGACGCTGTCTTTCGTACGGTTCGACGATGGCCCATCACTTGAGCACCGAGATCTTGCGGGGCCTGGTTGGCGTGCCTCCCGACGCGACTCAGAAGGAGACTCAATCCGCCTTGCTGGCCGCGCTCGAGCAGACCCTGGCCGATGAGTCGGACGATGTCTATCCATACCTGGCGCACCTGCTCGGTCTCGAGTTGCAGGAGGAGGCCGCGGCACGAGTCAAGTACCTCGACGGTCCGGCGCTCCAGGCGCGTTACATTGCCTCGTATGCCCGCCTGATCCGGGCCTTGTGCGACATTTCGCCGACGGTCATCGTGTGCGAGGACCTGCACTGGGCGGATCCCTCTTCGGTGGAGCTCGGCCGCCACATCCTGCCCATCGTCGGCGAAGTGGCCCTGGCCGTCGTGCTGGTGTCCCGCGCGGAGAAGGACTCCCCTGGATGGAAGTTGATCCAGGCCGCCCGCGACACGGCCGGCGCCGGCGCCCTCGAGATCCACCTGGCGCCACTGACCGAAGCCGACACGCAGGAACTGGTGCAAAACCTGCTGGAGATCGGCTCCCTGCCCGAAGACCTGCAGCTTCTCATTCGTTCTCGGGCCGAGGGCAATCCCTTCTTTGTCGAAGAGGTCCTGCGGATGCTGATCGACCAGGGTGTTCTGCAGCGCCAGGGGGATGGCTGGCGCCTCACCGGCGAAGTCGAGAGCCTGGAGATTCCCGACACGCTGCAAGGCGTCCTGGCGGCGCGTATCGACCGGCTCCCCGAAGAGGCCAAGCGCACACTTCAAATCGCCTCGGTGATCGGACGAACGTTCCAGGTCCGCGTCCTGGAGGAAGTTCTTCAGCAGCAGACCCGCCATGGGAAATCTTGAGATCGGGTCATGTCCGCGGTTGGTTTGCCGACGACCGAATATCTTTGGCAGGGTCTAGCTTTCCTGGAGGACGCAAGCCTCATCCACCAGGGGGACGCCGGCGAAGATCCGGAATACCGGTTCAAGCACTCGCTCGTTCAAGAAACGGCCTATGCCTCCCTCTTGCGAGATCGGAGGATGGCTCTCCACCACGAAGTGGCCGAGGCCATCTTGAGGTTGAATCCGGAGGCGGGCGTCCATACGCCTGCGGTCCTGGCCTTCCATTACTACCGCGCGGGCGACGCCGAACGCGCTTTCGGGTTTGCGCTCCGCGCCGGCGACAAGGCCCGCCGCAACTACGCTCACCAAGAAGCGATCGCCAACTACGATTTGGCCCTGAGCGTCGCCGAGCGACTGGCGCCGTCGGAATTCGGCCCTCAGATACGCCAGGCCTTCAGCGGGAAGGGCTCGGCACTGGAAGTCAGCGGGGATCACCTGGCGGCCAGGGACGTCTACCGCGCCAAGGAAGCCTTCGCCGTCGCCAAAGGGGATCCGGCGATGGAGGCCGAGGCACTCATTCAACTTGCGACGTCGGCGGTGGTCACCTCCGATCCGACGGCCGACGTCGAGGCTATGCTCGATCGGGCTCTGGACCTCGCCCGACAAGCGGAAGATTCTTTGATCGTCGCCCGGACTCTGTGGAACCGAGGACTGCGTTACCGATTCAAGGATCCGGTGCGCGCCGACGAATACTTCCAGCAAGCCCTCGAGATCACGCGCAGCCCGGCCTCCCAGGCTCTTCCCCTCGAGGCCGGCGCGGCGGAGGCCGAGGCTTTCATCCTGATCGACTTGATGGTCTCCGGATTGACCAGCGGGCGAAGGCGGGTCGCTCTCCGGAACGGCGGGGAGGCGTTGGCCGCCTTCCGTCGTCTCGGTAACAAACCGATGGTCGCCGACGCGCTGGCGGGCCTGTCGATGCTGCACTATACCGGCGCCGATTTCCAGACGGCCATCGACTTCAGCGAGGAAGGCCGGGCGATCGCCGAGGAGATCGAGAATCCGTGGGGCAGCACGTACAACGGCTGGCGCCGCCTGACCGTCGCCGCCGATCGGGGCGAGTGGGAGCGCGTCCTGGACGAAGGTCAGAGACTGCTGAAGTCGGCGGAGCGAATCCCCTTTCTTGGATTTCGCGGTGCGCTCAACGGGATCGTCAGCGGCGTTTGGCTGGAGTTGGGTCGAGTCGATCGTGGGATGGAGTACGCCGAAAGGATGGCGCGGGTTTGGGAGGAAGGAATCCCGGAAGCGGAGGGATGGGCGGCCTGGATCGACGGCGTCCTCGCACGCGCCCTCATTGCGAGCGGCCAGATTTCGGCGGCCACGGCCCGACTAGAACCGTTGCGCTCGCTGCCGGCTGGAGTCATCCCAGCCTTTCAAGACTATTACTACGTCGGCAGGCCGATGGCTCAGCTCGATCTGGTGCGAGGCGATCACCAGCGCGGGATCGAGTTCACTACGGATCTCATCACCCGCTTCGACGCCGAGGCGACCGATCGCCTCACGGCCGAGATGCTGTATTGGCGCGGCCGTCTGCACACCGAAACCGGCGCTCTGGCGCAGGCCGCCTCCGACTTGAACCGCGCTCTCGCCCTATTAGCAGGCACCGGTGCTCGCGCCATCCTGTGGCCGATCCACGCCGCCCTGGCCGATGTCCTCCACCGAACCGGTGAGCCAGGCGAGGCCGAGCAGCTCGCCGCCGCCCGGACCATCCTCGATTCGCTCGTCGAAGACTTGCGCGATCCCGAGCTGCGGCAATCCTTCCTGGCTCGGCCGGATGTCACCGCTCGGATGGGGTAAGCCAACAGAACGCGGAGTCGGCGCATTACGACGGGCGCCGATCGCGGCCGCGTTTTCCATCGACCACCATGATGAACCTCGTCAACGTTCTTGACCACTTGGAGCAGGGTCAGCTCCTTCGGGCACAGCTCGAGCCGGAGCCAACCTACGCCTTTAAGCACCAGCTCGTGCAACAAGCGGCCTACGAGTCGATGCTCGTGCACGACCGGCGCGCACTGCATCGCGCCGTCGGTGAGACGCTCGAGCGCCTGTTCGACGATCGTCGCTATGAAGTGGCGGAGGTCCTGGCGGATCATTTCGAGCGCGCCGGAGACAGGCGGAAGGCGTTCGATTACTCTGTGCTGGCCGGCGAGCAGGCCCTGAGCCGGTTTGCCACCACCGAGGCGGCAGCTCTCCTTGGGAGAGCGATCGAGCTGTCGGCCGACGTGAACCTCGACGACGACAGCCTGCTCCGTCTCTATCAAAAGCGGGGGCGCGCTTTCGAGCTGGGTGGCAGCTACGACGCCGCCCTGACTCTTTACCAAGACCTGGAGCGGACCGGCCGCGAGCGGTCGGCGCCCACGCTCGAGCTCGCCGGAATCATCGGCGCTGCATCTCTCTTCGCCGTCCCTACCCCGCTCTTCGACACCCGCCGGGCGCTCGAACTCTCGGAACGAGCCGCGGCGCTGGCCAGCCGGGCCGAGGATCCGGCTAGCCAGGCGCGCGCCCTTTGGGTGCAGATGATCGTCCAAACTCGCCGGGACCCGGAGGCCGCCGTCCAGGCGGGGCAGGCCTCGCTCGCCATCGCTCGGGAGCACGGCCTCCAAGAGCAGGAAGCTTTCACCCTCAACGACATTCAGTCGAATTACTTGGCCCTCGGCCGTTCCGAGCTGGCGCTCGGCGCCCTGGAGGGCGCCCGCCCGATCTGGCAGAGGCTGGACAACCTCCCAATGCTTGCCGACAACCTCGCCAGCACGGCGTTCCTTCACGCTCTCTTGGCCGAATACGACCTGGCCCTCGAGCGTGCCTCCGAATCGCTGGCGATCAGCGAGCGCACCGGTAACCTTTGGGGGCTTTCCTACGGCCGGGCGGGTATTACCTTCGTCCGATTTGCCCGCGGCGAGCTCGGTCCTGCCATTCAGGAAGCGACACGCTGCATCGAACTCGCTGAGCTGGCCGGATTCCTGTATCCTCAGATCGCCCTGCGCGCCATCCTGGCCATTGCTTATGGTCAGGCCGGCGACTTCCCTACGGCGCATCGGATTGCCCTGAAGATCCTGGAGGTACAAAGAGATCACCCCCTTCCCGGCGATGTCAGCGGCGTGGCGACCCGTGTTTGGGTTCTGGTCCAGCAAGGTGACCTTGACGAGGCTGGGCGTCTCATGCTCGTGCTCGGACGGCCTTCCGTCGTTGAGAACGCGGCGATGTTTGAGAGTCCCGTCGCCATCGTAGCGGCCGAGCCGGCGTACCTCCTGGCACGAAGGGAATTCTCGAGCGCCCTGGAACTAGTCGACCACTACCTCAGCTACTTCGAAAAATCCCCGGTCCGCGCCATTCGTCCTCTCCTGCTCCTCGACCGCGGCCGAGCCTTGCTCGGCATGGGTATGAGCGAGGAGGCGAGAATAACTCTCGAGACCTGCCTCTCCGAAATGCGGTCCACCGGGGTCGAGGAAGGTTTGTGGCCGGTCGAAGCCGAGCTGGCCTGGCTGGCCGACACCGACGGCCGCGCCGGCGAAGCCGATCGGCTCTTTCGCTCGGCGGCGCAACATATCGAATCGATCGCCGTCGGGCTGCGCGAGCTGAACCTCGAGGAAGGATTCCTCGGCCAGTCTCACATCCGATCCATTCGCGAGCGAGCTGCGCGCTCTCCTTCGGGCTAGCCGCCGGCGGTTACAATACGGGTCGCCTCCCGCCCGCTGATCACCGGCATGCCCAAACCCGTTCTCCTTGCCGTCGACGATGAGCCTGCTGTCTTGAGCGCCGTCGAGCGTGATTTGCGCGCGCGCTACGCCAAGGACTATCGGATCCTCGGCGCCGACTCCGGTGAAGTTGCCCTCGAGACGATCCGCCAACTCGTGGGCCGCGGCGAATCGCTGGCGCTGCTGCTGGTCGATCAGCGCATGCCTCGCATGTCGGGGATCGAGTTTCTCACCTCCGCCCTGCCCCTCACTGCCGGCGTAGGCAAGGTCTTGCTGACCGCGTACGCCGACACCGACGCGGCCATCCGGGCCATCAACCAGGTCGGGCTCAACCACTATTTGATGAAGCCCTGGGATCCGCCGGAGGAAAAGCTCTATCCTGTCCTGGACGACCTGCTCGACGAGTGGCGGCGCGAGGTGCGGCTGCCGTTCGACGGGATTCGAGTGGTGGGCGCCTTGTGGTCGCCCGACTCCCACACCATCAAAGACTTCTTGGCGCGGCATCAAATCCCCTATCTATGGATGGATGTCGATCATGATGAGCAAGCGCGGCAACTGGCGCCGCGATCACAAACCGGGACGCTGTCGGTTCCCACGGTTCTCTTCCCGGACGGCACTTCGCTCGTCACGCCCTCCACGGCGGACCTGGCACAGAAAATGGGATTGCAGCGGCAGGCTGCCCGGGACTATTACGATGTCGCGATCATCGGCGCCGGTCCGGCTGGACTCGCCGCCGCGGTCTATGGAAGTTCCGAGGGCCTACGTTGCGTGGTCATCGAGCGCCAGGCGCCCGGCGGCCAGGCCGGTCGGAGCCCGAAGATCGAGAATTACCTGGGCTTCCCCGCCGGGATTTCAGGCGGAGATCTGACCCAGCGAGCCGTGGCTCAGGCCCGGCGCTTCGGGACGGAGATCCTCGCTGCGCAAGAAGCGATCGCGGTCGAGGCGCGTGATCCCTACCGTGTCGTCCGACTCAAGGATGGGAACGAAGTCATTGCCGGAACGGTCCTACTGGCCTGCGGCGCGACCTTCCGTGTGTTGAAGATGCCGGGCGCCGCCGAACTCACCGGCCGCGGCGTCTACGATGGATCGGCCCATACGGAGGCCACCTACTACCGCGGACGGCCGGTCTTTGTCATGGGTGGAGCGAACTCGGCGGCGCAAGGGG
>Ga0184633_10000414_pt1 | contig 15359 bp, 15 predicted proteins | sample PLM31_170_b1_FD_133156 | JGI IMG/M metagenome (GOLD analysis project Ga0184633, IMG submission 133156) | Groundwater sediment microbial communities from an aquifer in East River, Colorado, USA - PLM3-1_170_b1 | ecosystem: Environmental > Terrestrial > Soil > Riparian zone | place: USA: East...
AGGACATTTTCGATGGCGGTCATGTTGGAGAAGAGCCGGATGTTCTGGAACGTCCGGCAGATGCCCAGCGCCGTGATCTGGTCGGGACGCAGACCGAGCAGGGGCTGGCCGCGGAAGGTGACGCTGCCCTCGTCCGCGGTGTAGAGCCCGGTGAAAATGTTGAAGAGCGTGGTCTTTCCGGCCCCGTTCGGCCCGATGATGGACGCAATGCCGCGCTCGAGGGCGAAGTCCACGGCGTGCAGCGCGGTGAGGCCCCCGAACCTCTTCGTGACACTCCGCGCCTCGAACAGCGCCATCTAGCCCCCCAGCTCGCGCTGGCGCCGCCGCGCCGGGAAGATGCCCTGGGGGCGAAAAATCATCATCAGGACGAGGATGACGCCGAAGACCATTCGCTCGTACTTGGCCGGCTCGAACTGGGTCGGGAGATCGGCAAGGCTGTAGCCGAGAACGGTGACACCGGCGTTCTTCAGTTCATTGAGCCAGAGCGAGAACCCCTTGAGCACCTGTAGATTGAGCACGGTGACGACGGTGGCGCCGACGATGGCGCCGGGGATCGAGCCCATGCCCCCCAGGATGACCATGGCGAGCACGCCGATCGACTCCAGGAATGTGAACGACTCCGGGTTGATGAAAACCTGCTTGGCCGAGAACAGCACGCCCATGACGCCCGCGAAGGACGCGCCGCAGGCGAAGGCCATGAGCTTCATCCGCACCAGCGGCACGCCCATGGCCCGCGCCGCCAGCTCGTCCTCGCGGATCGCCTCCCACGCGCGACCGATGTGCGAGTCCTCGAGCCGGCGATTGACGATGACGACCGCGACGACGATGAGCAGGGCGAGGAAGTAGAAGTACTCGCCGTACGGCAGCCCGAACGGCGTCGGGGGTCGGGAGATGGGCGTGATTCCCTTGGGGCCGTTCGTGAAGTTGATCGGCTTGTCGAGATTGTTCGCGAGGACGCGGATGACCTCGCCGAAGCCCAGCGTGACGATGGCCAGGTAGTCGCCGTGAAGGCGCAGCACGGGCAGGCCGAGCAGGATCCCGGTGGTGGCCGCCACCGCGAGTCCCACGAGGAGGAACACATAGAACCACCACCCGGCCAGCGGGAAGCCTCCGCCGAAGATGATGTTCGCGTGCGGCGAGCCGACGATGGCCCAGGAGTAAGCGCCGACGGCAAAGAAGGCCACGTAGCCGAGATCCAGGAGCCCGGCCAGGCCGACCACGATGTTGAGGCCCAGCGCCAGCGCGACGAAGATGCCGACCTGGGTCGCGACTTCGAGGTAGTAGCTGTTGAAGTATCCGATGACCGGCATCAGGACGAGGAGGGCCGCCGCCAGCAGGCTCCACCGGAGCCACTCGGGGATCCGAGCGCGATAGACGAACAGGAGCGAGCCCTGGAAGAGGAGAAACACGAGGACCGATCGAGGAAACGTGGCGACGGCGAGCGCCGAGCCTGCCACCAGCCCGACGCTGAGCAGCGCCTGGATCATGCGCGCTCTCGCACGACTTCGCCGAGAAGGCCCTTGGGCCGGAAGATCAGGATCAGGATCAGCAGTGAGAAGGCGAGGATGTCCTTGTACTCGGCTCCGAACGCGCCGCCCGTCAGCAGCGAGAGGTAGGACGCGGCGAACGCCTCCAGGAGCCCCAGGACGAGCCCGCCGACCATCGCGCCCGGAATGTTCCCGATGCCCCCCAGGACGGCCGCGGTGAACGCCTTCAGCCCGGGGATGAAGCCGCTGTACGGGTTGATCAGCCCGTACTGGACACCGAAAAGGACGCCGGCGGCGCCGCCCATCGCGCCACCGATCAGGAACGTGAGCGAGATGATCCGGTTGACGTCGATGCCCATGAGGCTGGCCGCCGCCTGGTCCTCGGCCACGGCGCGGATGGCGGTGCCGACCTTCGTCCGGTTGACGATCAGATGGAGAGCCCACAGCATCAGGAGCGCGCCGACGATGACGACGAGCGACTTGACCGACACGTCGAGGGTCTCGGTCAGTTCGAAACGGAGGTTCAGGACATCGAGGGTGGGATAGACCAGATTGAACGCGTTCCGCCAGAGCGACTCGAAGAGCCGGATCATGTCCTGGAGGAAGAACGAGATGCCGATCGCGGAGATGAGGGGAATCAGCCGGGGAGCGTTGCGCAGCGGACGATAGGCGACCCGCTCGACCGTGACGGCGAGCAGCCCGCTGCCGGCCATGCCGGCGAGCAGGACCAGGATGAGGACGACCGGCCAGGGGAGACTCTCGAGGAGCCCGACGCTCTTGAGCCCGAGCATGACCTCGACCCCGACGAAGGCGCCTACGATGAAGATCTCGGAGTGGGCGAAGTTAATGAACTCGAGGACGCCGTACACCATCGTGTAACCCAGCGCGATCAGGGCGTACATGAAGCCGAGGATGATACCGTCGAGCAGAACTTGCGGGAAGATGCCGATCAGAAGTTCGACGTCCATGCGCGATGCGCGAGACGATCTGAGGGGGCGGGGTGGGGGGGCCCATCCCGCCTCCTCGGACCGTGCCTACTTCTTCGCTGCGGCGGGGGCGGCGATGGTTAGCTGCTTGACGATCTTGTTGTCGCCCCACTTCCCGGGGTCTTCGTTGGCGACTTGCAGCACGAAGTAGAGCGCCTTCTTCCGGTCGCCCTTCGCGTCGAACTCGATGTCGCCGGTGATGCCGTTCGGGAGCTTGGTCTTGCGGACCGCGGTCGCCACGTCCTCGCGGCTCGGCACCTTGCCGCCCTTCGCGGCGGCCTCGATGGCCTTGATCGCGATCGTGGCCGCGTCGTACGCCTCGGCCGCGTACGGCTCGGGGTTCTTGCCGAACTTCTTCTTGAACTCCTCCGAGAATGCCTTGGCCTTGGGCAGCGCCGAGGCCGGCCCAGCGGCCGAGGTGTAGTACATCCCGACCACGGCCTTGCCGGCGATCTTCGTCAGGTCGGACGAGTCCATCCCGTCGGGACCGAGGAATTTCCCCTTCACGCCCTTCTCACGCGCCTGCTTGAAGAACAGCGCCCCCTGATCGTAGATGCCGCCGAAGTAGATAACGTCGGGATTCTTCGCCTTCATCGGGGTGATGATGGGATCGAAGTTGGACTTTTCTTCGGTGCCCTCGAAGCCGAGGACCTTGAGGCCCTTCTTCTCGGCGTCGGCCTTGAAGAACTCGGCCACGCCCTGACCGTACGGCGTCTTGTCGTGGATGATGTACACCGACTTCGCCTTCATCGTGACGTGCGCGAACTCCGAGCCCACGACGCCCTGGACGTCGTCGCGCCCGCACACGCGGTTGACGTTCGGGTAGCCGCGGTCGGTGACGACCGGGTTCGTGTTCGCCGGCGAGATCATCACGAGTGAGACTTCCTTGTAGACCTCCGAGGAGGGAATCGCCACGCCCGAGTTGAGGTGACCGATGATGGCGAGGATGTCCTTGTCGGCGATGATGTTCTTCGAGTTCGCCACGCCCACGTCGGGCTTGGCCTGATCGTCGAAGGGAACCAGGTCGACCTTGAACCCTTGTTTCTCGAGGGTCCCCCTGAGCTTTTCGACGGCGAGCTGCGCGCCGAGCTTGATACCCTCGCCGAGGGCCGCCTGACCACCGCTGAGAGGGCTCTGGGTGGCGATCTTGATGGTGCCCTTGCCGGCTTGCGCCTGCAGCTCGGACGCCGGAACCAACGCCACGGCCAGAACCGCGAGGAGCGCAAGAACGAGGCGGACCCTGTGATGGATCATCGGTGCCCTCCTTAGAGTTCGGTCAGGTGATGCGTGTAGTCGGCGCGGCGGCATTATAGCGGCCCGCGCCCGGTCAAGTCACGCGCCGCGCGGATCGCTGCGAGGAACTCGCGCGGGGGATCCATCAGCTCCGGCGCCGCACCATCTCGACGCTGCTGACGCGCCCCTCGAGGAACGCCGCATCGTCCATGAGCTTCAGGTGGAACGGGATAGAGGTCTTGACGCCTTCGAGCACGGTCTCGCGCAGGGCCCGGCGCATCCGATCGATCGCCTCGGCGCGGTCCGCGCCGCGCACGATGATCTTGGCCAGTAGCGAGTCGTAGAAGGGCGGCACCGCGTAGGGCGCCATCAGATGGCTGTCCACCCGCACGTTGAAGCCGCCCGGGGGCACCCAGGCGGTCACGCGGCCCGCGCTCGGGGCGAAGGTCTCGGGATCCTCCGCGTTGATCCGGCACTCCATCGCGTGCCCGTCGAACCGCACCGCGTTCTGCCGATAGCCGAGCGGTTCGCCGCCGGCGATCCGGATCTGCTCGCGCACGAGGTCCATGCCGGTGATCATCTCGGTCACCGGGTGCTCGACCTGGATCCGCGCATTCATCTCGATGAAGTAAAAGTGACCCTTGGCGTCGACGATGAACTCGACCGTGCCCGCGTTGACGTAGTTGACGGCCGCGGCGACGGCGAGAGCGGCCCGGCGCAGACCGTCGCGCGTCTCGGCGGGCAGCAGCGGCGCCGGTGATTCTTCGACGAGCTTCTGGTGGCGCCGCTGGACCGAGCAGTCGCGCTCGCCCAGGTGGACGCGGAGGCCGTTCCGGTCTCCGAGCACCTGGACTTCGACGTGGCGCGCGTTCTCGATGAACTTCTCGCAGTAGACATCCGACGAGTCGAACGCGGCGCCGGCTTCGGACTGGCAGGCGTCGAACGCCTGCACGACTTCGGCCCGCTCCTTGACGATGCGCATCCCACGCCCGCCGCCGCCGGCCGCGGCCTTGAAGATGAGCGGGTAGCCGATCCGTTCCGCGACCTCGAGCGCCTCGGCCGAGTCCTTCAGCGCGACCTCGCTGCCCGGAACGACGGGCACGCCCGCCTGCATCGCGATCTGGCGCGCCTGCGCCTTGTCGCCCATCAGGCGGATCGCCTCGGGCGATGGCCCGATGAACGTGATCGAGCATGCCCGGCACACCTCGGCGAACGCGGGGTTCTCGGCGAGGAATCCGTAGCCCGGGTGAATCGCCTCGCTGTCGGTGACCGCGGCGGCGGAGATGATGGCCGGGATGTTGAGATAGGAGAGCCGCGCGGCGTCGGGCCCGACGCAGATCGTCTCGTCGGCGAGCTTCATCGGCAACGAGTGCGCGTCGGCCTTCGAGTGGGCGAGCACCGAGCGGATGCCGAGCTCGCGGCACGTGCGGATGATCCGCAGGGCGATCTCGCCCCGGTTCGCGATCAGAATCTTATGGAACATGCTTCAAGCCGGACACGGCTCGGGAGGGAGGGGGTGACGGGGCCGCACCCCCCGGCAGGACCCGCCCCTCCCGAGGATCGCCGCCATCAGCTGCCGAGGACGCGGCGCCAATGAGATTCGAGCTCGGTGAGGCGTAGGCCGTAGATGCGCGGCACGGCCTCGGCGATTGCCTCGCCGGCGCCCAGTCGCGCCAGGAGCTCCCGCAAAGACTCGATCCCGCCCCGCTCGAGGAGGTCGCGCACGATCCAGAGCGCGATGTCGTAGCCGGCGCGGGCACGCAGAGGATCGGGCTCGCCGGCCAGCGCTTCCACGCCCGCCAGCGTCAGGCCTCCGGGGATCTGGAGCATCGGGTCCGAGGTGGCGCCCTCGAGGACCTGCGCCAGCCCTTCATGGAGCCAGCGCGGCGCCCGACCGCGGGAGAGGTCGTGAATGGCGGCGTGAGTGTACTCGTGCACGACCAATCGCTCGACCTCGCGCGCCGGCGGTAGGACCGGGCCGATCGGAAGCCGAATCTTCCCGTCGAAGAGCCCGGAGGCCCACGAATGGGCGCGCGTCACGTCCCGAAACTCGTGGTGCTCGTACAGCACGACCGTCGTTCGCTGCTGCGGGGCGTAGGCGAGCATCCGTCCGACACGCTCCGCGGCCGCCTCGAGGTGAGCGATGATCGCGCGGCGCGCTTCGGGATCGCGGGCGTCGCGGTACTTCACGACGAAGCGCGGCGTGACGTCGCGCTGGAAGCCGGCCTCCGCCCGCTGCTCGCGCTCGACCTTCTCCAGGAACCGCCGCGCGGCCGCGTGGGTGGGCTCACGCTCGAGCACCGCTCGGAGATTCATGATCGCCGGCCCGGGGTCGTCGCGGCGATCGTGCAGATGGGCGAGCAGGAGCCGGACGTCCGGGTCGTACTCCGCGCGCACCGCACGCTCGAGCGGCGCGAACGCGTCGTCGGGCCGCCCCGCGTGGACGGCGGCGAGTCCCAACCCCTTCAGGAGCGCGGGGTCGTCTGGCGTCTCGGTCAGCCCCTGGCGAAACAGCACCGCGGCTTCGTCCGGTCGCCCCTCGCGGAGGGCATGCCATCCCCAGCCCTCGAAGCAGCGGACGACGTCCTGGCGCCGCGTTGCGCTCCCCGGGTCGTCTGCCGCGGCGTGGCCGAACTTCTCGCACGCCCGAGGGAACTGGCCGGCGGCGTACAGACGGACGGCCTCCTCGGCGAGCGCGCGCGAATCCCGGGCCCGGGCGGAAGCGAACACCACGGTTCGCTCGGCGTCGACGGGCTCGTGGCGGCGCCCTTCCCGCCAGCCCAGGAGCAGAGTCGCGACACCCAGTGCCGTCGCAGCGAGAGCCAGGAGCCAGACGTTGCGGGAGGACGCCACGTCCGTGCTCAGCGGGCGGGATCGATCAGGAACAGGGATTGACCGAACTCGACGGGGTGCGCGTTCTCGACGAAGATCTTCACGATCCGGCCCGCCACCTTCGACTCGATCTCGTTCATGAGCTTCATCGCCTCGATGATGCAGAGGATCTGTCCTTCCTTCACGAGATCGCCTTCGCTCGCGTACGGCTCCGCCGTGGGCGACGACGCCCGGTAGAAGGTCCCGACCATCGGCGCCTCGATGGTGACCATCGAGGAGAACTCCGCCTCGGCCGGGAGGGGCGCCGCCGGTCGCTCGACCGCCGCCGGTGCGGGCGCTGGCGCCCCGCGCTGCAGACGCACGCGGATCTCGCCGACCGCCGCCTCGATCTCGGACAGCCCGAGCTCTGACAGGAGCGCGCCGAGCCGCCGCGCGAGCTCGAGAACCGCACCGTCGCGTTGGGCGCGCTGCCGGCGTCGGATCGGCATCAGCGGCCCGCCACCGCGACGCGGCCGAGATAGTCGCCGGTCCGGGTGTCCACCTTGACGACGTCGCCCTCGTTCAGGAACAGCGGGACCTGGACGACGGCGCCTGTCTCGAGGGTCGCGGGTTTCGTCCCGCCCTGTGCCGTGTCGCCGCGCACGCCCGGGTCGGTGTGGGCAATCGCGAGCTCGACGAAATTAGGCAACTCGACCGCCACGGGCGCGCCTCCGACGTAGAGGACGTCGACCTCGGCGTTCTCCTGCAGGTACTCGCGTGCGTCGCCGATCTCGTCGGCGGACAGGGAGACCTGCTCGTACGTCTCCATGTCCATGAAGTGGTAGCGGTCGTCGCGGTAGAGGAACTGCATGTGCTTGTCTTCGAAATCGACGAGCTCCACCTTTTCGCCCGAGCGGAAGGTGTTGTCGATGACCTTGCCGAGCTTCATGTGCTTGAGCTTCGTCCGGACAAACGCGCCGCCCTTGCCGGGCTTGACGTGCTGAAAGTCGACGATCGTGTAGGGATGGCCGTCGAAGACGATCCGGAGCCCCTTCTTGAACTCGGCCGTTGAGACCTGCATCGCGCTTAGCCCTTCCGTCGCTGACGGGCGCGGAGCGCACTCTCCAGCCGATCGCGCGCCTCTCGGTGATCCGGATCCTTCCGCAAGATGCGAGTGAACACCTGCACGGCCTCCTCGACGCAGCCCTGCTCGAGGCAGAGCGACCCGAAGGTGACCGTCGCGAACGTGTCGTCGCGCAGCAGCCGGGCGAGGCCCGCGGCCTCGCCGGACGGCGGCGCGGCCGCGCGCAGCAGCGAGAGTAGCGCGCGCGATTCGCGGTCCCCGGGATCGAGGTCAGCCGCCGCTTCCAGATGCTTCACCGCCTCGTCGATGTGGCCGAGTCGTCGATGAACTTCCGCCGACAGGAGGTGGCACTGGAGGTCTTTTGGGCTCACCTCGAGGATGGCGTTGAGCTCGACCAGGGCCGCGGCGAGCTGCTCGTCGGCCGCGAGCGCCTTCGCCAGGATGAGCCGGGCCGTGGTGTAGTGCGGATAGCGGGCGAGCCCGTCGCGGCAGAGCGCCACGGCGTCGCGTGTCCGCCCGGCCTTGCGGTAGAGATCGGCGAGCTGCGCGAAGGCGAGCGAGGCGGGATCCCGCGCCAGCCGCTCCTCCTGCCGGCGGATGGCGCCGACGATCGCCTGATCATTCACGGGCATCGCAAGCCGGTTATACGGAGCGCTCGTTTGCGTTGTCAACCCCACCTCGGGCGTCACGATCCGAGGGACGCGATGACCGCGCGGACGTCGGCGGCCGGGACGTCGTACACCAGACGGAACGCGCCGATCTTGGGCGCCAGCACGAAGGGGACGCGGCCGTCCTTCGCCTTCTTGTCGCGGGCGATCGCCCCCACGACGGGCTCCACGTCGATCGCGGCGGCACGGACGGGGAGCCCGAGCGCTTCCAGCAGCCGTTCCTGCCGCGCGACCGTCTCGTCGCCGGCGACGCCGAGCCGCCGCGCGAGGCGCGCCTCGGCGACGATGCCCAGCGAGACCGCCTCGCCGTGGGCGAAGCGCGCGTACCCCGTGGCGGCCTCGAGCGCGTGGCCGATGGTGTGGCCGTAGTTGAGGACGTGACGCAGCTCGGCCTCCCGCTCGTCGCGCTCGACGACGGAGGCCTTGAGGCGACACGACCCTCCGATGATCCGCTCGAGCACGCCGAGCTCGCGGGCCAGAAGCGGCTCCACGTCGCGCTCGAGCTCCGCGAAGTACTCCGCCTCCAGCACGATCCCGTGCTTGGCGATCTCGGCAAGCCCGGAGCGAAACTCGCGCTCGGGCAGGGTCCGCGCGACGGCCGGATCGACGAGGACGAGCCGCGGCTGGTGGAACGCGCCGATGAGGTTCTTCGCCAGGGGGTGGTCGATCGCCGTCTTGCCGCCGATCGAAGCGTCGACCTGGGCCAGCACCGTCGTCGGGAGCTGCACGAAGTTGATCCCGCGCATGTACGTCGCGGCGGCGAAACCGGCCACGTCACCGACGGCGCCGCCCCCCAGCGCGAGCACGGTCGAGGTCCGGTCCAGACCCGCCGCCAGCAACTCGTTCCAGCAGTGCTGGGCGATCGCGAGGGTCTTCGCCCCCTCGCCCTCCGGCACCTCGATCGTGGCGACCGTGAAGCCGGCCGACTCGAGGCTCGCCATCACCGTCTTGCCGTAGAGGCGCGCGACGGCGCCGTCGCTGACCAGAGCGGCGCGGGCCCCGACCGACAGCTCGCGCAGCCGCGGGCCGACGGTCGCGAGCGCGCCGGAGGCGACGACGATGCGATACGACCGGCTTCCGAGACTGACGTCGATGTTCATCGGGATTCTTCGGCGGCTCGCCTCTGACGGCGGGTTACCGACGCAGTAAGGCTACCAGGTTTTCAGGCTGGCGAGATAGATGTCGTGGTTACGGCGGATCTCCTCGAGGCTGTCGCCGTTGATGTGGCCCTCCGTCAGCGGCAGACCGGCCGAAATGCCGTCGATGACGGCGACCAGGACCTCACCGTGGGACTCGCCCGCGGTGAGAAAGCGGACCAGCCCCCTCATCGCTACTTCTTCTGGGTCGCGGGTGGCGCCTGGGCCGTCTCGGTCCTCAGAACCGACGGAGTGATGAAGATGACCAGCTCCTTGCCCTCGCTGTTGGAAGAGCTGGTCTTGAACAGCCAGCCGAGAACCGGGATGTCGCCGAAGAGCGGGACCTTCCGCGTCTGTTCCTGGTCCGTGTTTTTCGTTACGCCGCCGATGACGAGCCGATCGCCCTCCTTGACCAGGACCTCGGTCTGGGCGCGACGCTTGTCGATGGCGGGCACGCCGCCGGTGACCACACCGCGCGCGTTGTTCTCGACGATGACCTTCATCTTGATCCTGGTGATGTCGCCTTCCCTGATGACCGTCGGGACCACGTCGAGCCTCAGGGCGGCTTCCTTGAACTGGACCTGCGTGCCGGCCGAGCTGACCGTCGCGTACGGGATTTCTTCGCCGAGCGAGATCGACGCGGTCCCGTTTTCCACCGTCACGATCTCCGGGCGCGCCAGGGTCCGGGTCTTGCCCTGCACGCGGAGCGCCTCGAGCGCGAGGTTGACGTTATATCGACTCGAGGTGAGGCCGAACGCGATGCCACCACCACTACCCGCCTGGGCGGTTTGGCCGAGGCCGGCGAGCGAGCTCAAGATGGGGAAGTTAATGAGGTTTCCACCTAACGGGAGCCCCGTCAAGCCACTGACCGGGAGCAGGCCCGCAAACCCCGTGGGGACGTTCGGGGGACCGAACACGCCACTGACAGGGACACCGCCGCCCAGCCCGAGCGAGTTGTCGGCCGCGCTGGTGAACCCGCGCCCGACCACGATCGAACGTCCGTCGGCCTGCAGGACGCCGCCGCCGCCCCACTGGACGCCGATGGCGAAGAGGTCGTTACGATCCAGGATCTCCATGCGCGCCTCGATTTTGACCTGAGGCAGCGGCACGTCGAGCTTCTCGCGGATCAGCTTCTTGATCCGCTCCAGGTCGTTCTCATAGTGCCGGATGAAGATCGAGTGCGTCGGCTTGTGGGCGCGGATCGTGATGCCTTTTGCCAGCACGTCGGCCGCCGCAGACATCGGCGCCAGGGGGGGCGGTTGCGGCGCGGTCCCGTAGAGCGCCGAGAAGGGCGGCCCGGCGATCGGTGGCGGTCCGCCGACCGGGGCGATCTGGGCCTGGACGCCCTCCGCCGGAATTCCCAGGATCCCCTGCAGGGTCTTTGCGATTTCCTCGGGGTCGCCGTACGAGAGTCGGATCGTCTCCTCGCGGAGCGGCCCTCGGGCCACAAGCTCGGCGGCCGCCGCGTCCGAGTTCCGCTTCTTGTCGATCGCCTCCTGCTCCTTGAGCTGCGCCTCGGCGGCCTTGATACGGACTTCGCTCTCGGCCTTGATCCGAGCCTCCTCGACGCGGGCCGTCGCCTCGCGCTCCTTGGCCAGCTGCTCGAGGGAGACGATGCGCAGCACGCCGTCCTTCTCGAGCTTTCGGAGACCGCGGGTCTCGAGGATGGTGTCGAGGGCGAGATCCCAGGGAACGTTCCGCAGCGTGATGGACATCTTCCCCTTGACGTCGTCGCCGATGACGACGTTCCGGGTGCTCTCCGCTGCCAGGATGCGGAGGAGGTTCACGACGTCCGCGTCCTTGAAGTCGAACGAGATGAGTCGCTGGCCGTTGCTCGCGGACGGCGCCGCGGCTGGCGGCGTCGCCGGCGCCTGGGCAACCTGGACCGGCCGCGCGGCGGGCGTGGGCGGGGTTGTGGTCGCGCTTGACGCCACCGAGGGCGCCGCGGGCGCGGCGGTGGGAATGACGATCGCCAGACCGTCGGACTCTTCGCGGATCGCGTACCCGACGGTGCGGGTCAGGTCCAGGACAATGCGGGCCACACCCTTCCGGTACTGACCGCCCCGGACCTGCCGGACCGGATCCTTCCCAACGGTCAGCGGCGTCTTGCGCCACGCGTAGACCGTATCCTCGAGATCGATGACGAGGCGGTTGGGCGACTCCACGAGGTCGGCCTTGTACTGCGCCTCGCGCGAGGTCTTCACGAATACGGTGACGGAGTCCGGCTGCGGCGACACCGTCACATCGCTGAGCCTCGCGGGCTCGGTCTGGGCCCCGCTCCCCGTCGGGACGAGCAGCATCAGGCCAAGGCTCACCAGTATCAGCACCATGGGGATCCGGTTTTCAGCGTTCATTTAGTCTTTCAGCGTTCATTTAGTTTGTCGCCAGTCTGAGAACCACGCGGTTTGCGGGTGCGCCGGCCTTCGCCGTCACCAAGAACACCACACTGTCGGAGCCAATCTCCAGCAGGCGGCCATCCCCGAGCGTGTCGCCGGGTCTGAGGATGTACCCGATGCCGTCCGGCGCTTCGATCAGCGCGAGCGCGGTGCGGGTACTGCGAACGATGCCGGTCAGCCTGGTCGATGCCACCGTCAGCCCTCCGGAACCCTCCCGTACCACGAGGGTCTCGAAGGGATCGCGGCGTCCTTTCGGCTCGTATTTCGGGACCGCAACGCTGGCTTCGGGGGGCACGACCGGGACGAGGCCGGTCGGCTGCGCAGAGGGCGCTTGAGCGGGTGCGGCGGCCGGCCTCGGTGGTGGCGGCGGCGGCGGTGAGCTACCGCAGGCACCCAGCACCGTGGCCAGGCCGATCGACGTGAGCACCCCCCGATGTGCCCGCATGGCTCTGGACCTCACTTTGCCCCTGGGGGCTTGGGAGGCGGGGGCGCGCCGATGGGGCGGTACATGTACGTCGCGAGTACCAATTCCGCGCGGACCGGGTTTCGCGGCCGGCTCACGCCGGTCAGCTTGATCTCCGTCACGTTCACGACGCGCGCCAGCTTGGCGACCCGCTCGAAGAATTCGGCGAACTGATGATAGCCGGCCTCCGCGTTCACTGTGATCGGGATCTCGCTGTAGTACTCGCGTACCACCGGCGCACGCGGCTGGAACAGCGAGACGCCGAGCCCCGCCGCGGCCGCGGCATCCGAGAGCGCCCGGTACAGCGTCGGGATCTCCTTCTCGCCCGGGAGCTTCTCTTTCAAGGCGTTGAGACGCGCCTCGAGCTCCGCTGCCTCGCGGCGGTACTTCAGGAGGTCGGCGACGATCGCCCGGCTCCGAGCGACCTCGTGCTGCAGCGAGTCCAGTTGCGCGCGGAGCTGCGCGACCTGGACTTGGACGGGCGCTAGGAGGAGGAAATATCCGGCGGCACCGATGATGAGCAGCCCCACGACCCCTGCGACGATCTTCCGCGGCTTCGGCGCGTTGACGATCGGGTCGAAGAACGGTGGGAGCGCCATGTCAGCCCTCGAAGCGGCAGGTGACCTCGAACGTCACCAGCGGGGCCGGCCGGGCCAGATCCTGGCGGGAAACCACGAGGTCGACTTCCTTGAACTTCCCGGAAGCGCGGAGCTTCGACATGAAGTCCGCGACCGCCGTGGCGGAGAATGCCGACCCGGTGACTTTGATCTGCCCGCCACGCTCTTCGAATCCGGTGATCCAGAGATCATTCGGGATGACACTCGCGAACGCGTCGGCGAGCAGGATCGGCCGTCCCTGGGCTCGAGTGAGCTCCTCGATGACCTCGACCCGCTTGCGCAGCTCGTTGGCCAGGTCCCTGATCTTGCTCTCCTGTCCGATCTGCACCTTCAGGAGGGCGAGGTCTTTTTGCGCTCGATCGATGTCGGCGGTGAGCGTCGCCTGGGTCCTGATCAGCACCCACCAGTACCCTCCAACCCCGAGCAGCAGGGCGAGGTAGACGACGCCGAATAGCCAGCCGAGGTTGAAAGACGGCAGGCCGAGTTTGAACCCAGCGCCCCGCCGGCGACCCCGGTCGGGCGCGAGGTTGATTTTGATCATTTCTGTTTGTCGCCCGGCCGTCGCAACGCCAGACCGACGGCCACAGCCAGGGCTGGTCCGGCGGCGTGGACCTCGTCCGCGTACGCCGGGTCGATCTCGATGCGTTGGAACGGCTTCGTCAACTCGACCGGGATGCCCCAGTTAGACGACAGATAGTCGCTGAGCCCCGGGAGCTGGGCGCAGCCGCCGGCGAGGACGATCTTCCCGATGCGCTCGGACTCGGCCGTCGACGCGAAGTAGTCGAACGTCCGCTGGACCTCGAGCGACAACTCGCGCGACACCGCTTCCAGGGCCGGGACCACGGTCTCCCACCGGACGCCCACGTCCCGGCCGAGCTTGGCGGCCTCCGCCTGCTCGAAGGGAATCTTGAGCTGCTGGGCGATCGCCTGCGTGTAGTTGTTCCCGCCGAACGGGATGTCGCGGGCGAAGATCGTCGAGCCGCCACGCACGACATTGGTCTTCATGATCGAGGCGCCGATGTCGATGAGGGCGACGGTCTCGCCGCGATCGCCCGGGTTGTTCAGCTCGAACTGGTTGCCGAGCGCGAAGCTGTCGACGTCCACGATCGTGGGGGAGAGCCCGGCGTCCTCGACGACCGCCGCGTACTCGAGCACCTTGGACTTCTTGACCGCGACCAGGATCAGGTCCAGCACGCCGTTGTGCTGTCCGACGGTCTGGTAGTCGAGGAAGACCTCGTCGATCGCAAAGGGCACGTGGTGCTCGGCTTCGAGTTGGACAACGTCACCGACTTCCCGGGCCGGCACTTCCGGAATCTGGACCTTCTTGATGATCAGTTCTCGACCGCAGACGGCGATCGCGCAGCTACTGCCCTTGAGTCCCGCCCGGGACACAGCACCCCTGATCGCCTCCACGACGGTCCGCGGGTCCTTGATGGTGCCGTCCGCAATCGCGTCAGGGGGCAGAGGCGCGAGCCCGAATGCGGTGAGCGCGTAGGAACCGCCCGACTCTTTGAGGTAGACGGCCTTCACCCCGCTCGAGCCGATATCGAGGCCGAAGATTTCCGGAGACTTTCGGAAGAGCGCCATATTAAACGCCTTTCTCCACGGCAACAGTAGTATAGGGCGGCGCCCGCTGGGGGGACCAATATTTTCCACGTACTACACCACGTACTACATTCGGTGGCTTCGTGGGCCCCGGCCCCCAGACCATGGAATCTGGAACCGGGGGCGGGTTTGTCCGGCGCCAGGGTCGTTCAGCCGTCATGAACGTCTATTGGTCGGTCCAGCCGTAGGTGGTCACGAGCCGGCGCCCGAGCCCGGTCTGCACGAGATCCAACGTCTCTCGGCTGTACAGGATGCTGGATGTGCCCTGGATGTCCGCCTCGAGGTTCGCGGCACCGTCGTCGTGCAACTCGTTGATCACGGTGGCCCCGTACACCGACTGGGTCCCGTCGCCCCGGTACCGGATGCCGACGTTCGTGCCACTGACGATGATGGGCCCGTTCCACCTGAAGTTCCCGCTGATCTCCACGTTGCCGTTCTCGATGATGAGAATGCCCGTGCCGGTGCTGTCGCCCGAGATGATGAGGGACGTGTACTGGGTGCTGATGCCGGACAGGGTGCCGCCGATGTAGACGATCTTCGGGCGCGAGGTCGTGCCCCAGCAGGTGGAGCTCTTGACGTCGGTCGAGCACGTGGACCCGATGTTGCTGATCGAATGCGTGTTGCCAGGGCTGGTGTTGATGGTGATGTCGGCCATCGACCTCACGGCCGCGAGGAAATCGGTGATCGCCTGCGACGTCAGAGCGCCATCCGCCTGGATGGTGCCGGCTCCCTGCGTCGACGCGCCCGCATTGCTCTCGTCCCTCCCGCAAACGTTGTTCTGCTGGCTGTTCCCCAGGGCGTTCTCGACCGCGACCGCGAGGGCCGGAAGAGTGCCGTTGACCGAGATTCCGTAGACGGCCGGGGCGGTGCCGG
>Ga0184633_10000415_pt1 | contig 15358 bp, 10 predicted proteins | sample PLM31_170_b1_FD_133156 | JGI IMG/M metagenome (GOLD analysis project Ga0184633, IMG submission 133156) | Groundwater sediment microbial communities from an aquifer in East River, Colorado, USA - PLM3-1_170_b1 | ecosystem: Environmental > Terrestrial > Soil > Riparian zone | place: USA: East...
AGCGATGCAATGGCTCGTCGCCGTTCGCCGGTTTCTCCGGCCCACGACTCCATGAACTCGCGTAAGACCGCGTTGACAGACGTCCCCAACCGGGCGGCTCGGACCCGCGCACGCCGCAACAAGGCGTCGTCTAGCGAGATGGTGAGGTTAGCCATCCAAGGCTCCGTGTAACACAGGATCAGTGTAACACGGGCTCTAAAAAACCAGTCCGCAGGGCAACCTTGTGACGCTCGAAGAGATCGAGCCGCCCTAAGGTTTCCTGGCCAGCTCTTCCTGGATAATCTCGTCGAAGACTTCGATCGGCTGGGCACCGACGACGGCCCGGCCGTTGATGAAGATGGTCGGCGTTGACGACACGCCGGCGCGAGTCCCTTCGTCCATGTCGCTTTGCACCAGGGCCCGATGCGTGGCGCCATCGTAGCAGGCACTAAACTTTGCGCCGTCCATGCCCATCTGGCCCGCCCACTGCTTCAGGTTCTCGGGCGTCATCGCGCTCTGATTGTCGAACAGCTTGTCGTGGTACTCCCAGAATTTTCCCTGGTCGCGCGCGCACTGCGCCGCTTCGGCAGCAGGCCGTGCGTCCGGATGAATCGCCAGCGGGAAGTCCTTCCACACAAGCTTCACCTGCGTCGGATACTTTGCGGTGAGTTGCTTGAGGATGGGCGTCACACGCTTACAGAAAGGACACTGGAAGTCGGAGAACTCGACGATCTGCACGCGGGCTGATGCCGGGCCCGTCACCGGATCGTTCGGCAACACCTCGATCACCAGTCGTGGCGGTTCGAGCCGCACGGCGACGTCGGTTGCGGCCTTCCGCAGGTCCTGCATGAAGCGCCCGCGCGCCGCCGTCGGTGCCTGCCGCTCGAGATACGAGACGATGGCCGGACGGAGATCCTCCAACGAAACGCCCTGCGTGCGTTCACGCGATTGATCGTACAGCTCCTTGATTTGCGCGTCCGTGACCGGCTGAGTCCGCTTCGGGAGCTCTTGCGCAAGCAACTGGTCGACCGTGACGTTCCGCTTCTTGGCTTCGTTCTCGATCAGGTATTCCCCAATCAGATCGCTGAGGACGTTCCGGTTGGCGTCATACACCTCCTGGCGCACGCGGGCGTACGACGTCGAATCCAACTCGCGCCAGTGCTGCTCGAGATCGCTCATGCGGATCGTGCGATCCCCGACGGTCGCGACCACCTGATCGCCCGCCGCCGCGGGAGGTGACGCCGTGGTTTGCGCCCATACGAGGGATGCCACGGCTACGCCCAGCAACCCAATGGCGAGCAGCACGCGATGCGGCTTCAGGCTCATAACACTCCTTACGCCATCCTTGTATCGGGGCAGACCCTACAGGGCTCGCCCCTCCATGACGAATCTACCGATGCTGCACAGTTTACCATCCGACCACGAAACGCGGCGGACGCCGTTCACCCGACCGCAGCCAGCCGGCAGACAGCGCTGCTGAAGGGCCCCTCCGGAGAGGCCGATACGATGAATGTGGATAGCACGTTGTGTGGTCTCGTTCTCGTTGACCTGCCGGCGGATGTGACCGTGCCAGCCGTGGGATTGGCCCGACCGCTCGGCGAGAGAGCGGCGATCATCGCTCGCATCGTGGAACTGCTGCCGGGCACGACCTTCAGCAAAGACGGGCATGGATCGTTCAAACGTGGGAGTTATCAAGTCGAGCGGGGTCCGGGGCATCTGCGCCGGCTGATCTGGATGCCGGCAGGGACGATTTCATCCGATCGGCCAAGCCGTCGACAGTCCAAATGGCGCGGATGAAATCGATCGCACCAGATTTCCGCGCGGATCCCATCGTCAATCAACTCTACGACTACCGGCAAGCCGCTGCGGTCTTTCCAAGCTCCGTCGGCGGCGGTGGCTTCATGTCGCCCGATCGTCTCAGTGATGTAGCCTTCTTTGCGGCAATCCACACTCGCCCGTATCTGCCGCCCGTGTTCGCCCAGCCGGAGCGGGACGGATATCGATTCGATTTCGTTGGCCAGAACTGCACGGGCAGCAATCCGTACCTATCGTTCCTCGGGAACCTCTGCAACTCGTTCGCGTACGCGGCCCGTCCGCTCCGTGGCACACACAGCAAGCGGAGCTATGCATTGTTCAGCTCCGATTTTCGCGTTCACTACCGCAATGATGGCGGTATGCCGACGCTACAAGATCCGACCGTCGACAATACGGTGCCCTCGGCAGCGGCCGATATGCCAAAGGCCGAAGCGAGCCCACAACCACAGCACTCGACGGGATTCGTCGCATCGCTTCGCGGCGCGGCGATGGGCATGATCGACACCGCACTTGGGAGAAAACAGGCCGAGGTCCAGATGCACGAATCGAATGCGGTCCAGGACCTCCGCGCATTGTCGGCCGCCGAAAACGCGTTCCACTCGAGTATTGGTGAAGGCCGGTACGCCGCGCCCGAGCAGCTCGGCGACGAAGAAACCTTCGCGAGTCTGAGCATTCAACCCTTTCTCGACGCCAGCTTTGTTCAGCCGAGTCGTCAGGGCTACGAGTTCGAGTTCGTCGGGCAGAACGGCGTCACGCCGGTCGGTCCGCTCGCATCGTTCGGACTTCTCTACGACTCATTCGTCTATGTGGCCAGGCCGATCGAGCCAGGATCCTCGGGACAGCGGACGTTTGCCGTGTACCCGAATGGACGAGTGTTCGTGACCCGCGAGCGACGCGTCCCTACTTCCCGCGACGAACAGCTCGGCACGCGCTGAGCGTCACAGTCGTCAGTCTTCAGTCAGTCACCCTTCATTTCGTCAGTGGCCCGAAAAATGCGACTGACGACTGAAGACTGTCAACTGACGACTCTCTGGAGACGTCGAGGGCTTCTGCCTCTTCTCTCAGTGCGCGTGGGGCCCCACCCCCACGCGCTTGGCGCTCCGCCGCTTCGGGCGTCGCGCCGGCTGAAGGCTCTCGCCCCTTACACATCGAGGGCCTCTGCTTCCTCGGCCCTCTCCATGATGAACCGGAAGCGGGCCGAGGCATCCTTAATTCAGTGCTCGTGGGGCCCCACCCCCACTCGCGGTTGCTCCTCGGCTGCAGGGTCCCCGGCGCGGCAGCCGCGCTGTGGTGCCCTTCGCTCGTCGCAACAGCCGCAGGCGCTTCCCATCAGACGTCCAATGCTTCCGCTTCTTCGGCGCGTTCCATAATGAAACGGAATCGCGCGGAAGCATCCTTGCCCATCAGCTCGTTGATGACACGGTCGGTGACGATCTGATCGACGATCTGGACGCGCAGCAGCCGGCGGGTTTTCGGGTTCAGCGTGGTCTCCCAAAGGACCTTCGGCATCATCTCGCCCAGCCCTTTGAACCTCGTGATCTCGGGCGTTGCGCGCCCATTTCCACTTTTGTACTTTTTGACGATGGCATCGCGCTGAGCGTCATCGAGCGCCCAGAATGTTTCTTTGCCGATATCGATGCGGTACAGCGGCGGCTGTGCCAGGAAGATCTTCCCCTGCGCGATGAGCTGCGGCAGATGGCGGTAGATGAACGTCAACAGCAGCGTCGCGATGTGATTTCCGTCGGAGTCCGCATCGGCCAGAATGATGATGCGGTCGTACCGCAGGCGGCTGAGATCGAGATTCTTTCCGACACCGCAGCCCAGCGCCGTGACCAGATCTGACAGCTCCTTGTTCTCGAGCACCTTTGCCAGCGACACGCTCTCGGTGTTCAGCACCTTCCCACGGAGCGGCAAAATCGCCTGGCGGGCGCGATCGCGCCCCTGCTTCGCGGACCCACCGGCCGAATCGCCTTCGACGACGAACAGTTCGGTGCCGTCGCGGGTGGAGGCGGTGCAGTCGCTGAGCTTCCCCGGCAAGTTCAGGCGCGACGCCGTGCTGCCGCGCCGCGTCACTTCTTGCTGCGCGGCCCGGCTCGCCTCACGCGCCCGCGCGGCCAGGATGATCCGCGCGACAATGGCTTCCGCCATGCTGTTGTTGTGGTTCAGCCAGTGCTCCAATCCCGGCCGGACCAGCGAATCGACCGCCGACAGCATCTCGGGGTTGTTCAGGCGATCCTTGGTCTGACCTTGGAACTGCGGCTCCGCAAGGAAGAGGCTGAGCACACCGGTGAGCCCTTCGCGAATGTCTTCAGCGGTCAGAGTCACACCCTTTGGCGAGAGATTGTGGGTCTCGATGAAGTTCCGCACCGCCTTGCCGAAACCCGCGCGCAGCCCGTTCTCGTGCGTCCCACCGGAGCCCGTTGGAATTCCGTTCACGTAACTACGCAGGTGCTCGTCGGTCGCTTCGGTCCATTGCAGGACCAGGTCGATCCGCATCGTGTCATCTTTGCCCGGTGATGTGTAGACGAACGGCGTCTCGTGAACCGGCTTGGCCGCGCGCTCGGCGAGGATCTTTTTCAGATAGTCGGTCAGACCTTCCGTGTGCTCGAACACCGGCCGCTGTTTCGTCTCTTCATTCTCGAAGACGATCCTGAGCCCCTTGTGAAGGTAGCTGGCGACTTCCAGCCGCTCCTGGATCACGGCGGGATCGAATTCGATCTTCGGAAAAATCGCCGGGTCCGGATGGAAATAGACGGTGGTGCCACTGCCTCGCGCTGGGCCGAGCTTCCTGAGCGCGCCGGCCGGCTTGCCCTGCTTGAAGCGCTGCTCCCACTGCGCACCGTCGCGCGTGGATGTCGCGATGAGCTCCTTCGACAGCGCATTCACGACGCTGGCACCGACGCCGTGGAGGCCCCCGGCCGTTTTGTAACTGTCGTGCTCGAACTTGCCGCCCGCGTGAAGCATCGTGAAGATGACCTCGAGCGCGCTCTTCCTGGTCTGCGAGTGCTTGTCGACGGGAATGCCGCGGCCGTCATCTTCGATCGTGATCGACGATCCGTTCTTGTGCAGCGTGACCCGGATGTTCGACGCGTACCCGTTCATCGCCTCGTCGATGGAGTTATCAAGAATCTCCCAGACGAGATGATGAAGTCCGGCGGAACCCACGCCGCCGATATACATCCCGGGCCGCTTGCGAACAGGCTCAAGGCCCTCGAGGACGGTGATGTCTTTTGCGGTGTAGGAGGAGGGCATGCTTCTTCAGACCACTGAGTTGGTGAATTGCAGAGTGTCTGATTGTCGATTTTTGGATTCTGAAAATTTTCGATTCATTTGTTACCCAGTCTCCAGAGGCTCTGGTGCCTGAATCTCCGGCGGCAGCACACGGACGAACTCGCCACGTTGAAGCAGCTCGCGCCCTTTGCCGCCCCGCCCCGTCACCTCGTACTTCGCGGTGCTGATGGTCTGGGACGCGCCGCGGCTGGTTTCGACGGTCAGCAGATCGCGATCTCCTCTCGACGCGGTGAATCCGAGCACGCGATCGTCGTCCGGCGTCAGTTTGATCAGAATGACACCGCGACCGGGCCCAGACAGGAGATTGACCTCGTCGACCTTGCAGAGGATCGCACGAGCCTGCTTCGTCGCGGCGATCAGCACTTCGTCGCCTTCCACGCATTCGACCCCGACGACTTCGGCGTCGCCGGCGGGGCGCGCGAAACGCCGCCCGGCTCGCGTGCTCGGCTCGACAAACGGATCGAAGGAGAAACGCAGGCTGTAGCCGTCGCTGCTCACCGCAACGGCGTGTGCACCGCCGATCGCCCGTGGATCGAGGCTCATCGCCGCCACGACCCGCTCTCCATCCCGAAACTTGAAAAGACTCTGGATCGGCTCGCCATATCCCGTCGAGGCCGGCACATCAATGACGCGGCACGTGTACGCAGCGCCAAAATTGGTGAAAAACACCGCGGCCGCGCGCGTGCTGCCCGGCAGGACGGCAAGCACCACATCCCCTTCCCGCAGCCGTGTCGACGACAGATCGCGCACTTCCTTCTGCCGCTTGACCCATCCGTCGCGCGAGACGATGACGACGTTGTCTTCTTCCACGATGAAGTCGTCCGCGCTGAATTCGACGTCTGCTTCGTGCTGGATGGTCGTGCGCCGTGGATCGATCTTCGGGTCGCCATATGTTTTCTGAAGTCCCTCAATCTCGGCGCGCACGACGTTCCAGCGGCCTTCTTCGTCTTTCAGGAGCCCACCGATCTGCCGGGCGCGCCTGCGCTTCTCCTCGAGCTCGTTCTGGATGACCAGAATCTCCAGTCGCGCGAGCCGATAGAGTTTCAACTCGAGGATGGCATCCGTTTGCTCCTCGTCCAGGCCGAACCGCTTCATGATCTTCCCGGCCGCGTCCTGCTTGCCGTCCGACTTGCGGATCAGCTTCAGAATCTCGTCGAGCGCGTCGAAGACCTTCGCGAAGCCCTCGAGCACGTGGATGCGCTTCTTCAGCGCGAGCAGCTCGTGCTCCAGGCGGCGCGTCACGACGTCGAGGCGGAAATGCAGGAAGTGCCACAGGATTTGATGCAGATCGAGCCGGTCGGGACGGCCCACCTCTGGATTCTCGGTCGGGATGAGACATGTCAGGTTGACCGGAAATGTCGTCTGGAGCGGCGTGTGCCTGAACAGATACGCCATGACCATCCGCACGTCGGCGTCGCGTTTCAACGTCAGCTCAATCCGCACATCGTCTGTCGACACGTCCTTGACATCGAGCAGCGGCGGCAGCTTGCGGCTCACGACCACTTCGGCGATCTGCTCGACGAGCTGCGCCTTGTTGACCGTGTAGGGCACGCTCGTGATGTGCACCACTTTTCCCGATCGGTTCGGACCCGCATTCTCCCACGTGGCACGCAGACGGATCGTGCCCGAGCCGGTCTTGTAGATCGCCTTGAGCTCCTCCGGCGAATTGAGAATCTGGCCGCCGGTGGGAAAATCCGGTCCCTTGATGTAGCGGCACAGCGCGACGCTGCTGAGATCTTCGTTCTCGAGCAGCTTCAGCAGCGCGGTGCAGACTTCTCCGAGGTTGTGCGGGGGAATATTGGTCGCCATCCCGACCGCAATCCCGGTCGTGCCGTTGATCAACAGATTCGGGAGCCGCGCGGGCAGCACGACCGGCTCGCTCTTGGTACCGTCGTAACTGGGCCGGAACGGCACCGTCTGCTGATCGATCTCCGACAACAGCTCATCGCTGAGACGCGTCAGACGGCACTCGGTGTAGCGCATGGCCGCGGCGCCATCGCCGTCCAGCGAGCCGAAGTTGCCGGAACCATCGACGAGCGGATACCGCAGCGAGAATGACTGCGCCATGCGGACGATCGTCTCGTAGATCGCCGCATCGCCGTGGGGATGGAAGCTGCCCATGACGTCGCCCACCACCTTGGCGCACTTGCGGTGCTTGGTGTCGGCTGTGAGGTTCTGCTGCCACATCGTGTACAGGATGCGGCGCTGAACAGGCTTCAACCCATCGCGCACATCGGGCAGGGCGCGCGCGGTAATGACCGACAGGGCGTAGTTCAGGTAGCGCGACTGCGCCGCCTCGTGCAGCGCGACGGTGGTGCCATGGCCATTCCCGCCTTCGCCCAGCTTCGGCGAGCCGCCGGGCGCCGCCTCAGATGTGGACGATATGTCTTCGAGGTCGAACAGCGATTGAGGTCTGGGTTTATTGGAGCGCTTCGCCATGCTGGCTGTTCGTGTCCGCTTCCTTTATTTAGTGCTCGTGGGGCCCCCACTCGCGGCCGCAGGCGCGCTCTATCCGTGTGCGTGCACGACCGTGCGCCGGCTCAGATGCTTGTCGATCAGATCGGGCGCGAGCCGCTTACTCAGATACACCTTCGACTCGCGATTATCAGCTGCCTCTCGCTCGTATTTGATGACATCGAACCGCAGATGATCGAGCGTGCCGCGCATCTGGTAGAACTTGTTTTTCGTTTTGTGGATCATCTCGTCGAAACCCGCTTCAATCGCCCACTTTTCCTGCTGCTCGGTCAGCGCGCGGAAATGGCCCTGGCCGCGCCAATCCCGCCGCGTGCCGCCAATCCAGCTGTACAGAATTCGTCGGCCACGAAACGTGACGCAGTCACGTAGGCGCCCGATCAGATCGGCGAGCTTGCGGTCGCCATCGTCCATTTTGATTTCGTGGGCGACTTTGAAGGAGACCGGCACGACGGTGCCGGGATCGTCGGGCAGCGGCGCATCAGCCATCAGGATCAAATGGGAACGGCCCTCGAGCCGCGCCACGATCTCAGCGGCCGTTTTCTTGCGCTGAAACTCCCAGAAGAATTCCTCGATGTATTGGATCTCGAGCGCTCCTTGTTCCAGCGGGTATTGCGTGATGCGGTACTGCAATTCTCATCTCTCAGTAGACAGTAGTCAGTAGACAGTAGTTCTTTCCGTCTACTGACTACCGACTACTCTCTACTGTCTACTTCACCAGAATTTTTATTTCTGCTCCGAAACGCATCGTCCTATCGTTGTCACGAGCCGCCCACTTGAGCAACGTTGGAACGCTCTTTTGGACCTTTCCGTCGAACGCCACATGTCCGTTCGTGAGCACCTTCACCGGCGCGGCAAAATCGAGCTCGTCAGGCGACAGCAGCAGCGTGAACGCCCGAACGCCTGTGGTCGAGGCTTCGATCGCATTGCCTGTGCGAACCAGATCGACCCTGCCCGGTGGCTCCGTCCGCGGAAACACGTCCGTCGTGATCTTTCTGCTCCCAATTTCCAGTTCCATGAGATTTGTGTCCGGGAGCGGCGCCTCACCTGGAACCGCGCCCAACTCGTCCACGATGAGCCACTGCGCGCGGTTGTACCGGTCGGTGCGGTCTGTTTCCCACGATAGACGATCCGGAAGCGGGTCGCGCGGGTGCTCGCGCACGAACTGCTCGAAGCTGTCTTTCTCGGTTGGCCACCAGTCAGTATTGTGGCCAGCGGTCGGCTGCGGATGATAGACGACCTCGGTCCCGATCGTGCGCAGGTGGTTGATGAATGGCTCCACGCTGCGGGTTGGATATAACGGATCGCGTCCGCCATTCACGATGAAGAACGGTTTATTCCGCGCGTTGCCGGGGTGAATGTCGCCATCGGCACCCGAGTCCGGGTTGGCGAGCACGATCATGTGTCCGTTCAGCGGCAGAAAACTGGCCCACGGCGTCGTATCACGGAACGCAAAGAAGTAGGCGCCGGTGCCGCCGTCCGAGATCCCGGTCAGGTGCACACGATTCTCGTCGACGTTGTACGTGCGCTTCAGCGAGTCGAGGATGCCGCCGAGGTTTTCGACCTGGTTGGCCTGCCACCACATCGCCCTGACCCACCCGACCGGATGAACGTAGATCTGGTCGCGGCTCCCGACGATCCGATCGACGCCCGCGCGTGCAGGGTCGGGCGACGGACGCGCGATGCCTCCGTGCAGCTGCACGCGGACCTGATAGGCGCGTGAGGCATCGTAGTCGTCCGGCACGATGACGATGAACTCGTGCTCGAGACCGTCTGATGTGTGATTCTTGAGGTGTTGAAGACCGTGCGGCACCGTTCGCGAATAGCTCCGGCCCTGCTTCAAGCGTGCGTACGCGTCCTCGAATGTCACGCCGGAGGCGACGACCTCGGGAGTCACCTTCGCCGCCGCGTCGCGATCGGCCGCGCCGAGAAACCCGTCGAATGCCCGCTGCACGGCCGCCGCGTCAGCCGCCGCGCGAACGGCTGTCATCCAGCTGAATGACGCCGCGACGCCAACCAGGGCCAGAACCGACATCGTGGTCACGGCAATTCGTCGCATGATGAGCACTCCTCGTGACAACCGGCACAGGCGGGTCTGAAGACCCGCCTCTACAACTCTTGTCTACCGGCTACTGTCTCCTTCTTCCCAACATCGTGTCCCGAATCGATTTGAACTCGGTGCCCGCCTTCCATTCAGGGTATCTGTCACCGTGTGCGATCTGATACCCGAGCATCCAGAAGAACTGCAGGTCCTCAATCGCGCCGCTGAGGTCCCAGTCTGGTTTCACCTCGTCCTGCGGCGTGTGATAGAGGTGCGAGTTCCAGTATTCGCGTACCTGCCTGCCGTAGTCAGACGGCTTGCCGAGAAATTGCTCGCCACCCCGATCGAAGCTGTACGAAGGCACCCCGAGCTTGGCGAAGTTGAAGTGGTCCGAACGATAGTAGAACCCCTTCTCTGGCTCGAGATCGCCGCGCAAGACACGTCCTTGCACCGCCGCTGCCCGCTCGGCGGGATCGTCCAGGTCGGAGAACCCCAAGCCGATGATGATAAGGTCTTTCGTGCGCCCGTGGACGTTGAGCTCGTCGACGTTGATGTCCACCAACGTCTTCGCCAGCGGGTAAATCGGCACGGTGGCATAGTACTGCGATCCGAGGAGCCCTTGTTCTTCCGCCGTCTCCGCCAGGAACAGTATCGAACGCCTGGGCTTCGTTGGCAACGCCTTGAACGCACGAGCGATCTCGATGATGCCCGCCACGCCGCTCGCGTTGTCTACGGCGCCGTTATAAATGTCGTCGCCATTGACAGGCTGGCCGCGCCCCAGATGATCCCAATGCGCGCTATAAATCACGTACTCATCTTTCAACCGCGGATCGCTCCCCTCCAGCTTGCCGAGTACATTCCTCGAGTCGACTGTCCGCAAACTGTTATGCAGCGTGAGTGACGCCGTCGTCCCAAGCGGGACCGGCTTGAACTCGCGGGTGACTGCCTGTTTCTTGAGCGTATCGAAATCCTGTCCTGACATCGACAGCAACTGCTTCGCCTGATCGCGTGTCACCCACCCCTCGACCGCCACACGGCCCATGTTCTTGTCGGGCGTCACGAGATCGAATTTCTCGCCGACATTTCCCTTGACGACATCATAAGGGTAGCCGGCAGGCACGGTCTCGTGCACGATGAGCGCCCCGGCCGCCCCCTTCTGCGCGGCAATCTCGAACTTGTAGGTCCAACGGCCGTAGTAGGTCATGGCTTTGCCGCCAAAGACCTTCGGATCGAGCTCGTCGGGATTATTCGGATCGGGCACGGGCGGATCGCTGACGAGCATCACCAATGTCTTGCCCTTCACGTCGAGCCCCTTGTAGTCATCCCAGTTGAATTCGGGCGCGACGACCCCGTAGCCGACAAACACGAGCTCCGAAGCGTTCAAGCCTGCCTGCTCGATGACCCGCTTGGTCCAGGCGACGAACTCATCGGGATATGTGAGGGCGCGCGTGCGGCTTCCGTTCTTGAATGTGAGCGACACGTGCGCGTCGGGCGCGATGCCGACGAGCGGCACCTTCTGCACGAACGTCCCGTCGGTATTCCCCGGCTCGAGGCCGATCTTCTTGAACTGATCCGTGATATAGCCGACCGTCAGCTCTTCGCCTTTGCCGCCGGGCGCGCGCCCTTCGAACTCGTCGGAAGCAAGCACTTTGATGTGCTCGAGCAGCTGATTGGCATTAATCGCTGGAGGCTTCATCAGATTCACCAGCTGTTCGGTCGTGGCAGGCGGGGTCCCCAATGCGGCAGCCGCATTGGGGTGCCCAGGCGAGCTCCCCAACACAGCAACCGCGTTGGGGGCGGGGGCCCCAGGCGGCTGGCTTCCGTCGCATGCCACGCAGGCGGCCAGCAGCGGGAGCAGCATCCGAATCATCACATAGGCCGATCTTATCGCATGCCGCCGGCTGGGAGCCAGCCAGCCTGAGTCCCACTACAGAGAACACCGAGGCTGGGAATTCCCCATCGAGGTCACAGAGGACTCAAGTCAAAATGCAAAAACTCTGTGTCCTCGGTCTTCCCGGACGTAACCCCTCTGTGGCCTCCGTGGTGAGTCTCTCTGCGCGACTGGCTCGGGAATCAAAGGTCCCTCGCTGGCATGGGCTTTGCTCGCCCCCCGGGCAGGAGTATGCCCATGCATTCCCGAACAATGCGTCGACGAATTCCTTCGAGTATTGTCGCAGTGTTGCTCACGGCGAGCCTCGTCGCCGCGCAGACGCCGATATCGGCGCCACAGAATCGCTACAGCCCGTCCGAAGATGTTCAGCTTGGTCAGCAGGCCGCGAAGGAAGTCGGGCAGCAGCTTCCGCTGTTGCGCGACGACCAGGTCCAGTCGGCCGTTACAACGATCGGGCAACGTCTCGTCAACGCCGTTCCGAACCAGTTTCGTCATCCCGAGTTCCGCTATTCCTTCGACGTCGTGAACGTTCGTGAGATCAATGCGTTCGCACTGCCGGGGGGCCCGATGTTCGTGAATCGCGGGATGCTCGAAGCGGCTGAAGACGAAGGTCAAGTGGCTGGCGTGATGGCGCACGAGCTGAGTCACGTTGTGCTGAGGCACGGCACGGCTCAGGCCACCAAGGCCACCAAGTACCAAGTCGGGGCGCTTGCGGGTGCCATTCTTGGCGCGATCATCGGCGGCACCACGGGCAGCGTCGTGTCGCAGGGCACGCAGTTCGGTCTCGGCACCGCGTTCCTGCGGTTCAGCCGCGAGTACGAACGGCAGGCCGATTTGCTGGGGGCGCAGATCATGGCGCGCGCCGGCTACGATCCGCGCGACATGGCCAACATGTTCCGGATCATCGAGCGAAAAAGTGGATCGGGCGGCCCCGAGTGGCTCAGCGATCACCCGAATCCTGGCAATCGGTACGATGCGATCGTTCGCGAAGCCCAGATGCTGCGTGTGAACAACCCACGACGTAATTCGAACGCGCTCGTCCGGATGCAGGCGCGGCTTCGCCAAATGCCGCCAGCGCCCACGACTGAACAGGCCATCCGCAATACCAGCAATGGGCGCAGCCGCTATCCCGATAACCGGTATCCGGACAGCCGTTACCCGGACACGCGCGGCTCGACCGGAACGATCGGCGTCGTCGCCCCTCCGTCGAACCGCTTCCGCACTTACGAGGAGGGAGTCTTCAGCGTCAGCGTCCCGTCGAACTGGCGTGAACTGGACAAAGGCAATACCGTCACGTTTGCGCCTGAGGGCGGTTACGGGAACGTGTACGGTGATGACACGTTCACTCACGGGATGGAAATGGGGATTACCACCGACAAGACCCGCACCGGGGGCGGGGGCTACAACTACGGCGGCGACTCCAACAACACCACGAACGTCAGAAACGCGACGGAGAATCTGATCGAGTCGCTCGCCCGAACCAACCCGAATCTGAGTCGTGCGACCGGCTACAGTCAGGCGTCGGTCGACACCCGACGAGGACTACGCACGGTACTGAACAATGTGTCAGATGCGACCGGCGAACGCGAGCGGATCGAGCTGTTCACGGTCGTGCTGAACGACGGCAGATTGTTCTATGCACTCGGCGTCGCGCCGAACGGCGACTTTTCCCGTTATCAGAACGTGTTTCATCGCGTGATGGGTTCGATCCAAATCAATGACTAGGCGAGGAACACCCAAGAGCCGCAACCACCCGGATGCAAAGTGATCTGAACTTCTTCGTTTCTCAGTCCGTATAACGCCCTCGCGATGAGCCGCGGCGGCGCATGATGACGCCGCCGGCTGCAAGCGCTTGATGGACAGCCTGTTCGAATGCTAGCATTATGCTAGCGAGAGGCGCTTATGGCAACCCTGACCATCCGAAACGTACCCACCAAGGTTGTGAAGTCGCTCAAGACGCTGGCCCGCCGGAACCGCCGCTCGATGGAGCAGGAAGTCCGGGCGGTCCTCGAACAGCACACCGGTGACCGGCGCGCCCTCCTCAACGAAATCGAACAGTCGTGGGCACGCCAGGCGCGCCGACCGAAGCCACGCGAAGTGGAGGCTTGGATCGGGGTCGGGCGCGAGTGAACGCGGTCGTTGATACCAACGTCGTGGCCTACTACCTTCTCGGAACGGAGCCGTTTCTGAAGGAGGTGCGAGATTTCTGGCGGGCAGTCGAAGACGCGGTTGCCCCCGTCCATTGGGAGGCCGAACTGGCCAATGCCGTGTGGATGGCGGTTCGAACAGGCGTGCTACCGGCCGATGAAGGGCACCAGAAACTCGATCTGGCCGCGCGCCTCGGCATTCAATCGGTGTCAAATCGACCACTGTGGCAACCCGCGCTGACCCGAGCGCTGAGCTCTGACGTGGCCGTCTACGACACCCTGTTCGTTGAGCTCGCCGTGCAGCGCGGATTACCTCTCGCGACCTTTGACCGCAACGTTCTGAAGAAATTCCCGGACATAGCGCATCGGCCGAAGCGTCTTCTCGCGACCTGAATTTGGCTATCAACGTCCTGCCCCTCAGCCATGGGCCGCGGGATCGCCGTCGTTTGGAGCCGGGCCCCGAGACGGCCATCGGCTGCAAACGCCTTGTTGGGCAGCTTTACCAGTGGCGCGCCAACCGGTCAGAATTCGATACGAAGGCAGTTTGCGAGAAAGAAACCCGGCAAGCCAGTATAGGCACGTCCCGTAGACGACTCCGTACACCATGGCAACGATTGCGAATACGAGTGCTATGGGGTCCCGCAACGCAACCGCGACAAACTTTACAAGTCCGAGGCCCAGTGCGCTGACGGGCATCAAACCATTACAGAACAGAAAGACAGATGGGCAAGGAAACGTGACCCCTCCAGTGTTTATCGCCGCCAACGGAACGTGCCCAGCACGTTCGAAAAGTCATCGGTCCAAATGGCCTGACGCCCGGCGGTCACCGTCTGCCAACGCGGATCCGCACTCAGGATGCCGAAGTCTTCTGAACGCCGCGCCATGAGCACCCACCGGGACGCAGATTTCCCCGCTCGTTGCTCGTTGGCGGTCACGTGCAGGTCGTCCTGAGCGAGGCATGCCAGCCGAGCGTCGGCCGCCAGCGCTCCGAGCAGCGGCCGCAGGTCCAGATACCTATTCGAGATGTGGAACGCCAGGAGGCCGGTTGCGTCGACTTTGTCCGCGTACAGCCGCAGCGCCTCCCTTGTGAGCAGGTGCACCGGAATCGCATCGGAGCTGAATGCGTCCACGATCAGGAAACCGTAGTGCCCGTCGGGGATATGCTCGAGCGAGAGACGGGCGTCGCCGAGCTTCACGTCGATCGCCGCGGGCGAATCTCTGAGGAACGTAAAGTATCGAGAATTCTCGGCAAGTGCCTCAATCGCAGGATCGATCTCAAAGAACGTCCAGCGCTGTCCTTTCTGACCGTAGGCAGCCAGTGACCCGACACCCAATCCGATGACCCCGACTCTCGCCTTTGCGGCGGCTCCGCTCAGCACACTGAACACCTGACCGATCGGCCCGCTACGCGAGAAGTACAACAATGGCTCATGACGGCGGGCGGGATCGAGGCTCTGGCCGCCGTGCACAATTCCGCCGTGCACCAGTAAGTGCGACGAGCCAGCCGCATCGATGATGACCCGATGGACGCCGAAAAAGCTTCGGTCGCGGACGACGACGTGCTCGTGGGCGCTCATGTAGGCGCTGCTCGCCACGATGAGGGCGCCAAGACTCAACGCAAACCGCACGGGTCGACGACGAAACGCGAAACAGATGAGCGAAGGCACGACAAACACCAATCCCATGGCCACCAGGCTTTTCGATTCGCCGCCACGCAGCGCA
>Ga0184633_10000418_pt1 | contig 15333 bp, 21 predicted proteins | sample PLM31_170_b1_FD_133156 | JGI IMG/M metagenome (GOLD analysis project Ga0184633, IMG submission 133156) | Groundwater sediment microbial communities from an aquifer in East River, Colorado, USA - PLM3-1_170_b1 | ecosystem: Environmental > Terrestrial > Soil > Riparian zone | place: USA: East...
TCTAAAAAGGTCCCACAATGGTATCCGATTTCAATCTCTGGATATCACATGCGTGAAGCTGGTTGTAACGCGGTGCAAGAAGTTGCCTTTACAATTGCAAACGCAATAGAGTACATTGAAACTTGCATTGAACGCGGACTAAAAATCGATGACTTTGCACCAAGACTGTCATTCTTTTTCTGTTGTACAAATGAATTTCTTGAAGAGATTGCAAAATTTAGAGTAGCACGCAGAATATACGCAAAAATAATTAAGGAAAGGTTCCATGCTCGTGATCCAAAATCAATACATCTTAGATTTCATGTACAAACCAGTGGTGAATCACTTACCGCACAGCAACCTGACAACAACATTGTAAGAGTTGCTATACAATCCATGGCAGCAGTACTTGGAGGGGCACAATCCCTTCATACAAATTCAAAAGATGAGGCATTAGCACTTCCTACAGAAGCTGCCGTGAAGATAGCACTAAGAACACAACAGATTGTAGCGCATGAGAGCGGAATAACAAAAACCGTAGACCCGCTTGCAGGTTCTTACTACGTAGAATATCTTTGTGATAGAATTGAAGACGAGGTCAACAAATACCTCAAAAAAATAGACAGGATGGGCGGTTCGCTTGTTGGAATAGAGCGAGGATTCTTCCAGTCTGAAATCAGACAAAATGCCTACCGCCTAAAAAAAGAAATTGATAGTGGTGAAAGAATCATAGTGGGTGTTAACAAATTTACAGACGCAAAAGAAGTAAAACAAGAACTAATGAAAATAGATAGTTCAATAGAGACACAACAAGCTAAAAATCTCAAAGAACTAAAAAGTACTCGTGACAACAAAAAAGTAGAAAACATTCTTTCAAAAATGAAAAGTGCTTCAGAAAAAGATGAAAACCTAATGCCATACATAATTGATGCAGTAAAAGGATATGCCACACTTGGTGAAATAAGTAATAATTTCAGGGAAGTTTTTGGAGTTTATCATCCAAAGGAAGTGTTCTAAAATGAAAATAGATCATATCGCAATTGCTGTAAACAACTTAGAGGCTGCCGTAAAACAATACCAGCAAGCACTTGGAGTAAAAGAAGTGATATATGAAACAATAGAATCAGAGGGCGTCAAACTTGCAATACTTAGATTAGAAAATGGCAGAATCGAACTGATGGCGCCAACTCGTAATGATAGTCCTATTAAGAAATTTCTAGAAAAAAAAGGCGAAGGATTGCATCACATGGCGCTTGCAACAGACGACATCGAAAAAGAATATGAGCGCATGGAAGGATGCGGAATTCAATTTCTTGGTAAAATAAGATCAGGTTCTGAAGGAACAAAAATTACCTTTATTCATCCAAAATCATTACATGGTGTGCTTGCAGAACTTTGCTCTCACCCAAAACACTAAATCTATTCCATCATTTTTAGAGTGTCTGATGTAGTAATTATTCCAATAATCTTACTGTGTTTTGAAACTAGGATGCACTTTGAAAATCTGACAAGTGGAACTAGTGTCTTTGCAGGAGTATTGTACTCTATAATAGGAGGACGTGGCTCCATGACTTCGGACAGCTTTATTTTTTTTCGTTGTGTCTCATCACTATCTATCAAATGTTTGACTAGCCCATCTTCGCTTATCAACCCGACAACATCATTTCCGTCAAAAACTGGAATCTGACTAATCGAATGCTCTTGCATCTTTTTTATTGCATCATGTAACGAATCAGTTGTTTTTAGTTTTGTAATTTCTCTACTGCATATGTCTCCAGCTTTCATTGAAGACTGATTCTCTAATGAACCAAGTACTTCAAAGATTTTTTTTGCAGTACCGTAGCTTGGCTGGCATCTACCTGATTCTATTTGGTTGATCATCGAAGTACTGACTCCTGTCAACGAAGCAAGCTTGTGCTGTGTAAGGCCAATCTTCAATCTGGCAGGTTTTATTGAATCAAGTCGTGGTAACACTTCAAAATGATATACTCTTAGTTAGATATTTCAATTTTCTTCAATCCTTAATAGTGAGATTTTCTTATTGCAAGTATGCTAAAGGGCATCACAATAGCAATTATTGTTGGTGTCGCTGTAGTTGGAGTATATTATGTGGCAAGCCCGCTCTTTTATGATAAAATTATTGATGAACCATTGCCCAAAGCCCTAAGTGAAATTCAACAAGATCTTACCTATGAAAAATTTGTCAACATGGTAGATGAACAAAGAAGCGCTCTTGTAAAAAATATGCCGCAAATCACTATTGATTTGATCATGGATGAAGCAAAAAAGATCACCACTAGTGTATCAGAAGACATGCAAGAGATGATAGCAAAGGTTGCTCCTAGCTCACAAGAACCTCCAAAATTTTCTAAACTTGGGACTTTTCAGGGATTGAAAGGACATCAGGCAACGGGCAAAGCTGAAGTGATAACAGTAGGGGATGTTTCATTTCTCAGGTTTGAAGACTTTGAAGTCACAAACGGTCCTGATCTTCATGTGTACATGACAAAAAACGGAGATGTTGATAGCGGAATAGACCTTGGTAAACTAAAGGGAAACAAGGGATCGCAGAACTATGAACTAAGTGGAATCAATACTAATGTGTATAATATAGTGGTAATTTACTGTCAGCCGTTTCATGTTTACTTTGCATCTGCAACACTGTTAGAATGATTGAAACTATCTTCTTTTTGATTTCTTCCTTGCACTAGTTTTCTTTTTTGGTTTATCTGCAAGTGCAGCTTGTGCTGCAGCAAGAATTGCAATTGGAATTCTGTGTGAAGATGCACTTACATAGCTTAGGCCAGCTTTGTGGAAAAATGATATGGAACTAGGATCTCCGCCATGTTCTCCACATATTCCTATCTCCATGTCTTGTCTGATCTTTCTTCCTTTTGTTATTGCAATCTCCATCAAACTTCCTACTCCGTTTACATCGACAGATTGGAACGGATTCTCTTGTAGTATTTCTTTTTCTAGATACTCAGGTAGGAATTTGCCTTCTACGTCTTCCCTACTAAAGCTAAATACTGCTTGTGTCAAATCATTTGTGCCAAAGCTAAAGAACTCTGCTGTTTTAGCAAGCTCATCTGCAATAAGACATGATCTCACAACTTCAAGCATCGTACCAAAATTAATTTTTAATTTTAATCCCATCTTTGATTCTACAGATGATTTTATTGTGTCGTAAATCAGTTTGATTTGATTTAGTTCGTCTATGCTGCCTACTTGAGGTACCATGATTTGTGCACGTGCATCTATGTTTTCTCTTGACAGTTCACCTGCAGCTTCACAAATTGCTCTAACCTGCATTTCATAAATTTCTGGAAATGTTATTCCAACTCTGACTCCACGGTGACCCATCATTGGATTGATCTCAGCTAATTCTCTTGCACGAGCAAGAATCTTTTTTGTTTTCTCAAGCTCTTCTGATGTATTTTGATTTTCTAGTCTGTGTATTTTGTTGATTAATTCTTCAATATTTGGTAAGAATTCGTGCAGTGGAGGATCTAGTAATCTGATTGTAACTTTGTATCCTTCCATGACCTTGAGTATCTCTTTGAAATCGCTTTTCTGTAGAACCAGTAATTTTTCTAGCACTGCTTTTCTTTCATCTACATTGCGTGCCATTATCATGTCAACAAAGAGACCCAATCTGTCACGTGCATTGAACATTCTTTCTGTTCTACAAAGTCCTATTCCTTTTGCGCCATAGTTTCTGGCTAGCCTTGCAGCTTCAGGTGTATCTGCGTTTGCTCTTATGCCCAGTCTTTTGATTTGCTCTGCCCACTGTATGATTGTTTTTAGCTCGCTTGTTACTTCAGGTTCAACTGTAGGAATCTCCCCCAAAAAGACAATGCCTTTACTACCATCTATTGTAATGACCTCTCCCTCATGGACGGTTTTACTGTCTACTTGGAATTTTTTTGTAGTGTAGTCTATCTTCATATCTGTACAGCCTACAATGCATGGTTTTCCCATTCCTCTTGCAACTACTGCGGCGTGTGAAGTTTTACCGCCTCTGCTTGTCAAAATTCCAACTGATGCAAAAAATGCCGGCACGTCTTCTGGTTTTGTTTCTTCTCTAACCAGCACTACTTTGACTCCATCTTCTCCCATCTTTACAGCTTTTTTTACATCAAAGACAACAACACCTGTTGCAGCGCCAGGTGATGCAGCTATTCCTTTTACAAGTGGTGAATGACTCTTTACTGCTTCTTGGTTTATTGTTTTGTGTAACAGCTGTTCTAGCTGATCTGGAAGCAATCTTGTAATGGCTCTTTCTTTTGAAATGAGTTTTTCTTTTACCATCTCAACTGAAGTTCTAATCATTCCTGAAGCATTCATCTTTGCAGAACGAGTCTGTAACATGTAGAACTTGCCTTGCTCTACTGTAAATTCCAAGTCTTGTGGTTCTTTGTAGTGTTTTTCTAATTTTGCACAAGTTTTCATTAACTGTACAAAAGTATTCGGTAACTCTTTTTCCAAGTTGTCTATTGTTTGAGGTGTTCTAATTCCTGCAACAACGTCTTCACCTTGAGCATTGACAAGATATTCACCAAAGACTTTCCTTGTACCGTCTCCAGGATTTCGTGTAAACACAACTCCTGTGGCACTGTCATTTCCCATGTTGCCAAAAACCATTGCTACAACATTTACTCCCGTTCCATTTGCAATATCTTTGGTAATTTTGTATTTTTCTCTATATACTACTGCTCTCTCACCCATCCAACTCTTAAAGACTGCCTCTATTGCAAGCTCAAGCTGTTTGTAAGGATCCGAAGGAAATGGTTTTTCAGTATGGCTTTCACAAATCTGTTTGTATTTTGATACAATCTCCTTGAGAGTGTCTGCATTAAGTTCGCTATCATACTGAACAATGAATTGACGCTTAGTCTCTTCTAGAATATCATCAAACTTTTTGTCATTTACATCAAAAACTACTTTGCCAAAAAGTTGGACAAGTCTTCTGTATGAATCCCACGCAAATCTCTCGTTGTTGCTTTTTTTTGCAAGGCCAACGACAGTTTGTTCATTTAATCCAAGATTTAGTATCGTGTCCATCATTCCAGGCATGGATAGCGCTGCACCGGATCTGACTGATACTAGAAGTGGATTTTCTAAAGAACCAAACTTTTTGCCAGTTCTTTTTTCTATCTTGGCAATGTTTTTTCTTACTTGTACCATAAGATTGCGTAGTAATTTTTTGTTATTCTGATAATACATGTCACAAACTTCGGTAGTGATTGTAAAACCTGGAGGAACTGGCAAACCAATTCTTGTCATCTCGCACAGTCCTGCGCCTTTTCCGCCTAGCAGTTTTTTATTTTTACCGTCTCCTTCGTCAAAAAAATAAATCGGCTTCATATTACGCCAATTGTTACGATTTGGGTTATCAACCTTTCTGGTTTTTTGATATTGCACGGGCAAATTCTTCTATTGTAAATGTCCAGTTCTTTGCTTTGACTATGCCACTTGCTACTAGGATCCCTTTTGCACCTAGCTGCATAGCTTTTGCGACATCTTCTCCTGAGACAATGCCTGCTCCACAAAGAAGCTTTGTAGAATTTTTTGCTTGCTTGACTGCAGTCACCGATCTTGTGATGATTTCTGGTCTTTCTTTTGATACTGCTTTGCCAGTTCCTATGAGCTCAGGCGGTTCAATCGCTATGTAATCTGGGTTTAATTTTGCATATTTTCTTGCCTCGCTTACATCTTTAACACACACTACTGAGATCATCCCAAGTTTTTTTAGTCTAGAAACCAATGCAACTATCTGTTTTACAGGAATTCTGTGTTCGCTGTGATTTATCAAAGACCCCCTGACAAGAGATTTTTTTACAATTTCGGGAACCATAAAACCAGTAGTGCTACCAATATTTGCAGTGTCAAGATGCTGGGCCAAAACAGGTATGTTGCATCTGGTTATTTCAGAAAGTAGATGCTGTGGAGGTGCAACTGCTATCTTGATTCGATATTTTTTTGAAACTTTTTCTGCTATTTTTGCTAGCTTGAGTGCCTTTGCACCGGCTATCTCTTCATAGTTTTTAAAGTTGATAATGAACAAACCATGGATACTAGACTCATCTATGATATATTGATTATGAGTTAGATCTTTTGTAATTATGTTGTTGGTATGATTTTATTTTGGTGCAGGTTTAGTTTGTTTTTTCGCTGATTTGGTTTCTGGTTGATTTAATTTTTGTTTAGACTTGGCACTCTTTGCTTTTTGTGGCTTGGGTTTTGTTGTTTTTTGTTGATTGTTTGGTGTGATTGGCCTCATCTTACTCCAAACAACATTCATTCTGGCTCTATATCCTTCTGAATATTCCAGCTCACTTGGCACTAGCGTTGCAGGATGGAAAAATCCTTGACTTCTCATTGCAAATGCTCTTTTTGTTGCAAGATTTCTTACGTAATTCCAATCTGGAGTTGCAAATCCATCTACTGGTCCTACAAGTATTCCATTGTGCATACTAAAAACAAGACTGCTCACTATTGGTATTGCAAAGTTGATACTTGCTGGAGAGTTTATCTTTACTGGCATCAGTGGCATGTGATGACTACCTCTTGTGTTTCCTGCAACATAATGCGGATTGCTAAATGCACTTCCAACTTCTTCCGTTGCTGGAAAATCTTTTTGTGTTCTTATGATACAAATTGGATCATCTTTTCCAACATATTTTCCTGCAATGTTATGTAATCTATCAGTTGATGCTGCAAGTATTGGTTGATTATCTTTTGTATGCACTGAAGAAACAACATATCTTCCGGGATACATTAAAGCAGCTTCAAGGGTGGGCTTGTCTTGCCACATGTGAAGTTCGGCAATTTTTCCCTGTTCAACATCCATGACATTTATCTTGACGCCTTTTGCAAGATTTTGGTTTACTATTAGACCTGTGTTACTTAGAGCATCTACAAACATTCTGTAGAATGGATAGTTGAATGCACCAGGCTCTGTTTTGTCTGCAGCATAAATTGTAAATGCCTCGTTTGGTCTTTCTTCAAATTGCATTTCTGCAACACCAGGACCCATTCCTTTTACGTTACCTGAAAACGAATCTTTGAGCAAGTCCTGACCTGCACCATACAATCCTTCGTTTTTTGCAACCTTTGTAGCTGCTTCAAATGCATTCCATGCAAGCTGGTGAACTTCTCTGTTATCGACTCCTTTTGTATGAGTCATAACAATGTGAATGTCATCACCACAATAACCAATGTAAGAATCAATTAAGAGCCCTTTACCGTCTTTCCTAACTTGATGTCTTACCATGTTTCTGACAGCATTTAACAAACCATCACTTGGTCTGGTGTGACCGCCGATTCCACCAACATCAGCTTTGATAACTGTAACAGTAACTTTCAATATTTCTAGTCAGAAAATACTTTGATTTATAGTATGTGAAAAATAATCGACGTCGATTAGTGGATCAGTAAATTATTCAAAATTTATTGAAAAGAATACCAAAAAATCGAAATGGTAATAAAGCCCATGCTGGTGAGGATTCGTTATGAGCGCTAGTAAAAAGCCACACTTGAACATGATCGTTACAGGTCACATTGATAACGGTAAATCAACCACAATGGGTCACCTGTTGCTGGACCTTGGTCTTGTCGATGAAAGAACTATTGCATCACATGCAGCAGAATCTGAAAAGCACGGAAAAGGAGACACCTTCAAGTATGCTTGGGTTATGGACAACATCAAAGACGAAAGAGAGAGAGGCATCACAATAGATCTAGCGTTTGCGAAATTTGAGAGTGCAAAGTACTTCTTTACATTAATTGACGCACCTGGACACAGGGACTTTATCAAAAACATGATTACTGGCGCATCCGAGGCTGACTGTGCGATTCTTGTCCTTTCTGCAAAAGAAGGCGAGACTGATACTGCAGTAGCACCAGGAGGCCAAGCAAGAGAACATGCCTTCCTTTTGAGAACTCTAGGTGTAGGACAGGTAATCGTTGCCATCAACAAGATGGATGACAGTAATTATTCTGAACAAGCATTCAAGGTTGCAAAAGAAAAAGCTGAAATACTGATCAAGTCAGTTGGATACAAGCTAGAAAACGTTCCAATCATCCCAGTTTCTGGATGGAAAGGTGATAACCTTGTTAAAAAATCAGAAAACATGAAGTGGTGGGCAGGAAAGACAATGCTTGAAACATTTGATGATTTCAAACTCCCAGAAAAACCAACTGGCAAACCATTGAGAATTCCAATTCAAGATGTTTATACAATTACGGGTGTAGGTACAGTTCCAGTAGGTCGTGTCGAAACAGGAACTGTAAAAGCAGGACAAAAAATTATTGTCATGCCAGCAGGAGTAGTTGGTGAAATCAAAACAATTGAAACTCACCACACTCAAATGGAATCTGCGGAAGCTGGTGACAACATTGGTTTTAACCTTAGAGGTGTAGATAAAAAAGATATTAAAAGAGGAGATGTGATTGGAACACCGGACAATCCTCCAACCGTTGCAAAAGAATTCAGAGCTCAAATCATAGTAATCCATCACCCAACTGCACTTGCACCTGGTTATACGCCAGTAATGCATGCACATACTGCACAGGTTGCAGCAACTATTGTTGCATTTGAGGCAAAGATAAATCCACAAACAGGTGCCACAGAAGAAAAGGATCCAAAGTTTCTCAAAGCAGGTGATTCTGCAATCGTAAGAATACGACCAGTTAGACCAATAGCAATTGAAACCTTCCAAGACTTTCCAGAGTTAGGAAGATTTGCACTCAGAGATATGGGCGCAACAATTGCTGCAGGCGTTGTAAAAGATATCACTGAGAAATACACTGCTTAGTGGTCTGAATGACACAAATGGCCCGAATCAAGCTTACCAGCACAAGTCTGCTCAGGCTTGACGGAGTTTGTAGTGAAATAAAAGGCATCGGCGAAAAAACCGGTGTCAAAGTAAAAGGACCAACACCACTTCCAGTAAAAAGACTAAACGTTGTAACACGCAAGTCTCCATGTGGCCAGGGAACAAACACATATGAAAAATGGGAGATGCGAATACACAGACGTGTTTTTGATCTTAACGCAGATGACAGAGCAATACGACAATTAATGAGAATAAAGATTCCAAACGATGTTTACATTGAGCTTACCCTGAAATAATTTGTTAGCCTTAAATTACAGACATTTTTGATTAAATACATGACAACTGAAGACTCTCAAATTGATGAAGAAAAATCACAAGCTCCAAGTTTTAGTGTAGTGTATGCGTGTATGAGATGTGGAACTCCTGTTACACAATCTGAGCTAAGCAGACTGCCTGAAATAAAATGCATCTGTGGATTCCGAGTCTTTGCTAAGCTAAGACCGCCAGTAGTAAAATCACTAAAAGCTATCTAGATGTCTCTGGTTCCTCTGTAAGAATGATATCTTTGCAGATGTGTTCTCATCTGTTCCATGCTTGAAAAAAACTCGTTGCATTCTTTGCAATCATAGAGCAGATCTTTTCCATGTACCACTTGCTCGTGTTGCATAAGTTCTTCTTGCTGTTTGAACTTTTTATCACACTTTTCACATTTGAATTTTTTAAAAAGATGCATCATTGATCATCTTTTGCTTTTTGTGCATCCCAACAATTTCTGCAAATCTGTCCTGCAATAGACCATTGTTTCTTTGGATTATACCTTATAGTGCCAAGCTTTGCTCCACACACGTTACAAAAGTTTCGTAATTTGTCATGTTCTACTTCTTTTTTATCAAAACAAGGCTTGCAAAGAAGACCTTTCATTTCCCACTGCCATCTTGGTTCCCACAAATCTGGTACATTTTTTTCTATTCCGCAAATGACACATTTCTGTTTAACACTTAAATCATAATATTTTTGCATCTCATTGATATAACAATCAGAACATAAAGGACTCTCTACGTTCCATTCACGTTTTGGTTTGTGTTTATGAGTGATGCTCTTTTTACATACAGTACAAAACGATGGCTTGCGATGTAGTAAACCCACAGATACAATCTGCATATGTGTTAAAAAAACGTTAGTAACTAATTGATGTATGATTTTTATAAAATGATTCTATTGTAATCTTTTGATGCGTGGAACATATCATATGATAAATAGATCTGATGAAAAGAAATCGTTGTGGTTTTAGTTCTGTTCCAGTGCTTCTTCGATAAGCTGGCTTGCATTTAGCATGCCCTTTCGTTTTGCTATTTCTTCTGCCATCTTGTACTGATCAGATGTAAAACAAATTGGCATTGAACGCTTTTCCATGTTTCAATTCGAATATTTGATTTAATATCCTTTGTGGTAAGTTATAATCACGACTTTTATTATATTGTTATTTACGTAATGCGTGGTAAAGAAAAAACAAATTCTTGTGATAGGAAATAATGAAGACAGTTCCAATCCTGAACTTGAAAAAATAGCCTATGACACAGGAATGGAAGTGGCAAAATCTGGTTCGGTGCTGGTGACTGGTGGCCTTGGTGGAGTTATGCGTGCTGCATGTAAGGGAGCAAAAGATGCAGGAGGCCTTACAGTTGGAATAATTCCTCAAAATGATCCATCTTTTGCAAATGAATTTTGTGATATAGTAATACCAAGTGGGTTGGGCCTGGCAAGAGACTTTGTTAATGCCCTTTCTGCAGATGGTGTCATAATAATTGGTGGAGGCGCTGGCACTTTATCAGAAACATGCGCTGCATACATGTACAAAAAACCAATTGTAGCAATAAAAAATACTGGTGGAATAGCTGAGATGTTTTCTGACAAGTATCTTGATCACAGACAAAATGTGCTAATAGTCGGAGTAGATTCGCCAAAAGACGCAGTCAAGTATATTTTAGATTCTATTCAATAGGTTTACAATCTTTTCAATATTTATTCAATTTAGATTCCATTTTTGAAGCTATAAGCTTTTAGGGCGGTCAAATTGACCCAGTTTTAACCAGTTGTTTGATTACTTGTATTTAGCTTTTACTAATAATTGATTGGACTATTATTTTGATTTAAATCACTTTTCAAGTCTTGAAAATCATCCACTACAAGACCTGCTGAAAATCCAGCTATGCTCTTAGCAAGTTTTCCTTCCTTATTATTTCCATAGTAATATAGAATGCCACTTAACAACAAACCACCTAAGCCAATTTGATAGTGATGAATTCGTTTACCATCTGTAGTGTAATACTTTGGAGGATTTTTCTGACTGTTCCATGCTTTACCTAAAGCCAATGCGCTAACAAGAGAATCTACAAAAGCCATCAGACTGCCACCAAATCTTCTCCTTCTACTGGTTGCGAAAAATCTTGTTTACTGAGTACTGTGTCTAGAACTTTTCGTATAGTTTGTTTACCATGTTCTTTGCCTAGAGCTTGCTGCATTGCTTGTTTGCTTAGTTCTGCATCTAAAGCCATGAACTTTTTGATTATCGGGTTATTTTCGTTTAGTGTGTATAGCTTGGCTTTACCAAATCTCCTGGTTTCCAGAAATAGAGCAAACTTGATTAGATCATCCCAGACCTTGTAAAATGTAGTTTTTGATATTCCAATGTTTTCTATGATTTCCTTTTTAGAATAGTCACTTCTGTTTTCCAGAAAAAAGTCTATGATCCTAAGTTTTGGCGTATCTCCTAGGTATTGTATTAGTAATGATCTATCCATTATTATTCCTGAACCCCCTTTTTCAAAATAACTTCTGGATATATTCCAGAATATACTCTAGAGTAAATTCCTGAATCTATTGCAGAATAGATTCTAGATTTTAAAAGTATAGATTTTGATATTTTCATATTTTATATTCCAACATATGAGAATAGAAAAATATAGTATTTATACTTGACTTACAAAGGTACTATAAGTGTACATTTGTTCACAGATGATGAGGTAAAGGCAAGGATTCTGTATAAACTCTACAGACGCGGAAATTGGGGTGGTAGTCATACCTCAATTGAGAATCTAAAGAAGGGATTCAGCCCTCGTGACCTTGGCAAAAAAGGCACCAGCCGAGTTGATGATGTTGCTAAAGATTTGATAAAATCTAACTGGTTACTATCCAAGCCTACTGGATATGGTCTTGAAGTTAGTCTAAATCATCAATTTTCACAAGAGATTGTTTCGTTCATCAAACAGTTCTTTTCTGATGTGGAATAACCGATACTTGAATATTTCTCACCTTCTATTTTCTTGCGTTTGCCAGTATGATTCTCATTATAGTAGCGAGGAAGTAAAATTTCTACCTTAAGATCAGGCACTGTCTATTCGACTGGATAGAACTTTATATTCTTACTTTTGAGTAACTTGCAATCTTTTTTTTGTACGACAATGGTATTTTTTCCAATGCCATTGAATTGGGATTTGGAATGTATCAATTCATAGAACGCTTTAGCCTTTTCTTTGTCGTCATCAAAATTTATTGTACAGGTTCCATTACCTGTTGCCATGACCATGTTATGCATAACACAATCCAGTATTATTATATTGTTACCCGTAACATTTCCTAATCTGTACTAGAGTTCTGTATTAGGGTGATCCATTTATTCTCACCCTCTATTTCCATTCCACACAGCTGAGAGGTTTCTTTTGTTTTAGCAAAAAGTCTAACAATAAAATCACAACTCCAAGAATTCCAATAAGATTTCCAACAAATTCTATTGCTTCTGTGATATAGATTTGTGGATATAGAAAAAATTAATTCTGCATAGAGACAAGCAAAGGGTCTGGTTCATAAAACTGGCCGTATTTTTGTGCTTGTGCCTTTAGCTCTTTTACTATGTTTGTGATTCCAAACTCCTTTCCAGTTTCAAATATTGGTTTTTTTAGTCCCATCCCAAGCTGCAAGGCTTTTTCAATCTCGTTGATATCACTTGCTTGATTTGTAACAAGCCATGCAGCGTTGTTTAGCATGTTTGCAACAAGGCGAATTGGATTGAATTTTTTTGCAAGCTCTTCTGACAATGGAATCCGTTCATACTTGTCTCCTGCATATTCATAAAACCCGGAACCTGATTTTTGTCCAAGCTTTTTTTGGTTAAACAATTCTTCTATCTTTTTGTGTGGGTTGATTACTTTTTTGTCCCTTGAATGCATCTCAATTGTAGCTTTGTGAATCACATCAAGCCCTGTAAAATCTGCAAGCTCAAATATTCCCATGGGGAAACCTAGTCTGAACTTTACCGCAGAATCAATTTCTGTCATTGATGCGCCGTCTCGGTCTATCGCCCATGCAGCTTCATGTACCAGTGGAATGAATATGCGGTTTACAATAAAACCTGCAACGTCTCTTTTACACAAGACTGGTTCTTTTGAAACTGATTTTACAAAATCAATTGTTGTCTGAACTAATTCCTGCGAAGTCTTTTGACCAGGGATTACCTCAACTAGTTTCATTAGTTGTGGTGGATTGAAAAAATGAATCCCTATGAACCTCTCTGGTCTTGATGTGGTGTTTGCAATTTCTGTTATAGGTAACGTGCTTGTGTTTGACGCAAAGACTGTTTTTTTATCAGCAACCTTGTCGACTTCGGCATAAACTTTTTTCTTTAACTCCATAATTTCTGGAACTGCCTCAATCATCAAATCACAGTTTTTTAAAGCATCTGCAAGATCTACTTTTGGAACTATTCTTGCAAGGATATCATCTGCTTGTTGCTGTGAAAGTTTTTGTTTTGATACTAGCTTGTCAAGACTCCATTTTATTTTCTCCATGGCTTTATCCAAAAATTGCTGTTCCACATCTCTTAGTACCACGTTATATCCGGACATGGCAGAGACTTGGGCAATTCCGTGCCCCATTATGCCAGAGCCTAATACTGTAATGTTTTTTATATCCAACAAGATCTGTTGCCATGATCCCTTTTTAAATTATGATATCACATTCTGACCAATTTTTTTCATCAGCTATCTTCTTAAAAGACGGGAACAAAGGTACGCTAGATTTTGGACGTAGAAAAATTCACTGACGATGTATATGAAATAGCACAGCGACTTTCGGAGGGAAAACCAGCTGAAGTTAAAGCAAGGATAAATTATGTTAGAGAAAAACTAATAGAACTATACCAAAAAAATCTTGTAAAGATAAACCACTCTGTTTTGGAGATAATCTGCGCGTCTAATCTGATATCACAAGGATATTCTATAGATATTGAAAAACCTCTTTCTGATTATCTAGTGTGTGATGTGTTTGCGACAAAAGGTGATGGCACCTTCATAATAGAAATTGAGACTGGATTTACTCCTCCTGATCACGCGTTGGATACCATTGATTACTATGTGGCAAGAATTGCAAGCAAGATTGCTAGATACAGTAAATATTGCTCCAAGTTTGGACTTGCCACGCCAGTTGTTGGGATACTGCCTGTCCCAAAATTATTTTTAAAGTCTCCAGGCGAGCGAACTGCAGACGAAATTAAAAAGATAAAAGCACTATGCGATAGGTTTTACAAAAATCCGCCAATAGACTATGACGACATACTAAACGCAAGGTTGCACTCGATTTATCTTATCAACATAGACAAGGGATTTGCAAAACAACTTGATCCTTGCAGCTATCTTGAGCTTACCGAGAAATTACAGGAAAAAAGCGAGCTTGATCTGTGATATTGTTTAATTTTGATTAACATTAACCGGATTTTTCTGGTTTTTAGGATATAGATGATGGTCAATAAAAATTTGCTAAATTTCAAGAATCTTTAAAAAGCAGTATACTTTGTGTGGAGCCGATGGACATTCGCATAAAGTTAACAACACATTGTCGTCAGAGAACTCAAGAGCGAGGCATAGATATTAAAGATATAGAAAAAGTGATCAATGATCCAGTGGAAACATCTTATGATAAAGAGAGACAAAACTACAAGAGTTTTGGAAAAGGTAAAAATCCTCTCATAAAAGAGCAGCCGTACTTGGTACTAATACATAGCAAGATTAATAGTTCTGTTACGATAATTACAGCAATGTGGGCAGACAAAGGAGGATTGAAAGCAATTGGTTTCAGTAAGTTTTGATAAAGAATCTGGCGCAATGTACTTCAGATTAGGCAAAGGAAAGATCACAAAAACAATACCGTTAGGAAAAGATAGATTTATCGATGTCGATGAATCTGGAAAAATGATAGGAGTAGAAGTTTTACTTCCAAAAACAATGCCCAAAGAAGTGAGTGAAGTAATTTCTCGCTCAAGGGATGTAATAGAGTTACTCCAATAGCTTTACTCAACAACATTTTGGTATTTGAAAAAGGAATAGAAATGTACCTTTAATGACTGATTTGTCTTAAACGATACCTCAACATATATTAAATATTTGACACGTTCTTTGTTATTTGAGTAAAATGAAGATCTCATGAAATGTGGACAAAGGAAAATACGCTGTAACAGTGCACA
>Ga0184633_10000419_pt1 | contig 15315 bp, 14 predicted proteins | sample PLM31_170_b1_FD_133156 | JGI IMG/M metagenome (GOLD analysis project Ga0184633, IMG submission 133156) | Groundwater sediment microbial communities from an aquifer in East River, Colorado, USA - PLM3-1_170_b1 | ecosystem: Environmental > Terrestrial > Soil > Riparian zone | place: USA: East...
CCATATGCGACGTCAAGAGCACCTCGGGCGAACCGGTCCCAATCCTGGCGATGATATTCGGCTTGCGCGGTTCATCGGCCAGGATCTGGAAATCGAGGCTGCGGTCACGCAAGTGCGCGGCAATGAGATCGGCTACTCGTCGGGTATCCCCAGGTGGATTCGAACTCTCCATGCGTACCGCACTCGCCAGCAGGCCGACGATGGACCCGCGGCTGCGATCAATCTGGTCGAGGATGGCCTGGTCAGATGTGGACATGGGTCAAAGACAGCACAAAATTAGGAAGGGAAGAGGGTCGACCCCTTCCCTTCCGGTTTTGCTCGCTCGTTTCGTTTTCCTGTTCCCTGACCCTATGCCATCTACCTTGCCAGCAGCGCAAGATACTGCCGCACCAAGCGAACTGCTGTCCCCAATGGCTTGTCCTGTCCGGCCTCCATGTCCGCTGTGGTGAGCGCGGTCGGCATGTCGGGCTCGACGCCTGCGCCCTCGAGGCGTACACCCATGCCGGACGCCAGGCGGAATGTCGTGACGCTGAGCGCTGATCCGTCCGTGAGGTCGAGCAAGAGGCTCGCCTCGACCGCCCCGGCTGTTTTCTCTCCGATCAGTTGACCCCGGCGATGTTCCTTCACCGCCATCGCCAGCAGTTCAGCAGCGGAGGCGCTGTTCTCGTCGATCAAGACCACCATCGGCACGGAGGCCGGCAGCAACGCCGGCCCGAGCGTGCGAAAGACGCGAGTGGTGCCGCCCTTGCGGATCTCGGTATACACGGGGAGACCTGTCGGCATGATCGCGTTCAGCACGCTGTTGAGTTCTGTAAGATATCCTCCGCTGTTCCCGCGAAGGTCGAGCACCAGCGCCCGCATCCCCTGGCCCTGCATCTGGGAGACGACGCCACGGAAATCTCGGCCGGTTCGCTCCACGAACTGGTAGAGCTTGATGTACCCGACGCCGCCCTCAAAGATCTCGCTCCTCAAGATCGACGGGATCGAGATCGACGCGCGTGTCACGGAGAGCACCACCGGGTCTGTGACGCCCGGCCGCTGAAGGGTGAGCGTCACCTGTGTGGCCGACGGGCCGCGGACCATCCCGGACACTTGATCCACCTGCATGCCTGAGGTCGAGACGTCGTTGATCCTCAAGATGCGATCGAATTCCTTGACCCCGGCAGCCTCGGCGGGTCCGCCGGGAATCGTCGCCATCACGAAGAACTTGCCGTCGCGCGGTCCCAGGATGATCCCGATCCCTGAGAAACCGGCCTGGCCGCGCTGCCGCTGACGCCGCTCCGCATTCTGCTGCGGCGTCAAGAAGCCCGTGTGCGAATCTTTGAAGCTTTCGGTCATTCCGCGGATCGCGGCATGGGCCAGTTGGGTGTCCGTGATGCTGCCCTGGCCCGCGCTCACAGCGCTCGTGAATCGCTCGACAAATATTCGCCTGGCCTCGGACTCGGAGACGTCGGAGGAGATATCGCTCAGCGTCGCGGTGATCCCTCCCGTGGAAAGCTGCGCGCGGACTCCTGCCAGGGCCGCGTTGAGCATCTTCACCGGGTCGATCGGATCGACATAATGCTGCTGCAGCACTCCAAGGGCTTCAAAGACGAGAGACTGGTCGGCCGCCAGGGCAGGCAGACCGGTCGCCAGAGGCGACAGCACGGCGACCATGATGAGCGCGCCGAGAATTTCTCGCCAGCGGTGTGCACGGATGAGTTTCATGCCCTCTCCCCTATATTGCGGGCTGAAATGGAAACAGCCGCAGGATCCAGGTGTTCAGCCTAAACACCAGGTCGAACATCAATGCGGCCCCCATGACAACTAGAAACGCTCCGCTCAGTGCTTCGATCGCCCTGCCGTGCCGCCTGAACCATGAAAGGGCGTCAAAAGCTGTAGAGAGCAACCCCGCTGCCACGAGAAACGGGACCCCAAGCCCCAACGAATACGAGAACAGCAACAGCGCTCCATCACTTGCCCGCGCGGCCGTCGCGGCCAGTGTCAGGATCGCCGCGAGCACCGGGCCAACACACGGCGTCCAGGCAAACGCGAACGCCATGCCGACGGGAAATGCGCCCCACATACCTCCAGGACGCGGCAGCTGAAACCGCCGCTCGCGGTAGAGCGCGGGAATCTTCAACACACCGAGCACGGACAGCCCGAGCACGATGATCACAGCGCCCCCCACGCGGCTCAACCACTGCCGGTGGCTGAGGATGAAGTTCCCGGCGACGGTGGCCGACGCGCCCATGGCGGTGAAGATGGCCGAAAATCCGAGCACGAAGACCAGCGTCGACAACCACACGCGGCCGAGATGCCGGCGGCGTTCATCTGGATCCATCTCGCTCAGGGATAGCCCCGAGACGAAGGACACGTAGCCGGGTATGAGCGGCACGATGCACGGGGAGGCGAACCCGAGCACGCCCGCAGCGAACGCGAAAATCAGATTGACCTCAGGCATGCAACCTCGGACCCCGGAATTGGGGATTTGAGATGCACCACAGCATCCCTGCCAGTGACCTCATGCCCCAAATATACGCGCCCTAGAATGGCACTTCTCATACTGCGTCTATTACTCATACGCTCGGACTGCGGCGCGTTTCCTCACCTTCTTCCTGACCGCTGGGGTTCCTTTCAGACTGTGCGTTCATCTGAGCAACCGGGACAGGCGCCGGTCGGCGTAGACCTTACCACCGGTCTGGCAGGATGGGCAATAGTACGTCTCCCTTTCGGCGTAGGCAACTTCCGCGATTTTCGTCCCACACCGTGGGCACGGCTCGCCGCCATGCCGGTGCACGCGAAGCAACTTCACGGGCTCCTTCGCCGGCCCATGATCCTCAAACTCTTGGCGATGCTCTTCGAGTCCTCGAGTGAGCGTCGCGCGAATGCCCTGATAGAGCGCTGCGATTTCCTCAGGCGTGAGCTTCGACGCACGAACGAACGGCGACAGTTGCGCCTCCCACAGGATCTCGTCCGAAAAGGCGTTCCCGATCCCGGTGATGTACCGCTGCAACGTCAGAAAATGCTTGAGCTGCCCCGAATCCAGCGCGAGCATACCTTTGAGCCGGTCCGGAGTGAACTCGTCGCCGAGTGGGTCGAGCCCGAGCCCCAGGAGCGGTTCCCGCTCGAGCATACCGTCGGTCGGCAGGACGTATAGCGCAGCGCGCTTCTTCGGGCCGATTTCGACGAATCGCACCTCGCGGTCATCGTCGAGCGTCATGATGAACGCAACGTCCTTTGATAGCCGCGGCGCACGTTGGCCTCTCACGCGGGTCGGCCCGACCCGCAACCGGCCATTCCGCATCAAATGAACGGCGATCGAGAGGCCGCCACTGAGATCAAGGAGGATGAATTTGCCGGCACGGCGCACCAGGTCAATGGAGCGCCCTCGCGCCTCGCTGAGCGGCGGTTCAAATGTCTTCAGGACTGAGGGACTCGCAAGGTGGAGATGCGTGATCGTACATCCCGTGAGCAGGGACGCGAGGTGCTCGACGAGGACCTGGATGAACGGAAGCTCAGGCATGAGAGGCCTGACAAGAGGGAAAAAGATTCATGGAAGGAGGTGATCCTCATGATTCTCCTATTGTTGCTGATCGCCCTGTTCCTGCTGGCGGCGAGATGATTCGGGCTCTCTGGCATACATCTCCTTGGAGAGAAACGGCGCCAGTGCGGCAAGCAGGGCCTGCTCCAGCGCCGATTGCCGGTCCACGAGCCGCCGTGTAAGCAGTCCAATCACACCGAGCGCCTCGTGCGCTTCCTGCTGTCCCAGAAACCTGTCGACGATCTCACCGACTGGCTCACGGGAGAGCGCGCGCCTCGCGATCCAGTCGGGAAGGCGCAATCGCATCCCGCAGCCCAAACCCTCCCGGCCTTCCCGGTCGACAACCGCCACCCAGGCGCACATCCACACGCCTTGCGCATCCGGATGAACGCCGCCCTCGATGCCCACGCCGAGGTCGGCGTCGGCGAGGCGGCGGCTTTCGCGCGCGCGATAACGCGCACCGGCGATCATCTCTCCGTCGCTGACCGGTTGATCGGACACTGAGGAATCTACCGGCATGGCGTGAATGTCCGCGTTCGCGTCAACGCGGGCGAAGACCGCCCGTGCGGCCCGAAGCTTTGACTGACTTGTCGAGCCGAGTGCAACCTTCACGGACGAAACTGCGGGATCAGGGACCGGGGATCAGACCTTGACTCATCATCTCGACCCATTTCGAGCATTTGACTTAGGCCTGAACTAACTTTGCTTGCTCGAATCTGATCCCTGTTCCCTGATCCCTGGTCCCGTAGTATGGTGTTGACTGCGCCAATGGATCCCGTCATCGTCGAGATTGGCCCCCTCGTCATCCGCTGGTACGGCGTGATGATGGCCCTCATGATCCTGCTGGGGGTGGCCGTGGCTTACCGATATGGACCCCGCTTCGGCGTCCCCACACGGGAACTCGACCGGTTGACGCTTCCATTCGTCTTAACAGCGGTCATCGGCGCACGCGTGGGCTACGTGATCTCTCATCCGGCCGAGTTCACGAATCCTCTCGAGATCCTGCGCATCGACCATGGCGGGTTGACGTCCCACGGCGCCATCGCCGGGGCGCTCATCCTTCTGTGGATCACCAGCCGCCGTCGCCAACTCTCGTTCTGGAGTCTCACGGATACTACCGCATGGACCGTCCCCCTGGGAAATATCCTCGTCCGGTTTGGCAACTTCATGAACGGCGAGCTCTATGGAGACGTGACGCACCTGCCATGGGCGGTGACATTCCCGGGTGTGCCCGGCCCCCGTCATCCGCTGCAGATTTACGAGATGATCCTGGGGGCAGGCGTGCTCCTCATCGCTGTGCGGGTTGCCGAGCGGCGCCGGTTCGAAGGCGAAGTATTCTGGACGACGATGGTCCTCAGTTCCATCGCGCGGATCGGGCTCGATCTGCTTCGAAGCGAAGACCGCGTTGTCTGGGTCCTTACGCTTGGACACATTCCTGCACTTATTCTGCTCTTCGTCGGAACCTGGTTCTTAATCCGAAGAGCGTCTACCCCGTCTCCCCAGTCTTCCCCGTCTCAAACAAAAATATCTTGATTTCCTGAGCATGTAGACGGGGAAGACTGGGGAGACAGGGTCGACGGGGAAGACGTAGTGCGTCGGAACTCATCCATTCCGATACTGCACCCCAAAGCCGCCTCGTGGAAGCCGCCAGTCAATGTTCCGATAGGGACATCCCGTCAGGCATGACGTGCACTCCACACAATTCTCGTAGGACACGGCGATCTTCTCGCCATCCCAGTTGTACACGTTGGCCGGGCAGAACGTGGTGCACGGCCGGCCCCACTCGTCACCGCACTGGTTCGCGCAGGGCTCGTTGCTGCGAATCGTGATGTGTGTCTGCTTGTCGTGCTTGTAGGTGAGAAGGAATAGCTTCTCCTCAATCTTCATTGACTATCCTCCATCTGCGCCCAGCGAGACCGGGAGGCCTCGAACCGGGACCCGAAGATCGGCTGAGGAGTGACCTATTACGGGTCCCTTGTCCGAGGCCTCCCGATCTCGCCGCGGATCGATCGCAGACGTCTGAGCGCGGCGGGGATGGGGACCTGCGCAAAGGGGACCAGTAACTAAGTCACTCCTTAGCCGATCTCCTGGTCCCCGGTCCAAGGTCCCCATCCCCGTCTCATCGAGGGACCCTAGCCTCATCGGATCGCCTTCCACCCTCGATAGCCATCCTTCAACAGCTGCCAGAGGGAGCGCGTGGCCGTGAGGTCCTTCCAGATCTTTTTCTGTTTCTCGCGTTTGGACATGCCGTCGACCGTCAGCATCTCATGCACAGCACCATTCACCAAGCCCGGATAGATTCCCAGCAGATCGGAATGGCGATCGATGAACTCCGGCAGATGCTGGTACTTCTGCAGATCCTTCAACACAAAGCTGCGCTGTAATTTCTCGCGGTATGCCGACAGCGTGTGCGCGGAGAAGTCGCCCTTGGCTTTCGCCTCGATGACCGTTTCCCCGGCCAGGCGCCCTGCGGTGATCGCGAGGTTGCTGCCCTCGCGGTGAAGCCCGTTCACCATCATCGCCGCATCGCCTGCGATCAACGCGCCGTCTGTGTAGAGTGCGGGCATCGCCTTGTAGCCGCCCTCGGGAATGGCGTGCGCCAGATACTCCAGAACCTGACCTCCTGTGATCAGGGGGCGCACGAGCGGATGCTGCTTCACCCGCTCCAATAACGCGTACGGCGTGATCTTTGTCTTCATGAAGTGGGACATCAGCGCGCCGGCGCCCACCGAGAGGCTCTCCCGGTTGGTATAGATGAATGCATATCCGCCCATGCCCTGGGTCACCGTGCCGTAGATCTCGATCGTCGCGCCCTCGCCCTCGCTGACATTGAAGCGCTCCTGGATCGTCTCCTTGGGCAGCGCGATGATCTCTTTGACGGCCAGCGCCACCTCGTGCGGCTCGATCTCCCGCTGTTGGAGCCCTGCGCGCTTGGCGAGAAATGAATGCACGCCGTCGCAGATGACCACGACATCAGCGAGGAGATCGCCATCGGCGCGGCCCGTGCGGACTCCGGTCACGCGCCCATCGTTCATGATGACGTCTTCCACCACCGTGCCTGTCACCAGGAGGGCGCCGGCCTCTTCAGCTTTGGAGGCAAACCAGCGGTCGAAAGGCGCGCGCAGAACGGTAAAGGCGTTGGGAACCTCTCCGTGACTGGCCGCGGTTTTGTGACCGATGCTCACCGCGGAGTCATCGGTCGCGATCCACAGCCGCTCCTCGACGATGACGCGTTCGATCGGCGCGTGGGCCATGAAATCGGGGATGACGTCGGCGAGCATGCGCCCGTACATGACGCCGCCCATCACGTTCTTCGCGCCCGGATAGTCGCCGCGTTCCAGCAGCACGACGCTGAGGCCGGCCTTCGCCATCGTATACGCTGCGGCGCTGCCGGCAGGCCCGGCGCCAACGACGATCGCGTCGAACTTTTCTTCAGCGCTCACGTAACACCTCAACCACGGCAGGGCCGATTACTTCAATGCGTCCGCTACGCGCTCGATGTATTGGGTGACCGGCGCCGGGATGATGCCCAGAAGCAACACGCCGGCTGCTGTCACGGCGATCGCCGCACCCACCCACCGCCCGCCAACGAATTCCACCTCCGGCGAAGGTTGACCGATGAACATGGTGTAGGCCACGCGCAGGTAATAGTACGCTGAGACGACGCTCGTCAGCACCGCGATGATGACCACCGCGACGTACCCCGCGTCCAGCACCGCCGAGAATACGTAGAGCTTTGCGAGAAACCCCGCGGTCGGCGGCAGTCCCGCCAGCGACACCATGAACAGGGTCATCGCGCCGGCGAGCGCCGGCGACCTCCAGGCAAGACCGGTGAGATCCGAAATGTCGTCCGCTTCCTGGCCCCGCCGGGCCAGCCCCAAGAGGACGCCGAACGCCCCGAGTGTCATGATGGCGTACACGAGCAGATAAAACACGACCGCCGAGGTCCCGGCTCGGTTGGCGGCGATGATGCCTGTCAACATGAATCCGGCGTGGGCAATACTTGAGTAGGCGAGCAGCCGTTTGAGATTGCTCTGCAGGAGCGCGGCGACGTTCCCCAGCACCATGGTCATGACGCTGAGAACGGCGAGTGCCGCCCCCCACGGGACGACGCCGCCGGGCAATGCCAGCACGAACACACGCAGCATCGCGGCGAACGCCCCCACCTTCGCAATAACCGACATGTAGGCGGCCACCGGAAGCGGCGCGCCTTCGTACACATCGGGCGCCCAGGCGTGGAACGGGACAACCGCCGCCTTGAACGCGAGACCAACGGTCAGCAGCCCAACCCCAGCGAGCAGGAGAGGCGAACCAGTCCCGGCCTGAGCCGCCAAAGTGGCCAGGCTGGTCGAACCAACTGCGCCGAAGATCAATGCGAGCCCGTAGAGGAAGAACACAGTGCTGAACGCGCCGAGCAGAAAGTATTTCATCCCGGCCTCCTGGGACCTCAGGTCACGTCGCGCGATCGCCGCCAGGACGTACAGCGGGATCGAAAGCGTTTCGAGTCCCAGGAACAGCAGCAGCAGATCGGCGCTCGCGGCCATCAGCAGCGCGCCCAGCGCGGCCGACAAGAACAGTGCGTAATACTCGCCGGTCTCTAAACGTGTCCGCTCCACGTACGCCCCTGAGAGCCAGACGGCGAGGATCGCGGTCAGCATGACAATGATGTGGAGCGATTTCGTCAGAGAATCGCGTATGTACATCCCACCGAACGCCGCTCCGCCGGGGACCACGAACACCTGGATGAGCGCCAGGAGGAGTCCGATCTCGCTGACCCACCGCATCAGACGCTGGCGTTCCGGCGGGAGAAAGGTTGCCCACAACATGACCACGGCGAGTGCGATGGCCACGGTAATCTCGGGCAGGATGATGCGGAGATCGACCTGCGGCAGACTCATCTTCGTGAATGGTCAATGCCGGGGTCCCCGAGGAATTCGCGCCAGCGAATTTCTGGGGTGGCAATGGTGAATGGTGAATCTACGGCTCGCTCGCTCACATGTTGGAGAAGAGCACGGACCGACGCCTCACTGCGACTCAAGAGGAACCTTGGGTACACGCCAATGGCGAAGATGAGGACGATCAGCGGCACCAGGGTGAGCAATTCACGTCGCGTGATCTCCACCAGTGCGGCGGGCGCCTTCACCCGCACCGGTCCATGCATGACGCGCTGATACATCCACAATAGATAGATCGCCGAGAGCACCACCCCTCCGACTGCCACAGCCGCATACGCAGGATTTCGTCGGAACGCGCCAAGCAGGATGAGCAGCTCACCGATAAACCCGTTGGTTCCGGGAAGCGCCATCGATGAGAGCACGATGATGAGCGCCACGGCGGCGAATCGAGGCATCAGGGCGGCCACGCCGCCATAGTCGTCCAGCATCCGGGAGTGAGTGCGGTCGTAGAGGATGCCGACCAGAAGGAATAGTCCGCCTGTGCTGATGCCGTGATTGACCATCTGCAGCAGACTGCCCTGAAGGCCCTCGACCGTCAGCGCAAACGCCCCGAGGGTGACAAACCCGAGGTGGCTGACGCTGCTCATCGCCACAAGCCGCTTCACGTCTCGCTGCGCCCACGACACGATTCCGCCATAAATAATTCCAATGATCGCCAGCACAGAGAGCACCGGCGCGAACTGCGCCGTGGCCGACGGGAACAATGGCAGCAGAAATCGCAGGAACCCATAGGTCCCCATCTTCAGCAACACCGCCGCAAGGATCACGCTGCCTGCCGTCGGCGCTTCGACGTGCGCGTCGGGCAACCAGGTGTGCAGCGGCCAGACCGGGACCTTGATGGCGAACGCCACCGCAAAGGCGGCAAACAGCCAGGCCTCGAGCGGCATCGGCACCTGCAGCTCGCGCAATCGCAGCAGATCAAAGGTGCGGATCCCAAGCTGCGCGCCGCTCTGTAGGTACAGCGTGATGATCGCCACCAGCATCAACGCGCTCCCGGTCATCGTATAGAGGATGAACTTGATCGCAGCATACGTCCTGCGGGGGCCTCCCCACAGTCCGATGACAAAGTACATCGGGACGAGCACGGCCTCCCAGAACACGTAGAACAGCACCAAATCCACGCTCAGGAACGTGCCGAGCAGGCCCGTCTCCAGCAGCAGGAGGCTGATCGTAAACTCCTTCACGCGTTCGGTGACCGAGGACCAGGACGACAGGAGCGCCAGCGGCATCATCACCGTGGTCAGCATCACCAGCGGGAGTGAAATGCCATCAATGCCGAGATGATAGGAAAATCCCAGTGATGGCACCCAGGCGGCGCGGTCGACGAACTGCATTCGGGATTCTCCAGGAACAAACAAGGCGAAGGTCAGAAGAGAAACCACGAACGACGACAGCGAGGCCCCGAGTCCGGTCCAGCGGAGCAAGGGATCGCGCCCCCGGTCGAGCAGCGCAACGATGACAGCGCCTGCGGCCGGCAGAAAGATCAGGATGGTCAGCATGTCATCGGGTCAACCAGTATCCGAGCAGCAGCACAGTCCCCGCCAGCACAACGGCGGCATAGTTCCGGACGTACCCTGTCTGCACCCGCCGCAACGCCGCACTCGAGCGCTTGAAGCCGGCCGCAACGCCATTCACCGTGCCATCGATGATCTCGATGTCCACGGTTTCGGCAAGGAAGTGCGCCAAGCGCTTCGACGGACCGACAATCACGAGGTCGTAGAGGTCCTCGATGAACCATTGGCGCCGGAAGAAGTTGCCCAGCGCGCCGAAGGAAACGTCCCGGCGACCGCGGTAGAGCGTGAACCCGGCCAGGATCCCCAGCAATGCAGCGGAGGTCGACACGATGGTCAGCGCAAGGACCGGCACGGGCGCGGCACTGGGCGCTTCGAGATGAAAGAACGCTTCGAGCGCGTGCAACAGCGGCGCACCTACCGCCCGTGCGCCAAAGATCCCGCCTCCAAGCGCGAATGCTGCGAGCACTGCCATCGGCCAGGTCATGGTTGGCGGCGCTTCATGGGGATGGTCCTGATGTGAAGGCGGTGGAGCAAACGTCAGGATCGCCGCGCGCGTAATGTAGAGCGCCGTCACAAACGCGGTAAGGACCCCGGCGATCCACAGCAGGAGAGAGAGCCCACCTTGCGCATGTGCGAACGCGTGCTCCAGGATCAGGTCCTTACTGAAAAAGCCCGAGGTCAGAGGGAATCCGGCGAGTGCGGCCGCGCCGATCAGAAAGCCCAGCGCCGTCCAGCGCATGGGCCGGGCGAGCCCACCGAGCCGGCGCATGTCGATGACCTCGTGCATGGCATGCATCACACTGCCCGCGGCGAGGAACAGCAGCGCTTTGAAGAAGGCATGCGTCGTCAGGTGGAACATCCCGGCCGAGGGCGCGGCCACCCCCATCGCCAGAAACATGTAGCCGAGCTGGCTGATCGTCGAGTACGCGAGAACACGTTTGAGGTCATGCTCGGCCAGGGCGACGGTCGCCGCAAAGAACGCGGTCAGGGCGCCAACCGCGGCGATCACGCTCAACGTCATCTCCGCGCGGAGGAACAGTGCTTGCAGGCGGGCGATCATGTAGACACCGGCGGTCACCATCGTTGCGGCGTGGATCAGCGCCGAAACCGGCGTCGGACCCTCCATCGCGTCGGGCAGCCAGACATAGAGCGGTAACTGCGCCGACTTCCCGGTTGCCCCCACGAACAACAGCAGCGTGGCCACGGTCGCTACCGGCACCGCAATGGACGCCGCCGCATCTGCGAGATGCACGAAGTCGAGGCTCCTGACCGTGACGGCCAGGATCAGGATCCCGAGAAGAAATCCGGCATCGCCGATGCGGTTCACCACGAACGCCTTGCGGCCCGCATTCGCAGCGCGCTCGCGCTCGAACCAGAATCCAATCAGCAGGTAGGAGCAGAGACCCACCAGTTCCCACCCCACAAACATGACGACCAGATTTCCGGCGAGCACGAGCAGCAGCATGGACGCGACGAACAGATTCAGATAGGCAAAATAGCGGGTCTGCGCGGGATCTCCGGCCATATAGCCGGCCGAATACACGTGGATCAGGAAGCCGACGCCACTCACCAACAGTGCCATCAGCGCGGAGAGCGGATCCATCAGGAGCGATGCCTCGACCGTGAACTCGCCCGCGGCAATCCAGGTGAACAATCGGGTCGTGATCCCGTCCTGCCACACTCGTGGATCGAGGATCGAGACCACCGACACCACGAAGGCCAGTCCGACCGAGGCACTCCCGACCATTACCGCGGCGCGAGGAGCAAGCCGGCCACCGGCCAGGCCGTTGATGAGCCAGCCTGCCAGCGGAAAGAGCACGATCAAGCCAGGCAACGAGTCAGCCTCTCAGAAGATCGACGTCGTCGATGTCGACCGTGCTGCGGGTTCCGAAGATGGCAATGATGATGGCCAATCCGACGACAACCTCCACGGCCGCGATGACGATCACGAAGAACACCGCCACCTGCCCTTCAATGGCCGCCCGCTGCCGCGCGAACGTGACGAAGGTCAGATTCACAGAATTGAGCATCAACTCGATCGACATGAAGATGACGAGCGCATTCCGCCGTACGAGCACTCCAACTATCCCCAGCGTGAACAGCACAGCGCTGATGGTGAGGTAGTACTGCGCCGGTATGATCATTCAGGCGGCGGGAGGTGCGCCCGCGCAGACGGGGGGACGACCGGGCGGCCGACGACCACAGCCGCGATGATGCCAATCAGCAGCACGACCGACGCGACCTCAAACGGCAGCAAGAATGTCGTAAAGAGCGAGTGGCCCACAGACTCCACGGTCCCGAACCCCACGGACGGCACGGCCACCTGAGTTTCGGTGCCGGTCCAGATCGCCCAGAGCAGCGCGCCCAGAAACACAACGGACAATGCGTAACTCACCGGACGCTGCCAGCGGAGCTTCTCGATCCTGCCTTCTCCCGACCGCATGTGCAACAGCATGATGACGAACAGGAAGAGGACCACGATCGCGCCCGCGTAGACAATCACCTGCAGGGCTGCGATGAACTGCGCGACGAGCAGCAGGTACAGGATGGCGAGGTTGCCCAGCACCAGCAGCAGAGACAGTGCGCTACGCACTGGGGACCGGCTGGCGATAACGCCCACCCCGCCCGCGAGCGCGCCCGCCGCCGCTACGACGAAGACTATGAATTCCATCGCAACTTCGGTCGTAGGTCGTTGGTCGTAGGTCGTAGATCCTGCATTTCACCCACGACCGACGACCTACGACCCACGACCGCATTCATACCTCTCTCCGTGGATCTCGCCCGGAAGCGCCGGGATACGGTTCTGTCAGCATCGGCTTCGTGTAGATCATCGACTCGCGGGTGTAGCCGGCCAGCTCGTACTCGCGGCCCAGGACGATCGCGCCGGTCGGACACGCTTCTTCGCACAGCCCGCAGAAGATGCACCGGAGCTCATTGATCTGGAAGTCCTCGGCATACCGCTCGCCTTTGCTGACCTGATGCTCAGGGGTGTTTTCAGCTGCCTTGACGTAAATCGCCTGCGACGGGCATACGATGACGCACAGCTCGCACCCGACGCAGCGCTCCATGCCGTCCTCGTAGAGCGTCAGCCAGTGACGCCCTTTGAACCGAGGCTGTACGGCCGTCCGCTTCTGTTCCGGGTACATCACCGTGATCGGCGGCCGGAACAGATAGCGAAAGGTCACCGCCATCCCCTTCAACATGGCGAAGCCCTGCCGCAGGTATCTGCGTACACTGCCCATCGCGCGTCCGCGTTTGCGCACTTGCGCGTTTGCGATCATTGCAGGAGCACCACGATCACCGCCGTGATCATGACATTGAGAAGACCCAGGGGGACCAGCACCTTCCACCCGAACGCCATCAACTGATCGTGTCTGACACGGGGAAGCGTCGCTCGGATCCACACGAAGAAGAAGATAACCGCAAACATCTTGAGCGCAAACCACACCACGCCGGGCAGCCACGGTCCCTGCCAGCCGCCCCAGAACAGGGTCGTCACGAGCGCCGACATGGTCACAATGGCGACGTACTCGCCGATGTAAAACATGGCAAACTTGAACCCGCCGTACTCCGTCTGATAGCCCGCGATCAGCTCCTGTTCGGCTTCGGGAAGATCAAAGGGAGCACGGTTGGTCTCCGCAACCGCGGCAATGAGAAAGATCGCAAACGCCACGGGCTGCAGGACGACAAACCAAACGCCCGCCTGCGCATTGACGATCTCGACCAGGCTCAACGAGCCGGCCGTGAGGACGACGGAAATTACGGCGAGGCTGAGCGCCAGCTCATAGCTGATGAGCTGCGCGCTGCTCCGCAGCGACCCCAGGAGGGAGTATTTGTTGTTGGACGACCATCCCCCGAGAATGACGCCGTACACGCCGACGGAGGATGCCGCGAGCACGATCAAGATGCCAACGTCGACATTCGCGAGATAGAGCTCCGGCCCGAAAGGGATGACCGCATAGACAAAGAGCGCGGTGATCATCGAAATCGCGGGCGCCAGCCAGTACACCACCAGATCCGCCCGTGCCGGCACAAAGTCTTCTTTAAAGATGAGCTTGATGCCGTCGGCCAGGGGCTGCAGAAGTCCGAACGGGCCGACCCGATTCGGGCCGTATCGAAGCTGGAACTTGCCGAGGAGCCGGCGCTCGAGGAGCGTCATGTAGGCACATGCGGTGAGCAGCAGAAACAGCAGCACCCCGCTTTTGATGGCCGCGGTGGCGAGCGAGTTCATGTGAGAGCCGGAGCGAGCGCCTGGACCTGAACATGCGTCACAGGCTCGCGGGCATCGACGAGTCTATTGGCAGGGGCGGCATCATACCCGCGGGGGAGATAGACCTCGCCCGCGCGGATCGAAGACGAAATCCTGGCGCGGACTGCGACCGAACCTCGACGCGAGGAAATCACTACCGAATCCCCCTCGACCGTACCGAGCGCCGCCGCGTCTTGTGGATGAATCAGCGCCCACGGCTCACCCGCCAGATCCGCGATGGTGGGAGACCTGGTCATCAAGGCGCCCCGATCAAAGAGCACGTCGCCCAGAACGAGCGTGTACGGGTACCCCCGTGCGTCTTCGACCGAAACGCGGCCCACGTCTGGGCCGGCGTCCATCGGCGGATGGCGCACGGGCAGGCGTGCGTCAAGCGCCAGGCCCGGGGTCAGCCCCCGCATCTCGTCGAAAATTTCCTCCCAGCCGCTGTATCCGATCGTCTTTCCAAGTCGTGCCGCCAGCGCAGCAAATATCGTCCAATCGCCCCGGGCCTCGCCAGGCCCTTGGGCCGCAGCACGGACGCGCCGGAGGCGTCCCTCGATGCTCGTCACGGTGCCGTCCTTCTCCGCGGCCACGAGCGATGGAAGCACAACATCGGCTGACTGGGCGGTTTCACTCAAAAATGCATCTTGCACGACGACGAAGGGTAACCGGGCCCGAGCGGCGCGCCAGCGCTCCCGGTCCGGGACATCATTGGCCGGGTCGGCTCCGGCGATATACAGGACGTCGAGCCTCCCGGCCGCCGCGGCCTCGATGATCTCCGGCGCATTCATTCCCCTGTCGGCATTCATCTCACCCCAGAGCACCTTCAACTCAGCGGCGGACTCTTCAAGTGGACGGCCGCCTGGGCCGCCGTCGGGAAGCACCCCCGCAAGTGCCGCACCGTAGGCGTTGCCTTTCCCCCGCATCACGTTGATGTCGACACCGATCTTGCGGCAGATCTCTCCGGCGGCGAGGAGGATATCCCAGCCGTCGGGCGCATCCATGGCCTCGCGGCCGATCATCACCACGGGCCGCGACGCAGCGCTGAGCGCCGTTGCCGCACCGGCAAGGATA
>Ga0184633_10000420_pt1 | contig 15314 bp, 14 predicted proteins | sample PLM31_170_b1_FD_133156 | JGI IMG/M metagenome (GOLD analysis project Ga0184633, IMG submission 133156) | Groundwater sediment microbial communities from an aquifer in East River, Colorado, USA - PLM3-1_170_b1 | ecosystem: Environmental > Terrestrial > Soil > Riparian zone | place: USA: East...
ACCGCCACCAGCAACAAGATGGAGGTGATCTCGAACGGATAGAGCCAGGTGGTGTAGAGAACCCGGCCGATGGCCGCCGGCGACCCGAACCCGTCCGGCAGCGCCGCCAGCTCGAGGCGCACGTCCTCCTCTCCGGAGGGCGAGAGCGCGGTCCAGAGCAGCTCCGCGAAGAGGAGCAGCGCGAAGAGGAAGCCGAACCCCTTCGCCGCTCCGGGCGTCAGGAGCGGGGTCTCGCCCTTCACGTTGAGGAGCATCACGACGAACACGAAGAGCACCATGATGGCGCCGGCGTAGACGATGACTTGGAGGGCCGCCACGAACTGGGCGTTCAGGAGCAGGAAGAGCCCGGACAAGGAGAGCAGCACGCCGACCAGCAGCAACGCGCAATGGACCGGATTGCGATGGAAGACGACTCCCAACGCGCACCCGATCGCGGTGCCGGCGAACATGGCGAAGAGGAGCGATTCGAGCATCGGGGTCCCCTATCCCTTGACGACCAGCACGATGGCGGTCACGACGAGATTCAAGAGCGAGGCCGGGAGCAGCACCTTCCAGCCGAACGCCATCAGCTGATCGTAGCGAAGCCTCGGAAACGTGGCGCGCAGCCAGACGTAGAAGAACAGGAAGAGGAATAGTTTGAGCAGGAACCAGACCACCGGCGGCAGGAACGGCCCATGCCAGGCGCCCAGGAAAACGGTGATCGCGACGCCGGAGACCACCATCATGTTCGCGTACTCGGCGAGGAAGAAGAGCGCCCATTTCATGCTCGAGAACTCGGTATGGAACCCGGCCACCAGCTCCGTTTCCGCCTCCGCGAGGTCGAACGGGGCTCGATTGGTCTCCGCGACGCCGCAGATGACGTAGATCACGAACGCGAAGAACTGGGGCACGACGAACCACAGATGGGACTGCGCGCGCCCGATCTCGGCGAGGCTCAGGGAGCCGGTGATGAGGACCACGCCGATCAGGGAGATTCCCTGGGCCAGCTCGTAGGAGATCATCTGGGCGGAGGACCGAAGCCCGCCGAGGAGCGGATACTTGCTGTTGGAGGCCCACCCCGCGAGCACGATCCCGTACACGCCCATCGAGGTGGCGCCCAGCACGAAGAGCAGCGCGATGTTGACGTCGGCGATCTGGAGCGGGATGACGCGGCCGAAGAGCGTGACGGTGTCGCCCCAAGGGATCACGGTCATAGCGACGAGCGCGGTCACCACGGAGATCGCGGGAGCGAGCACGAAGAGAACCTTGTCGGCCTGCGAGGGGATGATGTCTTCCTTGAAGAATAGCTTGATCCCGTCCGCGAACGACTGGAGGATCCCGAACGGCCCGACCCGCTCCGGTCCGATCCGGTCCTGCATGTGTCCGATGACCTTGCGCTCCATCCAGACCGTCAGGGGAACCACGAGCAGCACGAAGCCGAGGACGATGTGGACCTTGACCACGGCCTCGATCAGGTAGGCGACGTTCACGCGGCTACTTGAGCTCCGTCAGCAGCCGTTCGATTTCCTGGGGCGTGACGTTCTCGTGGTACGCGTCGTTCACCATGACCACCGGGGCCGTACCGCACGAGCCAAGGCACTCGACCGAGATCAAGGTGAACCGCCCGTCCTGGGTCGTCTCCCCTTCCTGGATCGAGAGCCGCTCCTCGATCTGGCGCTGGAGCCGGTGGCCTCCCTTCAGGCAGCAGGAGAGATTTCGGCATACTTGGAGGAGGTACTTTCCGATCGGGCGCTGGTGGAACATCGTATAGAACGACACCACCTCGCGGACCGCCTGCGGCGTCAACTCGAGAATTCCCGCCACCTCGGCCTGCGTCTCCTCGCTCAGCCAACCTTGCTCCCCTTGCGCGATGTGGAGCGCCGGAATCAGGGCGGACAGATTCGTCTCGTATTCCGACTTGAGCGCTTCGATGCGCTCCCTGGCTTGCGCCGAGAGCACGGGTCAGCTTTCCACGTTGGGAAACTGGTCGGAGCGGGTCGGAAAATCCTTCCGGAGCGGGTGCCCCAGCCAGCCGTCCGGGGTGAGGATCCGCTCCATCTGGGGGTGGCCATCGAACCGGATCCCCATCATGTCGTAGACCTCGCGCTCCAGGAAGTTCGCCCCGATGTAGACGGCCGTGGCCGATGCGACCGTCTCGCCGTCGCCGACGCCGGTCTTGATCAGGAAGCGCCGATTCCGGGAAACGGAGTAGAGGTTGTAGATCACCTCGAAGCGCGGCTCGCCGGGCTCCCTGTGTCCGAGGAGATCCACGGAAGTCACGTCGGCGAGCAGCGCACAGTCGAGTTCCGGATCCTCCTTGGCGAGCCGGAGCGCATCGAGGATCGCGTCCTTCCGCACCCAGATCGAGAGCATGCCGCGGAAGGAGCGCTCGCCGCTCACGGCGGCGCCGAGCTTGGCGCGAAATCGTTCCACGACCTTCGCCTGATCGGGAGAGAGCGTTTCGATCAGCTCGGGATCCGGAATCAATCCCATTCCAGCGCTCCCTTGCCCCAGACGTAGACCAGCCCGGCGAGGAGGATCGCGATGAACACGGCCATCTCGATCAGCCCGAAAATCGCGAGCTGTTTGTAGACCACGGCCCACGGGTAGAGGAAGACGGTCTCGATGTCGAACACGATGAAGAGCATGGCGACGAGGTAGAACCGGGTGTGGAAGCGGTCGCGCGCGTTGCCGACCGGCGTGACGCCGCACTCGTACGCGAGGAGCTTGGCGGGATCGTTGATCCGCTTCCCGAGGTAATGCGACGCGAGGAGCGTTCCACCGGCGAAGCCCGCCGCCACGATCGCCATGATCAGTATGGGTACGAACGCGGCGATGCTGTTGGGGTCGACCGGACTCACGAATCTCCGTGGCACGACGATTGTGGGAAGCATGGGCCGCCGCCCTGGCCCAGGACCGCGACTTCGTGAAAAAAGGTGCTAAGTGGGGCAGGATAGGGACTTGGCGGCCCTGATGTCAAGCCACTTTCTCGTGCACCACCCGCTGCTCCGAGCCCGAAACGCGGATCGCGAAGAGATCCGGGTCGTGCTCGAACAGGAGGAGCCAGCCCTCGCGGGTGGCGTCGCGCAAGATTCCCCGCTTCGTCTCCAACGTGGTGACGGGATAGAGGTCGTACCCCATGACGTACGCGAGCGGAAGATGCGCCGCGGTGGGGATGAGGTCGACCGCGTAGAGCGCGCGCTCGCCCGGGATATCGAAGAAGACTCCCTGGTGCCCCCGCGTATGTCCCGGCAGGTTCCTCATCCAGATGCCGGGGAGCACCTCGAGGTCCTCATCGTGAAGCACGAGCTGGCCCGCGGCTTCCAGCGGATCGTAGTTCTCGGATAGGTACGAGGCGCGATTCCGCTCGGTGGTCTGGTGGGCATCCTGCCATTCCTGCCGGCGGACGAGATACCTCGCCCGCGGAAAGGTCGGGCGGGCCTTGCCGTCCGAGCCGAGCGCGGTGCCGCCGCCGCAGTGATCGAAGTGGAGGTGCGTCAGCGCGACGGTGTCCACGTCTTCGGGCGCGAGGCCGAGCGCGGCCAGATTCTCGAGCAGCGCCTCCGGACGCTCGATGGCGTAGATGTCGCGAAACTTCGCGTCCGACTTGGTCCCCGAGCCGGCGTCCACGAGCACGCGGCGGCCGTCGCCCTCGATCAGGAGACAGTTCATCGCCATCCGAATTCGATTCCGATCGTCGGCGGGCGCGGAACGGCTCCAGAGCACCTTCGGGATGACGCCGAACATCGCGCCGCCGTCCAGGCGGAAGCGCCCGCCCGAGAGGAACCGGACGCGGTAGGGACCGATCGACAGCGTGGGATACGGAACGCGGTCCGCGATCGGGCCGGACGGCGCGTCCCCGGGGCTCGAACCCGGCATCGTCGGTTTTCCGGAGTGCCCCATAAGCCGAGTTCTGTCGGATTGCTCCGTGGCGACCATTTCTCTGGGACGCCCGTTACCGGGCGCCTCAAGCGACCTACCCGGGACTCGAGCGAGGCGGGCCACCTCATCGTCCCCTATTTGGTCTTTCTCCGGGTGGGGTTTACCGAGCCGGAGGCGTCACCGCCTCCGCTGGTGCGCTCTTACCGCACCGTTTCACCCTTGCCTCGGTCTTTCGACCGCGGCGGTCTGTTCTCTGTGGCACTTTCCCTGGGATCACTCCCGCTGGGGGTTACCCAGCACCCTGCCCTTTGGAGCTCGGACTTTCCTCGAGCCGCGCGCATGGCGCGCCGCCCGCGGCCGCCTGGGGTACTCCGGATGGCCGACGATGCCTGCCTGTTACGAGGGAGGAGTGTACGGACTTGGACGGTTGGAATCAAGTCGCGGCTGAACCACCCTCCGCGTCGAGCGCCTCGTTGGCCAGCTCGTCCGCGCGAACGTTCTGCTCTCGCCGCACGTGGCGGATGGTGTGCATCGGAACGGCGTTGAGGAGCATCGTCGCCTGCGCGTGCAGGCTCTTCAGGCGCGGCTCCTTGACCCGGTACTCGCCTTTCAATTGGCGGACGACCAGCTCGCTGTCGAGGAAGAAGTCGGCGGCCTGGACGCGGGCCCCCTTGAGGTACTGGAGCGCCGCGATGAAGGCGAGGTACTCGGCCTCGTTGTTCGTGTGGACACCCAGCGAGCGGCTCGATTCGTAGACCGTGCGTCCGCCCTCCTCCTGCACGACGACCCCTATGGCGGCGGGTCCCGGATTACCGCGCGCGGCGCCGTCGGTGTGCACGATGTATCGCATTGGCGAAGAGTACGCGCGCCTCCGCGGTTTGACAACGCGGTTCGAGGCGGTCACAATGACGCGCCCCAGCCGGAGGGGAGAGAGGAAGGGTATCCTGAATGTCCAAGCCGAGCGCGCAAGACGCCGACGTGCTGCTCCGACTCTACGAACTCCGCCGTGATCCGGAGTTGCGGTTGGCCCGCGCGTACATGATGTCCGAATTCAACGCATCGTCGTGGGACGAGGTCCGTCCCCACTACCTGACCGGAAGCGAAGTGGACCGCCATTTCCGGATGGTCACGTCCTACTGGGAAATGGTGGCCGCGTTCGTGAACCGGGGGGTGATCGACCAGGACCTCTTCTTCGATACGCACGGCGAGCACATTCTCGTCTGGAACAAGGTCAAAGCGCTCGTTCCGGAGGCTCGAAAGCAGATCCGCCCCACGTGGCTCTGGAATCTCGAGCGGATGGCGCGGCGCCATCTGGCCTGGCGCGAGCGGAGCTTTCCCACGGCCGAGAGGGTGATCGAGGAAGGGTCGCGGCTCTCCGGCGAATCCGGCCCCGACGGCCGCGGCGAGGACCCCACGCGCTCCGCGGACGCCGGGAAGCGCGATCGATGAGCAGTACGTTTGGGAAGGTCCTCACGATCACGACCTTCGGAGAAAGCCACGGCCCGGCGGTCGGAGTGATCCTGGACGGCTGCCCGCCCGGAATCGCGGTCGATGCGGACACGATTCAGCGAGACCTCGATCGCCGCAGGCCCGGCCAGAGCGCGGTCACCACGCAGCGCCAGGAGCCGGATCGGGTGGAGATTCTCTCGGGCATCTTCGAGGGCGTCACGACCGGCGCCACCATTGCGCTCGTCGTGCGGAGCGTGGACGCCCGGCCCGCGGACTATGCCCCGCTCAAGGACGTGTTCCGCCCCGGGCACGCCGACTTCACCTACTGGAAGAAGTACGGCGTGCGCGACTACCGGGGCAGCGGCCGCTCCTCCGGCCGCGAGACCGTGGGGCGCGTGGCCGCCGGAGCGGTCGCCCGGCGAATTCTCGAACGCGAGGGCGCGCGGGTCCGCGCGTACACGGTGCAGATCGGGGATATCGTCGCCGTCGCGCGAAATCTCGACTTCGCGGAACAGAATCCCGTCCGCTGCCCCGACCCCGAGGCGGCGGCCGAGATGGAGCGCGCGATCCTCGCGGCGCGGGATGCGGGCGACTCGCTGGGCGGCGTGGTGGAGATCCTCGCGACCGCGGTGCCGGCGGGCCTCGGCGATCCGGTCATGGACAAGCTGGACGCATCGCTCGCGTGGGGCCTCATGTCGATCGGCGCCGTGAAGGGCTTCGAGATTGGCGAGGGCTTCGCGTCCGCCCGACTTCGCGGCTCCGAGATGAACGATGCCATGACCCCCTCGGGGTTCGCCTCGAACCGGGCCGGCGGAATTCTCGGAGGCATATCGACGGGAGAACCGATCGTGTCGCGGATCGCCGTGAAGCCGCCCTCCTCGATCGCCGTTCCGCAGAAGACCGTCGATACCGCGGGCCACGAGCGGGATCTCTCCGTCTCCGGCCGACACGACCCCTGCCTCTGCCCCCGCGTCGTCCCGGTCGCCGAGGCGATGGTCTGCCTCGTCCTGGCGGATGCGCTCCTCCGCCAGCGCACGATCGAGCACTGGAGACCCGAGGCCAACGCTTGATCGAGCGGATCCGGACGCCGGTCACCGATCTCCTCGGCATCCGGTATCCGATTCTCCAAGCGGGGATGATCTGGGCCGCGGGCTACAAGCTCGCCGTCGCCTGCGCCGAGGCGGACATTCTGGGCACCATCGGCTCGGCCTCGATGAAGCCGGAGCACCTGCGAGCCCAAATCCGGAAGGCGCAGGCGCTCACGAAGAAACGGCTCGCGGTCAATGTGCCACTCTTACGAAGCGACGCGGCCGAATTGGTCGAGATCGCGATCGGAGAGGGAATCGACGTGCTCGTCACGAGCGCCGGAAATCCCTCGATCCTTGGGCCGCGGATCAAGACCGCCCGCGCCCGATGGATCCACGTCGTGCCGAGCGTGCGACATGGGAAGAAGGCGGAGGACTGCGGCGCCGATCTCGTCGTGGGTGAAGGATTCGAAGCCGGCGGGCACAACGGCGTGGACGAGATCACCACCCTCGCACTGATCCCCCAGCTCGTGGACGCGCTCCGGGTGCCGGTGGTCGCCGCGGGCGGCATCGCGGACGGACGCGGATTCCTGGCGGCGATGGCCCTCGGAGCGCAGGGGATCTCGGTCGGAACCCGCTTCGCGGCGACCCTCGAGTCCTCCGCGCACATCCGGTACAAGGAAGCGGTCGTGGCGGCGGGGGATTCCGGCACCTCGCTCTTCGCGAAGAAGATTGCTCCTGTCCGGGCCCTCATCAACCCCTTCGTCCAGCGCGTGCGGGAGGCCGAGGCCCGAGGCGCGTCCCGCGAGGAGCTGGAGGAGATCTACGGGAGCTCCCATTCCCGCCGTGGGATCCTGGAAGGCGACCTGGACGACGGGGAACTGGAGGCCGGCCAGTCGAGCGGGCTGATCCGCGAGATTCTCCCCGCGGCGGAAGTGGTGCGGCGCTTCGTGACCGAGTTCGAGGCGGGCGCGGCCAAGCTCCATGCATTACGTCAAGAAGACGCTCCAAGTCATTGAAAAGAAGGCGAATATACCCGAGAAATTTTTTCCCTCGTGAGTCTCATTTCCCTCTTGACCGGTTTCGATGGGCGGGAGCAACCTCATAGGCCTTCGGGAAGTTTCCCGACCGGTCCTGTGGGGGGCGATATGGTCGGTGGAATCACTCGCGCGCGCGGGTCCGCGCGCGCGAGCCTCGGCGAGAAAATTCAAGGGATCCGACGCTCGATGAAATGAGGGCCTGGGGCCGGTTGCGCCTCCGGGCCATTTGTGTTCGCGTCCCGAGCCGGTGCGGGGCGCGAACCTTTCTTAGGGCTGAGTGATTCCGCTCATCCGTGCCTCCCTGGGCGCGTCCCTCATCGCCTCGCGGCCAATACGTGTAGCATCTCCTCGTGGAGCGCCCCGTTGCTCGCCACCAGCTCGCTCCCCTCGAGCGACGGCGCGCCGCCACGATAGTCGCTCGTCCGACCCCCACCCTCCTCCACCAGGAGAATGGCTGCGGCCATGTCCCAGGCGTGGATGCCGCTCTCCCAAAACCCGTCCGTCCGTCCGACGCCTACCTTCGCGATGGCCAGCGCGGCCGATCCGGCGCGCCGGATCGCTTGAGCGCGGGGGAGGAATCTCGAAAAAGGCCCGAGGTTGTTCCGCTCCGGATCGCCGGCGCCCACGTCGTACGAGAATCCGGTGGCCAGGAGCGCGCGCTCCAGCGTGGCGACGGTGGTGACCCTCCTCGGCTCGCCGTTCAACGTCGCGCCCGCACCTCGTCTCGCGGCGTAGAGCTCATCCAGAAGGGGATTGTAAACGACCCCCACCTCGAGTCGTCCGGAGATCTGAAGCGCGATGGATACCGAGAACACGGGGTACTCATGGGCGTAGTTCGTGGTGCCGTCAAGGGGGTCCACGATCCAGACCCGTTCCTTACCGCTCCGCCCTCCGCTCCCCTCCTCGGCCCAGACGTCGTCGCCCGGGAACGCGTCCAGTAGCCGGCCGACGATCAGCCGCTCCGACCGCCGGTCCATCTCGGTGACCAGGTTGATCCGGCCCTTGTAGTCGATCTCCTGAGTTTCGCCGAAGTGGCGCTCGAGAAGCGCGCCCGCTTCCCGGGCCACCTCGATCGCCACCTCAAGCTCGCGCGCCCCCGTGACGCTCATGACCCGACTTCCGCGGCCGGCCGGACGCGCCCGTGGATCACGCCGGGGCCGCTTCCCGCTGCCGGGAGAACTCCAGCTCGTAGAGCCGCGCGTAGATCCCGTCCCTCGCCAGCAGCTCGGCGTGCGTACCCTGCTCGCGGAGCTCGCCCTTGTGCAGGACGAGAATTCGATCGGCATCGAGAATGGTGCTCAGCCGGTGCGCGATGACGAGCGAGGTTCGATCTCGAAGTAGGCGCTGAAGGGCGGCCTGAATGGTCCGCTCGGTCTCCACGTCCACGCTCGACGTGGCCTCGTCGAGGATCAGGATGCTCGGGTTGTAGTGCATCGCCCGTGCGAACGCGAGAATCTGGCGCTCCCCCATCGAGAAATAGGCTCCGCGCTCTCCCACCTCCTCGTCCAGGCCGCGGGGGAGCCGGGCCTTGAGCCGGGCACCGCCCACCTCCGCGAGGGCGCGATCCACGGCGTCGCCGCCGCGGGTCCGGTCGCCGAACGCGATGTTCTCCCGCACGGTTCCGGAGAAGAGAAACACGTCCTGGAGCACCAGCCCGATCTGTCGCCGCAACGTCCTCCCCTCGATCTCGCGGATGTCCACGCCGTCCACGCGAATCGATCCCCTCTGAAACTCGTAGAATCGGGTCAGGAGATTCGCGATCGTGGTCTTCCCCGCGCCGGTCGCACCGACGACGGCCACCTTTTCCCCTGGAGCGATCCGGAACGACAAATCTTTAAGTACCCACGCTTCCCCTTGATACGCGAAGGAGACGTTCTCGAACTCGATCTCGCCCCGCAGGCGCTCGACGGCGCGCGGCGTGGCGGGTTCGGGCACTGCCGGCGCGGTGTCCAGCAGCTCGAAGATCCGCTCCGAAGCCACCATCGCCGATTGGAACACGTTGTACTTCTCGCTCAAGTCGCGGACCGGCTGATAGAAGCGATCGGCGTATTGGATGAACGCCACCACGACGCCGAAGGTGACCGTGCCCGCCAGGATCCCGCTCCCACCGTGCCAGAGGATCAGCGCGACCGCGATGGCGCCGATGATTTCGACCGCCGGGAAGAAGACCGCGTAGTAGAAGAGGTTCTGGACGTGGGCCTCATAGTGATCTCGGTTGGCCCGATCGAATCGGCGCCACTCCTTGGTTTCGACGTTGAAGAACTTGAGCACGTCCAGTCCTTGGAGATGTTCCTGTAGGAAGGCGTTGATGCGCGCGAGCCGCGTTCGGACGCGGCGATAGGAGACCCGGACCTTGGCCCGGAAGATCGCCGTCGCGACGACCAGGAGCGGCACGGTGGTGAGCGTGACCAGGGCGAGCCTCCAGTCGAGCCACAGCATCGCCCCCACGATGCCGAAGAGCAGGAACAGATCTCCGATGACGGCCACGACGCCCTGGGCGAAGAGTTCGTTCAGCACGGCGACGTCCTGGGTCACGCGGGTCAGGATCCGGCCCACGGGCCGCGTGTCGTAGTAGGCCGGCGTGAGCGTCTGCAGATGGCGGAAGATCGCCAGGCGCAAATCTTGCATGGCACGCTGCCCGACCATGGACATGACGTAGGTCTGGATGTACCGCAGGGCGAACCCGACGATGAGCAATCCGACGTAGGCCGCGGCGAGGAACAAGAGCCCGCGTGCCGCCTCGGCCGGCAGCGGGCCGATGCCCGAAGCGGGCTTCACGTAGGTGTCGATCGCGACCTTGGTCAGGTAGGGTACCGCGATTTCGAGGATCGATATCGCTCCGAGCAGAACCACGGAGAGAGCGACCTGCTTCCGGTACGGCTTCAGGTAGCCGAGGAGCCGCCCCGCCAGGCGCTGGTCGTAGATCGCGCCCTGGGCGTCGATGTCGTCCGCCGCCGAGCCCCACGGTCCGGCCACTAGAGCGCCTCCAGCTCTTCGACCACTTCTTCGCGGTGGTAGAGGTCGGCATAGAGGCCCCCGCGCGCGATGAGCTCCTCGTGCGTTCCCGCCGCGACGATCCGGCCCTCATCGAGGACGACGATGCGGTCGACGCGAAGGAGCGCCGAGCGGCGGTGGGTCGCGAGGAGAAGCGCCGGGCGATGCGGGAGACGGAAGAGCGATTCGAGGATCTGCTTCTCGGTCGACTGATCGACGCTCGCGAACGCGTCATCCAGGAGCAGAACGGGACGCTCGAGTGCCAGCGCGCGCGCGACGGCCACGCGCTGCTTCTGTCCCCCCGAGAGCGTGATCCCGCGCTCCCCGATCGTCGTTTCGAGACCCTGGGGAAACTGCGTGAGATCCGCGCCCAGCCCCGCGCGCCGCGCGACCGCCTCCGCCTCCGGCACGCTCACGCCGTCGTCGAAGCCGAAGCCGATGTTCGACCGGATCGTGTCCGAAAAGAGGAACGATTCCTGGGGCACGATCCCGAACCGGCGGCGCAGGGCCCCGCGACGCCAATCCTGGGCGGGCTTCCCGCCGATCCGGATCGCCCCCTCGGTCGGCTCGTAGAGGCGGGCGATCAGGTGAAGCAACGTGCTCTTTCCCGCCCCGGTGCGGCCCACGATCGCGAGCGACTCGCCCGGGCGGACCACGAGATCCACGCCGCGCAACACGAACCGATCGGTTTCGGGATAGCGGAAACCCACTCCCTGGAGCTCGAGGGTCGAGTCGGTCGCCGCAAAGATTTCCTCCGAGCCCCCCCCGGTGGGCCCGGCACCGTCCCGCGCCACGTCCTCCTCCGCGGGGAGGTCCATGATGGCGCGGATTCGGGCCATCGAGGCGGCCCCCCGCTGAAACAAGTTCGTGACCCACCCGAGCGCGATCATCGGCCAGAGGAGCATGGCCAGATAGATCTGGAATGCCACCATCTCGCCGAGCGTCATCCGGCCCTGCACGACCGCCATCCCGCCCAGCCAGATCACGATCGCGGCGGCGGTCCCGCCGAGCAGGGAGAGGAGCCCTCCCATTGAGGACCAGAGGCGCACCATGCTCCGGTTCTTCTCGAGGTAATCCTCGTGGAGCGTCCGAAACACGCGGTACTCCCCTTCTTCCTCCGCGTGCGCCTTCACCACGCGGATGCCCGCGAGCGTCTCCTGGACCTTCGCCGTCATCGTCGCGAACGACTCCTGGATCGCCTCGTAGCAACGGTGGAGCCGCGCGCCCATGCGCGCGACCACGATCGAGAGGATCGGAAGCGGGATGAGGGATAGGATCGCCAGTTGGAAATCGATCCGGCACATGAGGGTCACGGCCATGACGAACGTCACGAGTGTGTTCGCGAAGTACATGATGCCCGGCCCGAGCAGGTTCCGGACGGCGTCGAGATCGTTGGTCGCCCTCGACATGAGATCGCCCACCTTGCGCGTGCGGTAGTCGCTCGCCGGGAGCCGCTCGAAATGATCGAAGAGATCGTTTCGAAGCGCGTATTCCATGTGCCGGGATGCCCGGATCAGCGACAGGCGCATCGTGAAGAGGAAGATCCCCTGGAGGACGACCGCGAAGAGGATGAGCCCCGCGTCGCGCGCGAGGGTGGGGCGCGGCACGCCCTGCTGCAGGTGATCCACCGCCTGGCGCACCAGCCAGGGGGACCAGACCTGGAACAGGTTGGTGAGCAGAACCGAGACGCCGCCCACGAGAAGCGCAATCCGGTGGCGGCGGAGGTATGGAAGCAGATGTCGCAGGGCGCCGATGGCGAGCTCCAAGGGCGGACGATTCGAAGCCGAAGCGCCCGGGCGGGGCCGCCGTGCCCGCCGGGGAGAACCCTAGGCGGCGCCGACCTCCACGAGAACCATGATCCGGCCGCAAGATTCGCACGTCTGCACGACGTCTCCCTTGCGCGCCTCCTGGATCGCGTGCGGCGTCAGTCCCTTGAAGCAGGCGCCGCAGGCCCCTTTCCTCACTTCGACGACGGCGACGCCGTCCCGCGCGCCCAGGAGCCGTTCATACCGGCTCAGGAGCGCCGCGGGCACGCGCGGTTTCACCGCGTCGCGATCTTGGGTGATGGAATGGATCGCCTGCCCGAGTGACGCGTCCTCGCGCGCGAGCCCCTCCTCGCCTTCCTGGAGCCGGACTTCCTCGGTCTTCACGCGCTTCTCCGCGGCGGCGACCGTGGCGGCCATCGCTTCCTCGCGCTCGAAGGACTCGAGGATCTTCGTCTCCTGGTCGGAGCGCTTGCCCTTCACGAGCTCGATCTCGTGCAGAAGGGCCTGGTACTCCTTGTTGGTCTTCACGTCGTGGAGCTGCCGTTCCAATCTGGCGGCCTCGGCGGCGAAGGTTTCGACCTCCTTCTCGAGGCCACGGCGCCCCAGCCGCGCTTGATCGAGATCCTTCTTGGACTGCTGCAGCGCCGTCCGCGCCTCGGCCAGGGATTCGCGGAGCGCGTCGCGCCGCTTGGGAATCGCGTCCTGCTTCCGCTTCGATTCCAGGAGCAAGGTGTCTTGACGCTGTAGGGCGAGAAGCGCGTCGAGCTCAGGAAGCACGGCTCACCTCCAATAAAAACGGGGAGCGCGCGAGAGCGCGCTCCCCGTGATGGACGGGGCCCGGCGTCGAACGCCGCGCCGCAAATCTGGTGCGGATTCTGCCCAGCATGCGTGGTGGGCGGTACAGGGATTGAACCTGTGACCTCTGGCTTGTGATACCAGCGCTCTCCCAGCTGAGCTAACCGCCCCCGAGTTGAGCTCGGATGCGGGGAGCAGACTCCCCGCATTTGGATCGCGAATCACGGATGGGAAGAATGGGCCCACTTGGACTCGAACCAAGGACCGACCGGTTATGAGCCGGGTGCTCTCACCGACTGAGCTATGGGCCCGGATGCACCACTCGGTCTTCGCCGCGGACCTGAGCCCGGCAGAATACCATCCGCCGCGATCCATGGTCAAGCCGCGGACGCTCACATCATTTCCACGTAGCCCTTGAGCCGCCGGCTGCGGGTCGGATGGCGCAGCTTGCGCAGCGCCTTGGCCTCGATCTGCCGGATCCGCTCGCGGGTCACGTTGAACGTGGCGCCAACTTCCTCTAAGGTGCGGGGGCAGCCGTCGTCCGTGAGTCCGAAGCGCAGGCGAATGACCTTCGCCTCGCGCTTGCTCAGCGTCTCCAACACCTCGTTCACCTCGTCCTTCAGCATCGAGAACGCCGCGGCCTGTGCGGGCGAAACGACGCTCGTGTCCTCGATGAAGTCGCCCAGATTGGAGTCGTCGTCCTCCCCGATCGGCCGGTCGAGGGAGATCGGTTCCTGGGCGGCCTTGAGGACGCTCTTGATCTTGTCCACCGGAAGGGCGAGTTTCTCCGCCACTTCCTCCGGAGTCGGCTCCCGGCCCAGCTCCTGGACCAGCCTCCTCGAGGTGCGGACCACCTTGTTGATCGCCTCGATCATGTGCACCGGCACGCGGATCGTCCGTGCCTGATCCGCGATCGCGCGGGTGATCGCCTGCCGAATCCACCACGTAGCGTACGTGGAGAACTTGTAGCCCTTCCGGTAGTCGAACTTGTCGACCGCCCGCATCAGCCCCGAGTTGCCTTCCTGGATCAGGTCGAGGAACTCGAGTCCCCGGTTCGTGTAGCGCTTGGCGATCGAGATCACCAACCGCACGTTGGCCTCGATCATTTCGCGCTTCGCCTTGTCACGGGCGATCTCGCCGGAGCGAATCTCGGTCGACAGGTCCAGCATCTGTTCGCGCGTGAGCTTCCCCTCGAGCTCGATGCGGCGGACCAGGCGGCGCGCATTCTTGACCGCAGTGGCGTAGGCCTCGAGGTCGATCGGCTTCAGGCGCGAATCCTTTTCGATCTGCTTCGCGTCCTTGCGGCTCTTCTTCACCCGCTTGAGAAGTGCGCCCAGCTCCTCACCGCTCCTACCCCAGCGACGCTCCAGCGAGGTGACCTCGATCTCCGCCTCCGCCACGCGCTTCGAGAGGGCCTTCATCCGCTCCGCGAGGCGGTCGATGAGCTTCACGTTGATGTTGAGCACGAAGAGCTCGCGAAGGAGCTCCTCGTCCGCCTGCCGGACCTTGTCCAGGTGCGCCTTCCGCTTTTCTTCCGAGAGGCGGCGGACCGACTTCTCTTGCAACTTCGCGAGCTTGCCGTGGAGCGAACGGACCCGATCGACGGACTTCAACACCCTCGCCCGCTCCCGCTTCGGCGAGAACTCGGGATTCCAGTTGCCGAAGTCGATCTGCGTGAAGTCCTCCACGCGGATCTTTCCCTGCTTGAGCTTGGTGCCGAGTCCGATCAGCTCCTTGAGGATCGGGGTCGAGCGGAACAGCGCCGTGCAGATCTGCCGCTCTCCCGCCTTGATCCGCTTCGCGATTTCGACCTCCCCCTCGCGATCGAGGAGGGGAACGCGACCCATCTCCCGCAGGTACATGCGGACCGGGTCGTCGTAGCGCATCGGGTGCGGCAGGACCTGCTTCTCCGCCGGACGCTTTTCTTCGCGCCGCTTGATCTTCAGCTTCTGCTGAGCTTCCTCGTGCGTGTCGAAGACGTCCACCTTGAGGTCGTTGAGCTTGATGTAGACCTCGTCCATGTCCTCGACGGAGGCGCTCTCGTCCAGAAACGTCTCGATCTGGTCGTGGAGCAGGTACTGCTGCTTCCCAGCCAGCGCTTTCAGGTCGTGAAAGCGATCCGTCTTCTCCCGCTTCATCCGAGCCGATCTCCTCTCCTCGTGGGAATGACGCCTACCTCAAGAAATCGCCGCATGGTCCCGGCCGTGTAATTTGGATGCTAAATCCCGCCGCTCGGCCACAAGTCGGTCGAGCGAACCCGAATCCTTGGTGCGCTCCGCCTGGCGGATCGCCCGATCCAGCGCCTGAATGCTCGCCTTGAGCCGGCGATCCTCGATCCTCGACAAGAGCTCGCGCGCGCCCCGGCGCGCCATCTCGTCGGTCCT
>Ga0184633_10000421_pt1 | contig 15254 bp, 13 predicted proteins | sample PLM31_170_b1_FD_133156 | JGI IMG/M metagenome (GOLD analysis project Ga0184633, IMG submission 133156) | Groundwater sediment microbial communities from an aquifer in East River, Colorado, USA - PLM3-1_170_b1 | ecosystem: Environmental > Terrestrial > Soil > Riparian zone | place: USA: East...
AACCCCCTGCGCCACACCGCGTTCAATCGCGAAGCGGGAACCGTCGCCGTCGCGCAGACACCGAGGCTTGCAGATTTTGCGGGCGGCGTGCGGCTGTATGGTTACGATCTCTCCTCCACGACCATGCCCGGCGACGAATTCATGGACGCCTCCCTCTATGTTTCCGTGCGCGCGCACGTCGAACGCCGCTACTGGCCCACCTTCAACTTCATGGATGCCGACGGCTTGACGTGGAACCCGGTTTACCACCTCCCGCCGCGCTGGCACAAGGAGCCAACGCCCACCTCGTATTGGTCGCCCGACCAGTATGCACAGTGGGCGCGTCACCTCACGCTCCTCCCCGGCACGCCGCCCGGCCAATACGAACTCGTCGGCGAAATCTTTGATGTCGACTCCCTGCAGATCGCCTCGATGCTCGACGCGCAGGGCAATGCCGTCGCGCCGCGCTTCTCGCTCGGAACCGTCACCGTCACGCGCCCGCGCACCCCGTTTACGTTGAGCCCCGAACACCCCACGCTGCCCGCCTTCGCGCCGATCACTCTCATCGGCTACAACTTGAGTCTCGAGGGAGCGAAGGCAGGTGATACGGTGCTGCTCACGCTCTACTGGAAAAGTGAATCGGCGACCGCAAGGGATTACACGGCCCATATTGCATTACTGACCCCGGATGGCCGATCCGCTTTCGGCGTTGACCTGCCCCCGGTCGCCGCGTACCCTACCCGCCAGTGGCAGCCCGGAGATGAGTGGCGCGGCCAGCATCGCCTCCGCCTCCCGGCCTCCCTCGCGGATGGGGAGTATCAACTTTCCATTTCGCTAAACGGCGAACCCGGCGCGCAAGCGCTCGGCACAATTCGCGTTACCGCCCCCACGCGTGCTTTCGCGCGCCCCGATGTGCAATTCGAGAAGGGCGCGTCGTTCGAGGGTGTGGCCGCGCTCGAAGGTTATTCGTTGAAGACAGAGGGGAACACGCTCACCGTCACGCTTGTCTGGCGGGCGACGGCCACGCCCGATGCGAGTTACTCATCCTTCGTTCATCTCTCAGATGACACAGGACGCATCTGGTCGCAGAGCGACTCTGTGCCGGCCAATTGGACGCGGCCTACGACCGGCTGGCTGGCCGGGGAACATGTCGTGGACGCGCACACACTCACGCTGCCGGGCGACCTCCCGCCAGGCGCATACCGGCTCTTCGTCGGTCTATACGATCCCCAGAGCGCGACCCGCGTCCCAGCCTCGGGAGTCAGCGTGGGCGCGGACAATCGCGTCGAGATCGGATCGATTTCTCTGCCCTGAGCGGGACTTTCTCTTCCGCTGGTTTCTCGGAAATCGCCACGATCAAACCGCTCTCCAACACATTATGGCGACTTGCTGCTGGCACACGCCCACCCACGTAACTTTTCGCAACCTAAGACGACATACTTTAGGAAACCACCGGGCAAACCGGGGCTTTGTGTTTTGTGAGTGATGAGTGATAGGCCATTTCGTCGCTCATTTGGAGAAGCCCCGATGGCCCGAAGCCCTTTCATCGGAGGAGGGGGGGTTCACGCACGCACCATAACTCAACCATGCTACATCCTACCGCTCCCAACGGCGTTGTTACCGGTGGCCGGCCGGCATCCAAGCCGACCAAAGCCAAATCCGGCCCTGCCACGACAACCACCGCGGATGAATCCCTCGAGCTGAAACTGAGCCTGCTGGTCTGCCTGGGGCTGAGCGGCATGTACGTGATCTACGAGCTGCTGGCCGAGCCGAGCGGCGGGCAGCTCTTCGGCCACTGGCTGGGCATCCTCGGCACGTTTCTGATGGTCCTCACCGAGACGCTGTACAGCATCCGCAAGCGCACCACGCTGCTGCGCTGGGCCGGGCCGGTGCGCTACTGGCTCTCCTTCCACATCTTCACCGGCATCGTCGGCCCGTTCATGGTGCTGACGCACACTGCCTTTCAATTTCGCGGTTTGGCCGGGATCACCATGGCCCTCACCCTCCTCGTCTGCGGCAGCGGCTTTCTGGGCCGGTATTTCTATACCGCCATCCCGCGCTCCCTCGCCGGGGTGGAGGCCTCTTCCACCGATCTGGTGGACGAGATCAGGCGAGTGCAGGCCGCCATCGCCGAGATGACCCAGCAACGCTCGGACGCGGTGCAGGCGCTCGTCGAGGCCGATGCGCATCGCCAGCGCCGGGCGCGCGGCGACTGGATGCTGGTGCTCCTGCGCGGCTGGGACGACTGGCGTTACCGCCGCAACCTGCATAGCCAGATTCGCCGGCTCGAAAAAACCGGGCAGCAGAAGCTCGGCGATGTCGAGCGGATGTTGATGCAGCGGCGCGACCTCGAGCGGCAGATGCGCATGTTGCAGGCCGCGCGCCGCCTGCTCAGCGTGTGGCACATCGCGCACGTGCCGATGGGGGTCGCGCTGTTCAGCTCGGTCGCGATCCACGTCTCTGCCACGTTGTATTTCGGAGCGGGCGTATGGCGTTGAGCCGCCAGCACCCGTTCTTCTCGCCCATCGGTTGCCTCGGTGGGTCTCTGCTTATTCTGGGAATCGTCGTGGCCGTGATCTTTTCGGGAGGCGCAATTTTCAGCCCGGGCGTGCTCACCGCCTTTGCCCAAAAAGGAACGCCCTTGCAGGGCTTCGCTTCGCACGCCGACTTTCAAAACGACTGCCGCCAGTGCCACGCGCCGCTGCAGGGCATCACGCCGGAATGCTGCGAGGCCTGCCACGCCGACGTGGGCGCGGAGCGCGCGGCGGGCAGGGGCCTGCACGGCAAGCTCAAGCCGGAGGAGGCCGCCTGCTGCGAGCGGTGTCACCGCGATCACAAGGGGGCTGACCTGGATCCAAACGCCACGGCGCTGAAGAAGTTTGACCATAGCGTCATGGGTTTCAGCCTGGCGCGGCACATTGCCAATTACGACCATTCGCCGCTGGACTGCAAGAGCTGCCACACGGGCGCGGACTTCGCGCTCGACGCCGCCGCCTGTGTCAACTGTCACGGCGGCGGCGACGCCACGTTCATGTTGAAGCATCTGAGGGCCTTCGGGCAGGAATGCACCGCCTGCCACGACGGCGCAGATAAGATGCACGATTTCGATCACGCTAAAACCAGGTTCGCTCTGGAAGGCCAGCACGCGAGCGTGGACTGCGCCGACTGCCACACGCCCGAAGTCGCGGCCCAGGATACGCCGACCGAGTGCGCGGGTTGCCACACCGAGCCGCCGATCCACGCCGGGGTCTTCGACAAAGACTGCGCCGCCTGCCACACTCCCACGGCGTGGACTCCGGTCACACTGGGTGACAAGGCTGGCTTCACGCATGCCAGCACCGCCTTCCAACTCGTCAACCACACCAAAAACTACGACGGCACGCCGTTCACCTGCCGCACGTGCCACACGGGGACGGGGAACGACTTCTCGTTCACGGCCCAGACCTGCACGGATTGCCATAGCCAGCACGACGCGACGTTCATGACGAAACATCTGCAGGACTATGGCTCCAACTGCGTGAGCTGCCACGACGGTGCGGGCAATATGAAGAACTTTGACCACAGCCAAGTCTTCGTCCTCGACGGCAAGCATGCGCCACTCCAATGCATTGCCTGCCACGTTGACCAGAAGTTCAGGGGCACGCCGAAGGAATGCGCGGGCTGCCACCCAGAGCCGCAGATTCACGCCGGGCTGTTTGGCGCAGACTGCGCGGCTTGCCACACCACCCAGGCCTGGGCGCCCGCGCAACTCACACAGCACACCTTCCCGCTGGACCACGATCGAAGATCCCCTTCAGGGGGCGGGCAGGGCGAGATCACCTGCGCCACTTGCCATATCAACTCTTACGTGGCTTACACCTGCTATGGCTGCCACGAGCACGACCCCGCCGAAATCCAGCGCACACACGCCCAGGAGGACATCACGGGCGAGCGGCTGAACGATTGCGCCGCGTGCCATGCCACCGGGCACAAAGAAGAAGGAGACAACTGACCATGCCGCGCGAGCAAAAGAAGCGCCCGGGCTTCTTCCAGAAGCTCTTCGGGACGACGGAGACGCCGGACCTCCGCACCCTCGCGGCGCACGATTCCGTCGTGACCCCCGACCCGATCCGCTGCGTGCAATGCGGCGTGTGCGGCTACAACTGCCCGGTCGGCATCCCCGTGCGGGACTACGCCTGCCGGGGCAAGATCGTAGACCATCCGGATTGTGTGCAATGCGGCCAGTGCATCGAAGCCTGTCCGCGCGGAACCCTGCGCTGGGGCAAGCGCCCCGGAGCGAGGCCGAACGGTCCTGCCGAAACGGATTACGCCGAAGTCACGAGCCTGTTGGCGGAGACTTCCTCCGGCAAGGGGGGCTGAAGATATGACCCGCTATTTAATCCTTGGAAATGGCGCGGCGGGCGCGACGGCCGCCGAAGAGATCCGCCAGTGCGACGCGCACGGGCAGATCACGATGGTGAGCGCCGAGCGCCATCCGATGTACTCGCGGCCCGGCCTCGCCTACGTGATCATTGACGAGATCCCCGAGCATCAGGTCATCGCTCGCACGCCGGAGTGGTATGCCCACCAGCACGTTCAGGTTGAGCATGGCGCCGCCGCGAAAGTGGAGCCTGCCCTCCATCGCGTGCGCCTCGTAGACGGGCACAGCCTGCCCTACGACCGCCTGCTCATCGCCACGGGTGCGCGCGCCGTCCCCCTTCCCTATCCGGGCGCGAACCTCGACGGCGTCGTCTATCTGGACACGCTCGACGGGACGAAAGAGCTGCTGCGCAAGGCGAAGCGGGCGAAACGCGCCGCCGTCGGCGGCGGCGGCATCACCGCGCTGGAGATGACGGAGGGCCTCGCCCACCACAAGCTGGACACGCATTACTTCGTCCGCAAAGACGCGCTGTGGAGCGCCGTGTTCAACAAGACCGAGTCGGAGTTGCTCGCCGAGCGCATGACCGGGCACGGCGTCAAGATCCACTACAACACCGAGGTCGCCGAGGTGATCGGCGACAAGCGCGGGCGCGTGAAAGGGGTGAAGCTCACCCGCGGCGAATTCTTCCCGTGCGACCTCGTGGGCGCGGGCATCGGCGTCAAGCCGCAGTTGGACTGCGTGCGCGACACGTCCATCAAGGTGGATCGGGGCATCCTCGTCAACGAGTATCTCGAAGCGAGCGAGCCGGATGTTTACGCTGCGGGGGACTGCGCGCAGATCTGGGATCGGTGGACGAAGAAGCACACGCTGGACGTGTTGTGGCCCACCGCCATCGCCGCCGGGCACGCGGCGGGCATCAACATGGCCGGGGGGCGTGAGGCCTACCTCAAGGGCACACCCTTCAACGCCTGCCTGCTCTTCGGCCTGCACATCACCGCTATCGGCCAGCTCGGCGGGACGCGGGATGAGACCGAGCCTGAAATCTTCCAGCACGTCTCGCGCGGCTCATCGGAAATCTTTGCCACGCGCCCGCATGCCTATTCCAGCGCGTGGTCGCAGGACGGCGTGAACACGGTGCGCCTGGTGTTGAGCGGGGATCGCCTCGCGGGCGCGCTCGTCGTCGGCGAGCAATCTCTGGCCGACCCGCTGCGCGACCTGATCGAAAAACAGGTTGACGTCCGCCCGCTGCGGCCCCACCTGCAGGAAGGTGGCCCGGCAATGGCGCACGCGGTCATGGATTACTGGAAACAGACGCAAGGGCAGGGTGCGGTGTCTCAGCCCGTGCCGGAAGCACGCTGAAGCCCGGTCAAGACGAATTGGAGAACAACGTGGCAAAGCAGCGGGTGCTCATTGTCGGGAGAAGAGTTAACCCCACTCAGAGTAGTGATCTGCTCGCCCTGGTTCGGGGGCGCAGCCATTAGAAAGGCAGGCCGGCATGGTGCTCCGAAGACTCAGCTGGGTGCTCACCGTTCTGATCGTCCTGCTCCTCGTTGCCGGGGGCGCGGTGTCCTCCCTGGCGCTGTTCGCGCCCTTCCATCCCGGCGACGCGCTCTTCTCGCTTCAGTACAGCGTCGAGCAGGCGCGCCTGTTTCTTATCTCCGACCAGACCGAATTGGCCGAACGCTTTTTGGATCTGGTCGAGCGCCGCCTCGGCGACCTCGAGGCCCGGATCGGGACCGAACATGAACTCGTCGCCCTGGACTATCTCGATCAGGCCGTGAATCAGGCGGTGCTGGCCATAGACGCGGCCCCGCCGGAGAACCGGGGACCCCTGCTGACACGCCTGGCCACGTTGGCCTTGAGACTTGAGAATATTCTGCAACGCCTGACCGTCATCCCGACGACCAACCCGGATGTGTACGCCAATGCGCTGGCCAAGGCAGAGGCTCTGCTGAACAGCATCAACACCGCCCACGCCCGGCCCGACGACAGCGGCGTGTCCAGCGTCGTGAACCTGAGCCTGGGCCTCCCCTCCGACGTGGGCGTCAACCCGGCTGCGGCCGCGGCGCCCACGCCCGTCCTCATCGCACCGCACCCGATTCCCTTTCCGCCCAACGCCACCCCCGGCCCGCACGATTTCTTCCCGCTCACGGGCCGCCATGCCACCCTCGCCTGCGCAGACTGCCACGCGAATGGCCGCTATCGAGGCACGGCCCGGCAATGCATTGAGTGCCATGCCGCCGCCGCGCCCGTGAATCATTTCCCTGGCTCGTGCGATACGTGCCATAGCACGGCGGCGTGGAAACCGGCGACCTTCAACCACACCGGCTTCACGGACTGTGTCGGCTGCCACCTCCAGAACAAACCGGCCAATCACTGGGAGGGCCAGTGCTCGACGTGCCACAGCACCTCGGCGTGGAAACCGGCCACCTTCAATCACGCCGGCTTCACGGACTGCGTGAGCTGCCACACCAAAGACAAGCCGGCCAATCACTACGAGGGGGCTTCCTGTCACACGAGCGGCAACTACAGCTCGTGGACGTGCGCCACGTGCCACGACCAGGGCAAGATGGACGAAAAACACAAGGAGGTTCCCGGCTATACGAGCAACTGCATCGCCTGCCACGCTAACGGCAGGAAGCCGTAGAACAAGTTTGGAGTGAGGCGTGCCGTTCACATGGCAAACCTCCCGAAGGCTTGAAGCCTTCGGGAGGTTTATGGATATAATTGGCCCATGACCTCACGCCTTCTACGACTTACCGGCACGCTGTTAATCCTGATCCTGAGCTTGGGCGCGCGCCCTGCCCATGCTCAGGGAACCATCACCCTCAGCACTTTGACCATCGAACTGTGGCCGGAGTTCGATAAGCCCGCCACGCTCGTCATTCTCAAGGGGACCCTGGCGGCAAGCGTTCCCCTCCCGGCCCAGCTGACCCTCCACATCCCGGCGGCCTCCGGCGGCCCCTTTGCGGTGGCGGCGGCAGACGCCAGCGGCAAGCTGTTAAACACTCAGTACACCACGGCTCCGTCCGGCGACACTATCGCCATTAACCTGACCACGGACTTCCCGGCCTTCCACATCGAATACTATGACCCGGCGCTGACGATCACGGGCGAGGCGCGCGATTACACCTTTCAATGGACGGCGGACTATGCCGTAAGCGCCGCTACCGTGCGCGTGCAGGAACCTGTGGACGCGCGCGACCTGACCGCCGAGCCGGCCGTGGCCCCGGCGGGCACGGCTGACTTTGGATTGAACTATTACGCCACCTCGCTCGGCGCATTGTCCGCCGGGCAAAGCCTCTCTTTCCATCTGCGTTACTCGAAATCCACCCCCACCTTGTCGTCAGAGGTCGTGAACAAGAATACGCCCGTCCCACTGGCCACGCCAACCGTGACGCAGCCGTTGCCGCCACGATCTAACCTCGCACCGATTCTTCTCGCGGCAGCCGGAGGCGTCGGCCTGTTGCTGATCAGCTTCGGCGTGTGGTCATTCGTGCGCAACCGGCGCGAGACGGAGACGGAGCGTCCCCGGCGCAGGCGACGTCGTGTTGCCTCGGATGGGGACGAGCCGCTCTCCGAGCCGCACCTCGAGGCCCCTGCCCCGGCCCAGTTCTGCACTCAGTGCGGCCAGCCGCTGCTCACTGGCGACAGATTCTGCCGGAACTGCGGCACGCCGGTCAGAGCATGAGGTGATAGAAAAAGATGAGGGGGATCAAGTGCACCAGCCTGGCAAAGCACAGACCCCGAAGGTCACGATGACCTTCGGGGTCTGTGTTTGGAATTCCCGGCGGCGGCGCGGACAAAAGCTGGCCCGCGCCGAATCAGACTCAAGGCGTGGGCGTCCTGGTCGGCCCAGGCGTCCTGGTCGGCTTGGGCGTCTCGGATGGCTCGTGCGTTTCGTCGGCCTCGTGCGTCACCGATGGCTCAGGCGTCTTGGGCGGCTGTGGGGTCGGCGACTTCTCCGGCTGGCCTGTGGCCTCTTTGATTTCAATGTGGCGAGCGACGAGCGCGCCGCTACGATCCCGCACCGCCTTCACTTTAACCATCTGCCCCACCTGCGGGCTGCCGCTAATCTCGGTCGCCGGGGTGATGGTCACGTCCTGGCCGCCAATGCGCCACACGTTCGCGCTGATGGATCCGACGAGGCCCGTGAACTCCTCTTCCTCGCCCTCCTCGGCGGTGGATGTAGGGCTTGCACCCGGCAGCGGGTTGGCCGGGGCCGGGGACGCGGTTTCTGTGGAGAGCGGCGTCACCGTGGGGGGCGGCGTTGATGTCGGGACGACGCGCGTCGTGGCGCTGGCCGTGGGCGTCGAGCGCGTGGGAGTGACCGGCGCGCCTTCGTCCGTCACGGCGATCAGCGACGCCAGCACCGTGCCATCCGGTTGCGATGTTCCGCTCACTTCGACGGACGCGCCGAGAGAGGGCGTCCCTTCGACCCGCGTCTCGGGAGAGAGCAGCACAGTGACGTGGGCCACCGACCACCGCTCGCCCTCCATACTCTCCACTTGCCCGCTGAATTCGACTCGAGTCGTGCGCTTCTGCACCGTGACGGTCTGCACTTCCTGCACTCGCCGCTCGTCGAACTCAGCCTGCAACTGTGCGCGTGAATCCTCATCGAGCGTAAAGAGGAGTTGGGTCTGTTCAACTGTGCGCTTGACGCTGTAGAGTGCGTCACCGGGGAGGCTCTGGGCTGAGGCCGCCACGCCTCCGCCCGTCCCGGCTACGACGAGCGCCAGCACGGCCAACGCGACCGCCGCCCGCGGCACCGGCCTCCACCTGGCCCGGCGAGGCGGACTGGCCGGACGCAGTTGCGCCCCACCCGCCAGAAACTTCGCGCGGCTGGACATCTCGGCCGGCTGCGGGATGGTCGCCGACGCGCCCATCGCCTGGGCCGTCCCTGCCACCTGGATCAGCGAGCGCAGTTCGTCCCGCAAAGCGGGATAGTGCGCCAGGCAGTCGTCCAGGCTCGCACCCGCAGCCAGGGCGTTCAGGCAATCGTCAAAAGCCTCGGTCAACTCGTCAGTCATTTCCCGTTTCGCCCAGCGTCCGGCGCAACGCCGCCGTGGCGCGAAATTGCAGGGCCTTCACCGCATTCACCGATTTGCCCATGATCTCCGCCGTCTGCTCGAGTGTAAAGCCGTCGCCGAAGCGCAGCGCGAGCACTTCCTGCTGCTCTGCCGTGAGCTGGCGCATGGCCGCGCGCAATTGTTGGTGCTGGAGCCGTTCTTCGGCTTCTTGGGCCGCCGAGGTGCCGGAAGTAAACCACTCCAGAATTTCGAGGCTCTCGCGAGGCGCGCGCCGGAAGTGATCAGCGACCAGATGTGCGGCGACGCCGAACAGCCAGCCACTGAGCGTGCTCTGTGGCGGGCGTTCGGCGCGGAGTGTGTCCAACAGCCGCACGAAGACCTCTCCGGCCACGTCCTGCGCGGCGGCGGCGTCGCCGAGGCGGTAGAACGCATACCGGTAGAGTTTTGGGTAGTAGCGATCGTGAATCTCCGCCAGCGCGCGCGCGTCCCCGGCGCGGGCCTGTTGGAGAAGCATCGCGTTGTCAGAGGCAGAAGTGTCTGAAGATGGCATGCCGGGCGCGCCAGTGAGCTCCATCGCGAGGCCCAGAGCGGTCTCAGGCACATCCGTTGGCTCGGGCACGTTGTCAAATAAGCGTCCATGAGAACGGTCCTTTCGCGCCCAATTCAGATGGTTGCTCACCTGTCCAGCGCGCCTCAGGCTACGGCTTGCGGCTGAGGCAGGAACAAGCTCACGGCATCGCGTCGTGTATTGAATCTCAGCGGCTTCGGCAAGTAGGCATCGCAGGCTGCCACCATCTCGGCGCAGCGCGGCGAGAGATGCGCCGAACCCGTGATCGCCACCACCGGCGTGCGCGCCGTGCCCGGGTGCGCGCGCAATTCCCTGAGTGTCTCCAGCCCGTCCATCATGGGCATGGCGTAGTCCAGCAGAATCAGGTCGGGTGGATCGGCCTCCGCCATGTGGAGGCCCAGGTCGCCATCCCGGGCGAAGCGGACCTTGAACGGGCCGACCTGCGTGAGACACAATTCGATGATCCGGGGCAGATACGGATCATCGTCAATCACCAGGATATGGCGAGGCAGCATAGCTCGTTCCTTTCTCCGGCTGACGCTCCCGACATTTATGGCAACTCGGGGGGCACGGGAGAGCGCCTGCTCTTAAGTCGTATTCAACCGGGAAAAGTTGCGGGCTATGGCCAAATGTCAAAGACCTGCCTCACGCGCACCAACCACTCGCTTCAGGCCGTCGCGGGGGCCTTTTTGGCCTTAGCCACCAGGATGGGGCTGTCAGGAAGAAGACCGATATAGTCGCGACCACGTACAGCGCCAGCATCAGCAACGTGCCACCAGCATGGTGGTGAAGTAGAACGACAATACGCCGAGGCCGACCCAGGCCGGCGCGTAGGGTGATTTGAACGGGATCAGCAAATCGCTGACGCCGATGCGACCCTTCAATCGTCAATCGTCGTCTGCTTGATCGTACCCGGCCAGGAATATGACCCCATTAAGCGGGCAGGCGGTCGCAGCCTAATGGGGCTATAATCTGCTCACCAGTTTCGGTGTGCGGCGGTGGCCGTACGCCTGGGAGGCAGTCATGCTCAGAATCCGCATCGAATATTGCGCTGTTTGACACTACACTGCCCGCGCCGTGAGTCTCACGGCTGATTTGTTGAAAGAAATAGAACCGGGGATCGTGTCCATCGAGCTGATCCCCTCGCAGGGCGGCGTGTTCGAAGTCGAGGTGAACGGGGATTTGGTTTTCTCCAAGAAAGCCACCGGGCGGCACGCGGAAGAGGGTGAGATACTGAAGTTGGTCTGGGCCAAAGTCAAGACGCAGTGAGAACAAACCTATGTCTGCTTGACATAGGTCGTGCCGTGCGTTGCGATGGCTTAATGCGGGTGGTATAATCCCGTGCCGTCTACCCCCCAAGAGAGGAACCGTCGTTGGCATTCAACCCCGTTAAATGGTTTCTGGGCCTCTTCTCGCTGGACATCGGCATTGACTTGGGCACGGCGAACACGCTGGTCAATGTCCGCGGCAAGGGCATTGTCATCAACGAACCCTCCTGGGTGGCGATTGACAAGAAAACCAAGCGCCCCGTGGCCATCGGCGCGGAGGCCAAAGAAATCGCGGGCCGCACTCCGGCCAACATCACTGCCATCCGCCCCCTGCGCGACGGCGTGATCTCCGAATTCGAGATCACCGAGGCGATGCTGGAATACTTCATCGGCAAGGCGCACGAGCAGAGCCTGGTGCCGATCCCCAGCCCGCGTGTGGTGGTGGGGATTCCCTCCGGCGTCACCGAGGTGGAAAAGCGCGCGGTCTACGACGCGACGATTGCGGCGGGCGCGCGCGAGGCGTTCCTGATCGAGGAGCCGATGGCGGCGGCGCTGGGGGCCGGGCTGCCCGTGGCCGAGCCGCGCGGCTCGATGATCGTGGACATCGGCGGCGGGACCACGGAAGTGGCCGTGTTCTCGATGGGCGGCGTGGTGCTCTCGCGTTCCCTGCGCGTGGCGGGCGACGAGATGGATCAGGACATCATCCAGTACGCGCGCAACAAATATAACTTGCTCATCGGCGAGCGGATGGCGGAGAGCGTGAAGATTTCCATCGGCTCCGCGCACCCGCTGTGGGAGGAGAAGACGGCCACCCTGCGCGGGCGCAACCTCGTCACGGGCCTACCCGAGGCGGTGGAAGTGTCTTCGATTGAAGTCCGCGAGGCGCTCTCGTCGTCGGTCAACACCATCGTCGCCGCCATCAAAGACGCGATTGACGAAACCCCGCCGGAGATCATCGCTGACTTGATGGAGAGCGGAGTGTGCATGGCGGGCGGCGCTTCGCAGTTGCAGGGGTTGGTCGAACGCTTGCAGGAAGAGCTGAGAATCCGCGTCTGGCTGGCCGAAGACCCGATGACGTGCGTGGCGCGCGGCGCGGGCCGGATTCTGGAAGAGTACGACACCCTCAAGCGTCTGCTGGTCGGCCTGGAGCGCGGCAGCACACAGCACGGTTAAGAGTTCCCGCATTTCCCTGAGTTCCCTTTACACAGGAACTCAGGGAAATGCGGGAACTGGCAGGCATGTCCAAACTTCAAACGCGCTCCATTCTGGTGGTGGTCCTGGTGTTGGCCAGTCTCGGCCTGCTCGGCCTCAACCAATCCGGCTCGCTGGGGCCGGTGAAAGGCGCGCTGCTCGCGCCGCTCACCGCCCTCCAGAAATGGGTGGCGCAGACGTGGAACGGCGCGGAGGCCTTGTTCCAGCGCAGTCCGGACGCCGAAGCCCTGCGCCAGCGCAACGCCGAATTGGAAGCCGAGAACGCGCGCCTGAAAGCGCAGGCGGCGGCGGCGGCCGAAGACCGCGCCACCCTGAGTGCCCTCTCCCAATTGCTCGACTACGCCCGCACCCAGCCGGAGAACAAATACCTCGCCGCGAACGTCATCGGGTTGGACTCCTCGCCATTTCTCAACTACCTCATCCTCGACCGCGGCTCCGACGCAGGCGTGACGAGCGGGATGTCCGTCGTCACTGATCAGGGACTGGTGGGGAGAGTGGTGGAGGTGACGGCGACTTCGGCGAAAGTGCAGCTCATTGTGGACGCCGCCTCCGCGGTGAACGCTCTCCTGCAAGCCTCCCGCGAGCGCGGCGTGGTGGTGGGGCAGCTCGCCGGAGGATTGGAGATGCAAAACATCTCCCAGCAGACCAAGCTGGCGCCGGGCGATGTGGTGCTCACCTCCGGGCTGGGCGGCAGGTTTCCGCCGGGCGTCATCATCGGCACGGTGAACGCCGTGCAAAAACTGAACTACGAAGTCCTGCAGAAAGCGGACATCACTCCCGCGGTGGACTTCAACCGGCTCGAAATTGTCCTCATCATCACCAACTTCACGCCGCGCGATTTCAGCCCGTTCTTCCAGGCCACGCCCACCGCGCCAGCCCCTGCCCCATGATGACTTACGTCGTTGGCGTGCCGCTGCTCGTGCTGGCGGCGGTGATGCAATCCACCGTGCTCTCGCACTTCCGCGTGTTCGCCGGAACGCTGGACCTGGTGCTGCTGCTCACCCTGAGCTGGACCATCTCCGGAGACTGGCTGGGCGGCATCGCCTGGGGCTTCATCGGCGGCCTGTGCCTCGACCTGCTCTCGGGCGGGCCGCTCGGCGCGGCGGCGCTGGGGCTGGTGCTCATGGCATACTTCGCCAGCCTGACCGAGGGCCGCTTCTGGCGGTCACACGTGCTTTTGCCGCTGGCGACCATCGCGCTGGGCACCTTCGGCTTCCACACACTTTATCTGGTAGGATTATCGTTGAGCGGTTATCCTGTGAACTGGAGTCATGACCTTTCGCAAGTCACGTTACCGGCGGCAGTGCTGAACACACTCGTGATGCTCCCGGTCTATCACGCCCTGCGCTGGGTGCACGGCCTGGTATACCCGACACCGGTAGCGATTTGACTGCCGCTCAGGCTTCCGAAGTCTCGAGGACTTCGAAAGTCTAAATCGCAACTATGTCCCATTCAAATTGGGCTAGCTCTCTCCGCGTCCTCCTGTTTTACGCCGCGCTCGTCGCCGCGGTCGTCGTGCTGCTCGCGCAGCTACTCAACCTGCAATTCCTCCAGCACGGGACTTTCGCCGAGCAGGCCTTCGAGAACCGCATCACGCGCATCAGCGACCCCGCGCCGCGCGGCGTGATCTACGACCGCCGCGGCGTCCTGCTCGCCCGCAACGTCCCGGCCTTCACCGTGACCATCACCCCCGCCTTCCTGCCGGACAACGAAGCGCAGGTGGAGGACATCTACCACCGGCTGGCGAAGCTGCTGAACATGCCGCTCACCGTGCCGGGGTCCACCCCCAAAGCGCCGTGCGCGCCCGGGCGCGGCATCCGCGATTTGGTGGACGAGGGCGCCGGGTTCGCCCCCTACAATCCCGTCAAAATCATGTGCGACATAGAGAAGGACACGGCCCTCATCATCCGCGAACAGCTCGCCGACATGCCCGGCGTGAAAGTCATCGTCGAGCCGCTGCGCGATTACCCGACCGGGATAATGACGGCGGACATCGTCGGCTACATGGCGCCCATCCCCGACCCGAAGGACGCGCCGCTGACCTACGCGTATTACACCGCCCGGGGTTTCATCGCCGGACGCGACCGCATCGGCGTGGCCGGGATCGAGGCCTCCATGCAGGACATCCTCGCCGGGCAGAACGGCAGCAAGCTGGTCGAAAAAGACGTGGCCGGGGAAGTCCTCCGCACGATCGGCGTGGAGACGGAGACCGTCGCCGGCCTCAACATGCAGCTTACGATTGACGTCCGCCTGCAGGCCGCTGCCGAAGCCGCCTTGCGGGCCCGCATGAAGCTGTACAACGACTATTCGGGCGAGATCCGCACCACCAGCGGCGTCGTCATTGTCATGAACCCGAACACGGGCGAAATTCTGGCGATGGTCTCGTGGCCGACCTACGACAACAACCGCTTCGCCCGCAACATTGACTACGACTACTACACTCAGCTGGCCGGGGACCCCACCCGCAACATCCCACCCGACCCGCAGTATCCACTCCTCAACCACGCCGTGAACATCCTGTACCCGCCCGGCTCGGTGTTCAAGATTGTCACCGCCACCGGCGTGCTCGAAGAAGGCGTGATTGACCCCGACCGAGAATTGAACGACCCCGGCAAAATCACGATCCGCAACGCCTACTTCCCCACCGACCCCGGCAGGGCCAAAGACTTCGTGTGCTGGAACCGGCAGGGACACGGCAAGGTGAATTTCATTCGCGGCATCGCCGAGTCGTGCAACGTGTACTTCTACAAAATCGGCGGCGGCTACGAGCCGGACGGCGTGAAGGGGTTGGGCATTGACAGCCTGATCAATTGGATGCAACTGTTTGGCTTCGGCCA
>Ga0184633_10000422_pt1 | contig 15201 bp, 18 predicted proteins | sample PLM31_170_b1_FD_133156 | JGI IMG/M metagenome (GOLD analysis project Ga0184633, IMG submission 133156) | Groundwater sediment microbial communities from an aquifer in East River, Colorado, USA - PLM3-1_170_b1 | ecosystem: Environmental > Terrestrial > Soil > Riparian zone | place: USA: East...
CTCGAAATGTGTTGGAGGGAGCCGTCGCTGGCGGAGCGCACCGGTTTGTGTTTTTCAGCAGTGTCAAGGCGATGGGTGAAGAGGCGCCATGGTGCCTTAATGAATCTTTCGACGCCCGGCCCGCAACCGCCTATGGGCGATCCAAATTGGCGGCCGAGCGTCTGGCACTGGATTACGGCAAGCGGGCAGGTCTGCACGCGGTCTGTCTCCGGCTCCCGCTCGTCTACGGTTCTGGTCTCAAGGGCAACCTGTTCCATATGATCTCTGCCATCGACCGAGGTTTCTTCCCACCCCTTCCTGCTGTGGAAAACCGTCGGAGCATGGTCCATGTCTCAAACGTGGTCGAAGCCGCCATGCTGGCGGCAACCAGTCCGGCGGCGAATGGCCAGCGCTACCTTGTGACAGACGCCAGGGCGTATTCGACGCGCGAGCTCTATGACATGATTTGTCGGGGGCTGGGAAGGCCGATCCCTCGATGGCATCTCCCGCTTGGGATGTTCCAGATGCTCGGTCGCGTGGGCGATGTCATCGGTCGCATCCGTGGCAGGCGGTTTCTGTTCGATTCTGATGCCCTGGGGAAATTGATCGGGTCGGCGTGGTACAGCTCTGAGAAACTCTCTCGTGAATTGGGCTATCGTCCTGCTCTCACGTTTGAACAAGCTCTACCGGAGCTCATCGCCTGGTACCGAGAGGCGAGGGCGTGAATCTTGGGATCCTGGGTCTTGCCGCGCTGGTGTTCCTCTTGGCCTATTGGATGACGGGGCGGCTCTGTTCACCGGATTCCAAGCTTTATCTCCTTGATCACCCCACCGACCGCTCTTTGCACGTTGCGCCTACTCCGCGCACCGGCGGCCTTGCCATCCTCGGAAGCGTAGCGGCGGGTCTGTTACTCGGTTGGATGTTGGAACGGTTCGAAGGAGGTCTCTGGCGCTTAGAACTGGGGGCGCAAACAGACGCTGGGCTCTGGATCATGGGAACGGCACTGGTCATCGGTGCCGTTTCTTTTTGGGATGACAGGGCCGGCCTGCCGCCCGGTGTTCGGTTTGGTGTCCATGGGGTGGCGGCGGGGGGAGTGGTCTGGGGGGCTGGCTTGACGGTGACCGCGATCCCGATTCCGCTCCTGGGGATTCTGCCACTGGGATGGATGGCTATTCCGGTGACGATCCTGTGCCTCATGTGGATGACCAACCTCTACAATTTTATGGACGGGATGGATGGCTTTGCCGGGGGCATGACGGTCCTGGGATTCGGGCTTCTGAGCTTTGTTGCCTGGACCGGCGGGCATCAGGCTATCGCGATTCTCTCGCTTCTGGTTGTAGGTGCCGCGGGCGGGTTTCTCTCCTACAACATGCCTCCCGCGAGAATCTTTATGGGGGACGTCGGCAGCGTCTCCCTCGGTTTTCTGGCAGGGGCTCTTGCCGTGATGGGGATTCATGATGGCTTGTTTGATCTGTGGGTGCCGCTGCTGATCTTCTCGCCGTTCATCGTGGACGCGACGGTGACGCTCATACGCCGATTGCTGCGAGGCGAAAAGGTCTGGCAAGCGCATCGGGAGCACTTCTACCAACGTCTTGTGCTGGCAGGCTGGGGACATCGGAGGACCGTGGCCATTGAATATGCGCTGATGCTGGCCTGTGGGTTGGGCGCGCTGCTCTATAGCCGGGTCGGCGAGGCCTGGCGGCTGGCCATCCTGGCGGGGTGGTTCGCCACCTACATCGTCCTGGCGTGGGCTGTCCGGCAGGTAGAGCGGGCTCATTCCACCCATTGTCAATCTCTGGGGAAATGCTTATGATAGCGTCGCGATCCAGAGGTAAAGGTCGGAGGGGCCAGTGAAGCGGTTTGCGGGGTGGCTGTTCTCGCGGATGGCGATAGCCTTTGAAGAGGTCCCGCTCCGCCCTCGAGTGATCTTGGTGACAGGGGTGCAGGTTGCTCTTGTCTTGCTGGCCAACCAGATCGCATTTTCCCTGCGCTTCGAGGGTCAGATCCCGCCGGACTACTGGAAGCTGGCATGGCAAGGACTTCCGCTCGTCGGGCTGGTCTATGGGATTGGCTTCTGGGGATTCGGTATCCAACGAGGGTTATGGCGCTACGTGGGGTTCCATGATCTGAAGCTCATCCTGAGCGCAGGGTTTGTCTCGACAGTTGTGTTGTTCGGCTTACTTCACGGGCTCCTGGGATGGACCGCCTATCCCCGATCCGTGATCATCTTGACGGGTCTGCTCAGCATTGTCTTCCTAGGCGGTATCCGGTTTGCGGTTCGGATATTCCGCGAATGGGTGACAACGGCAGGTTCGATGGCCACACGCGTCCTGATCGTGGGGGCCGGCAATGCGGGGGAGATGCTGGTGCGGGATCTGAACATGAACCCGGGGCATAACTATAAACCGGCTGTTCTTGTGGACGACAACCCTGCCAAGCAACGGAGGACGGTTCACGGCGTTCCGGTCGCGGGGGCTGTTCATGATATCCCCTCGCTAGTTCAGCGCTACGCGGTCGGGGAGATCGTCATTGCCATCCCCTCGGCCAATCCCAAGCTCATGCAACGAGTCCTGGCGGCATCCGCGACTTGTCACGTTCCTATCAAGACCCTGCCCAATGTCAAACAACTGCTGGATAGCCCCGTCTCGATGCGCCAGGTGCGGCCCATGCGCCTGGATGATCTTCTGCAGCGCGAGCCGATTCAAACCGATCTGCCGGAATTGCACCCGTTGCTGGAGGGCAAGCGCGTGTTGGTCACCGGCGCGGGCGGGTCAATTGGATCCGAACTCTGCAGACAGATCGCGCGGTATCGGCCGGTCCTGCTGGTCCTCTTCGAATGGCACGAGAACAGTCTCTATGCCCTGGATCTGGAGCTGCGCGAGACGTTCCCTCAGGTAAGGACTTTGGCCGTGGTTGGCGATACCACCAGCGCCGATCGGGTGACAGAGGTGTTCCGCGCCTGCGCGCCGCACCTCATTTTCCATGCCGCAGCCCACAAGCACGTTCCGTTGATGGAACAGAATTCCGGGGAGGCGGTCTGGAACAATATCTTCGGGACTCGGATTGTGGGGGAAGCGGCCCTGGCTGCCGGGGTCGAACGGTTTGTGCTGATCTCTACCGACAAGGCGATCAACCCTGCCAACGTCATGGGGGCAACGAAGCGGATCGCCGAATATCTGGTCCAGGACATGAACCGGCGAGGCCCTACGCTCTTCAGCGTGGTTCGATTTGGAAACGTGTTGGGGAGCAACGGCAGTGTGGTCCCTCTGTTTGCCGAGCAGATCCGCAAAGGAGGGCCCGTCACCGTCACCCATCCCGAGATCAAGCGCTATTTCATGACCATTCCTGAATCGGTCCAGTTGATTCTGCAGGCCAGCGTGGGAGGTCAGGGTGGCGATGTGTTCGTCCTCGACATGGGCGAACAGATTCGTGTCGTGGATCTGGCCAGGAACATGATCATTCTGTCTGGACTGGTGCCTGAGATAGACATCAAAATCACGTTCATCGGGCTTCGGCCCGGCGAGAAACTGTACGAGGAGCTCTTCGAGCACGGTGAACGGGTGGAACCGACTTCGCACGACAAGATCAAACGGGCGGTGAGTCAGATGCCGTTCAGTCCCGGCGAACTGGACCGGCATCTGGAGGAACTGACCGTTCTTCTCCAGCATTGTGAGTCCGACCGAGTCATCCGAAAGCTGCGGGAATTGGTCCCAACCTACACACTGACTGTGAGTGATCTCTTACGGTCGGGCAGTCGACCTCAGACGCCATGAGACGGCTGATCCGATGGGGTGTGAACTGAGGAACGAATTGTGAAGATCGTCATCGCAGCCTGGCATCTTCAGGACTTCAACGTGGGGCTAGGGCGTTATTGCCGGGGGCTGATCGAGGCGATCGGGCGGGTGGATAAGGAAAACCGGTACGAGATTCTGATGCCGAATGACTCGTACCGGTTCTCGCCACGGCCGAACGTGCGGTACAGGCTGATCCGATTCCCGATCTTCAAGCGGCGCTTTTGGGAACAGGTCGCGCCGTTACTTGTTGATCGGTATGATCTGTTGCATTTCCCTTACGACTCCGGCGTCGCCTGGAAACGCGGGAAGTTCGTGGTCACGGTGCATGATATAAAGCCGCTGATCTTCGGAGATCATGGCAGGCGCCGCAATCTCAACAGCCTGGTTGAAGGGATTCTGGTCAGAAACAAGTGGGCGCGGGTCGATCATGTGCTCACCGACTCACAATGTTCGCGTCGGGACATGATCGAACGCCTAGGCCTGCCGGCGTACCGTCTCACGGTTGTGTACCCCGGGGTTGATCTGGAGCGGTTTCGACCGGCCTCCTCAGAAAATGAGTTCGAAGTTCGAAGTTCGAAGTTGAACGGTCCGGGAACCTCGAACGTCGAACCTCGAACATCGAACGGTGAGCCTCGAGTTTCGAACCTCGAACTTCCTGAGCGACGGCCCTATGTGCTCTGCGTGGCCAGCAGCGACCCGACAAAGAATGTAGAGACGCTTATGGAAGCTTTTGCCAGACTGCCGTTTTCGCTTCGTGACGCGCACGATCTGGTACTGGTTGGCGACTTTCGTCGGCGGGCCGACCTCCGCGAGCAGGTGGCGCGTGCCGGCATCGAGAAGCAGACCGTGTTCACAGGTATTGTGGGCGACGACCGGCTCATTGAGCTGTACCAGCAGGCTACGCTATTTGCGTACCCGTCTCGCTATGAGGGGTTCGGGCTTCCGGTGCTGGAAGCCATGGCCTGCGGGTGCCCGGTGATCAGCTCGAACGCTTCGTCGTTGCCAGAGGTAACGGGAAATGCGGCAATCCTGGTGGACCCGTCCGATGTGGCAGGGCTAGCCTGTGAGATGGAGTGGGTTCTGACTGACGCGAGCCTGCGCCAGGACCTTCGCGAACGGGGCCTGCGCCAGGCAGCGCAGTTTTCCTGGGACCGCACAGCACGGGAGACGATCGCGGTGTACGAGCGGGTCGTGAGGGAAGGGTAAGATGCCAGATCGTATTTCCAACAGACGGAGCATGGCCCCGGCTGAGAAGGAGACCCTGGTTCTGGAATTGGTCCGAGAACTGAACAGGCGTCCGGAACTTGTGTTTGTCTTTCTCCATGGATCCTTTTTGGTGGAGAGCACGTTTCGAGATCTGGACCTGGCCGTGTTCGTGCGCGCTGAATCTGGGAATAACCAGGGGTTTCGCGATTATGAGGCCGATCTGGCGGTGGACTTGACGCTGAAGGCCAGGATTCCTGTCGACGTTCGCATCCTGAACGACGCACCGGTGGGGTTTCGCTATCATGCGCTCAAGGGACGACTTCTCCTGGCCCGGGATGAGGACCTGCTTGATGAGTTCCGCGCCAGGACCTGGGATGACTACTGTGATTTCGCTCCCTTTGCCCGCGAGTTTCTTCGTGGGGTGCTGCATGGGTGAGGTGAATCTCGACCGATTGCGGGAGCTGGCCGGCCATCTCCGGAACGCCTGTCGCGAATTACGAACCCTGGCTGCTCCCGGGGCCCACGCGTTCCTTGCGGACCAGAAAACGGTCAATAGCGCGAAGTATTTATTCATCGGGGCGGCCGAAGCGGCTCTGGACATCTGCAATCATTTAGCGGCGAAAAAGGGTGGCGGAGCCCGGAGGATTATGCGGATTGCATGGCGATCCTCGAAGAAATCGGCGTCATTGGCCAGGACCTCCGGGTACGGTTGAGTAAGATGGCGAGATTTCGCAATTTGCTGGTGCACCTATATTGGCGGGTGGATGATCGGGAGGTCTTCCGCCTGGCTAGCGAACAGCTTCAGGATTTCGACCTGTACCTTGAGGCTGTCGGGCGTTATTTGAAGGCGGCGTTGTAACGGGGACCCCAACAGTGGAAAGTTAAAGTTCGAAGTTATTTCAGGGGTACGACGTTGGATATTCGAAGTTCCTTAACATTGAACTTCGAACATCGAACTTCGCACTTCAAACTATGAGAATCTTAATCACTGGCGGGGCGGGATTTTTAGGGAGCCACCTGTGCGAGCTCCTGGTTGGTCAAGGGCACCAGGTGATCTGCGTGGACAATTTCATCACCGGCCGTCCCGAGAACATCGCTCACCTGATGGGCCACGAGCGATTCAGCTTCGTCAAATATAACGTGTGCGATTATCTCCATGTGGATGGACCGCTTGACGCCGTGATGCATTTCGCGTCCCCCGCGAGCCCGCAGGACTATCTGCAGCTTCCGATAGCTACCCTGAAAGTCGGCGCGTTGGGTACGCACAAGGCGCTGGGGTTGGCCAAGGCGAAGGGCGCCCGGTTCCTCTTGGCCAGCACCTCCGAGGTATATGGCGATCCGCTGGTGAACCCTCAGCCAGAGTCATATTGGGGTAACGTAAACCCGATCAGTCCGCGCGGTGTCTATGATGAAGCCAAGCGGTTCGCCGAGGCGATGACGATGGCCTACCATCGGTACCATGGCCTGGACACGCGAATTGCGCGGATTTTTAACACGTATGGCCCGCTCATGCGACCCAACGACGGGCGCGTGGTTTCAAATTTTATCGTCCAGGCCCTCCAGGGCAAGCCGCTCACGGTCTTCGGCGACGGATCGCAGACTCGGAGCTTCTGTTACGTGGACGATCTGGTCCACGGTATCGCGGCCTTGCTGATGGCTGACTCGGATAAGAGCGTGGCCGAGCGAACCAATCGGGCCGGATTCCTCTCGCGACGCGCTGAGCCGGAATCCGAGAGCGTCCATGACCCAGTAAATCTAGGGAATCCCCGTGAGCTCACAGTCATGGAGATCGCTAGGTTTGTGCTGAAGCTGACCGGGTCGAGCAGCCCCATTCAACATGAGCCGCTGCCGGTTGATGATCCCAAAGTGCGTCGGCCTGATATTCGCAGGGCAAAGGCGCTGCTTGGCTGGGAACCGACGATCGAGTTGGAAAACGGCTTGAGGAAGACGATTGAGTACTTCCGAAAGGTCCTAGCAAGGTAGAAGGGTAAGGGTTCGACGTTCGATGTTCAAAAGTTCGAGGTTCGACGTTCCGAGTTTGAAGTTAAGGAACTTCGAACTTCGAACATCGAACTCAACTCGGGAGGCAAGAATGAAAGGTGTCGTGCTAGCGGACAGGCTTAACCAGTAGGGATGGAGCCATGCAAACAAGGGACCCTATGGATAACGAGGAAGAGGCACGTCGCATCATCGCCAATCTCTTAAGAACCGCAGAGCTGACCGATTTGTGCCTGCACCTGCGTGCGGCTGTTCTGAAAGGAGATTCTAGGGATCGAGAAGCGTTTCAGAAGGTCATGAAAGAGGTTCGCCAGGCCAAGGAGCGGGCGTGGCTTCAGAACCAATTCTGATCACGGTTCTCACCGATTATGCCCTGGCGGGAGGATTGGCATATGGGGCCTTGGTCGAGCCGCGCGCGACGACTGATGTGGACCTGCTGATCCTGATTGACAAGCCAACACCGGAGAAGATCGCGGCTCTGTTCTCCTCTACGTTCGAATCCCTGGTTCCTCATCCAAGTCCAATGGAGTTTAAGGACCTATCCATTTGGAGACAGTGGGAATACGGAGGGGGAGCGAAATCATCGTGGATCTGCTGCTGGCGCAGTCCGAATTTCTCCGAACGGCATTACGGCGGAAGCGGACGGTGGATTTTCGAGGTGTCCCACTTCCAATCGTGACGCTAGAAGATCTTGTGATTCTCAAAGTCATGGCTGGCCGGCTCCAGGATCTGGCTGATCTTGAGAGGATCAAACAACGCCCGGAGCTGCGGGTGGATTGGGGTTATGTGGAGGAATGGCTCGGAAGATTGGGCCTTAAGCCCATAAAGTGAGCGAGAAGCTCTATGAGAAAGGTAACAGGGTACAGGGCCAAGCGGGGGTAAAGATGATCTACCTCATCGCAATACGCCCTTATCCTCTATCCCTTTACTCCGGGAGTGAATCGGAATGAAAGGCGTTGTGCTGGCAGGAGGACTGGGAACACGCTTGAATCCGCTCACCAAGGTAACCAACAAGCATCTTCTTCCGGTCTATAACCGGCCCATGGTCTACTATCCAATTCAGACGCTGGTTAACGCCGGCATCCGTGAGATCATGTTGGTAACGGGTGGGAACAACGCGGGGGATTTTCTCAAGCTGCTGGGTAACGGGAATGAGTTTGGGCTCCAGCACCTTGACTATACGTACCAGGAAGGGGAGGGGGGCATCGCCGATGCACTCCGGCTGGCCGAATATTTTGCTGAGGGCGAGCCGATCTGTGTGGTGCTGGGCGATAACATCATCGAGCGGAATATCGTGCGCGCCGCGCACGCATTCAGGGACCAAAAGAGCGGCGCCAAGATCCTGCTGAAGGAAGTCAAGAACCCACAGCGTTTCGGCGTGCCTGTCTTAGACGGAAACCGGGTGGTCAAGATCGAGGAAAAACCGAAGCAGCCCCTCTCCCCGTATGCCGTGACCGGGATCTATTTCTACGATGCGCGGGTCTTCGACATCATCAAAAGCCTGAAACCGTCGGATCGGGGAGAGCTGGAGATTACGGACGTGAACAACGCCTACATCGAGGCGGGACAACTCACCTGGGAGGTCCTGGACGGATGGTGGACCGACGCGGGCACCATTGACTCGTTGCTCCTGGCCAACGAACTCGTGGCCCAAACAGGAGCAAACAGACTCTAAGTTTAGGGGTGAGGGAAGGACAATCAGATTGCTTCCTCAAACTGCGTCGATCAGAAAATCAGCGTTTCTTTGTCGAACTGAGGTTTCTTACTCTCTATGGAGGAGGTTTTACGTGAATGGGTGTGATCGTGGATATCCCCAGGCAGATTGGATCCGTTCTTATCTTTGACAAAGTTCTTGATATTGTCAAAGCGACCGGTCCCTCTGAGGGGAAAAGAATTTTAGACGTGCCTGCCGGCCAAGGTGCCTTTGCGGACGAATTGTTTCGCCAGAAATTAGGAATGGAAATACGGTGCGGAGACAAAGCTCCTGAAGGATTTAAGCTTAACCACATAGAATGCGACAAAGTTGACTTAAACAAGGCATGGCCTTACTCAGACTCGTATTTTGATTTTGTAGCTTGCATTGAAGGCATTGAACATTTAGAGAATCCTTTTCACTTAATCCGGGAAGCTGCCCGAGTCCTACGAGGGGGAGGGAGTCTGATTATAACAACCCCCAACATTGCATCGTTAAGATCGAGAAAGCAGTACCTGCTTTACGCTTTTCATGTGCATTTTGATTATATGGTTGACCCCGTTGAACACATTAATCCTATAAGCTTCATTGAGATCAGGTACGCCCTCAATGCAAACGGATTTAGGATAGAAGCTACAGAAACGAATCGACTTTTGAAGAAACACTCAGTCTTCTATAACTTTCTTAAACTAATTGTGAAGACCAGAGGAAGAAGCAGGGTCCGAAAGAAACCAGAAGCGTCAATAGTAAGGAATGCGTTGTTGGATGATAGATTGCTTTTTGGTGAGCATCTTATAGTTCATGCTATCAAATGTGATGGTGCGTGAGACCTCCCATAATGACATCGGATACGCTGTTCTTTTAGCTGCAGGAACAGCCTCTCAGATGCATGAGCTATGAAAAAGATAGCTATCTGGTAAGACTTGGCTTAACACGGAAATATGAGAATCCTCGTCACAGGCGGAGCTGGCTTCATCGGCTCGCATCTGGTGCGTCGGCTGCTGGCGAACGGGCAAAACCATGTGGTAAACCTGGACGCGCTCCGCTATTCCGGGAACTTGGAAAACCTTACCGACGTGGCGGGCCATGCGCGGTATACCTTCGTGCACGGGGATATTTGTGATACCAGAACGGTCGAAAAGGTGTTCAAGGAATTCCGAATTGAAGCGGTGATCAACTGCGCTGCGGAGACGCACGTGGATCGTTCCATCATGGATCCCAACAGTTTCGCCAGAACCGATGTGATCGGGACCGCCGTATTGTTGGAGGAGGCTCGTAAGGCGGGAGTCACTCGATTCCTGCAAGTCAGCACGGATGAAGTCTACGGAAATGTGGAAAAGGGATATTCGAAGGAGAATGATGCACTGGCTCCGCGGAGCCCTTATGCGGCCAGCAAGGCGGGAGGGGATTTGTTGGTCCGAAGCTACTGGACTACATACAGGTTGCCAGTATTGATCACACGGGGCAGCAACACGTATGGCTCCAACCAGTACCCTGAGAAATTCATCCCGCTGTTTATTACCAACGCCCTCGACAATCAACCGCTTCCGCTTTATGGAGACGGCCGCTACCGTCGAGACTGGCTGTCGGTGTTTGACCACTGTGGAGCGATTGAGCATGTGTTGCGTCATGGTGAGGCCGGGAGCATCTACAACATCGGTGGGGGGAACGAGCGAGAGAATATCACCGTGGCCGAGGCGATCCTGACGCGTCTCGGCAAACCGATGTCGCTGATCCGTTATGTGCAGGACCGCCCTGGACATGACCGACGCTATGCTGTGGACTGCAGCCGCCTGCGGGCGTCGGGCTGGACTCCGACGATGCCGTTCGAAGAAGGGCTGCAGGCCACGGTGGACTGGTACCGGAATAATCAGACATGGTGGCAAAAGATCAAGTCGGGCGAGTTCCGTGCCTATTATGAACGGGTGTATGGGAAGCGACTTAGCGAAGCTTCGAAGTTCGACGTTCGAAGTTAGTGTTACTAGTTGCCTCCAACATCGAACTTTGAACTTCGAACGTCTATGAGAATTCTGACCACGGGCGCGGACGGCCGACTCCTCGACTTGTTCCATGACGTTGTCTGCAAGGTTCAGGTCTGGGGACTCATCCTTCTCACCTTTGTGAGCTTTTTCCCAGGGCTGTTCCATCTCGAAGAATACCTGTTCTTTGCTCTGTTCGTGATCGCTATAGGAACCGCTTGGCTCGATGGGAAGCCAATCTGGGTTCGTAGCCCAATTGATCTTCCCTTCCTCCTGCTGGTCGGGTGGGTACTCTTGACGATCCCCTTCGCGATCGATCCTGCCTATAGCTTCGCTGAATGGCGAAAGCTGGTGACTCAGTTGCTGGTGTTCTATTGGGCACTCCTGGTTTTGCGGACCTATGGTGATGACTCCACCTCACGTCAAATCCTAGCTGCGGTCGTGATTGGAACGGCGATCTTGAGCCTGTACGCGTTGGCTAATTTTGTGGAACGAAGCGGGTCGCTGATGAACAGGCAGATACGGGCTTGGGCTCCCAATTCCGGTTCCAATTGGCTCACCACGTACCTGGTCATTGCGATTCCGCTGGTAGTTTCTGCAGGCGTAGTCATGAAGAAAAGGTGGCAGCGCCTTGCATGCTGGGGCTGTGTCCTTGGTCCAGCGTTACTCGCCCAGGCTTTCTCCTATATGCGGGCTGGTTGGCTTGCCTTGGTTTCCCAAGGCCTCGCTCTCGCGGTTTTTACCAGTCGCCGTTGGTTGGTCATGTGGGTTCTTGGAGGTTGCCTGATGGGTATGCTCGGCCTCCTTGCCTTGTCCCAGGTCGGATTCCAAAAAGACACGGTTGATCCCTTGTCACTGAATATCAGACTTGGGGTCTGGAAGCTGGCTCTGGAGGAGGTTGTGGCGCACCCTTTCGTCGGGATTGGATACGGGAATGACACTTTCGTGAAGCGGTTCAAGGATCATGTAGAGACGGACCCAAACCCTGAGCTGCACATCTCCAAGCATGGTCCCCATAACACTTTTCTGATGATCGCTCTGGGCAGCGGCATTCCTGCTTTCATCCTTCTGATCTGGGTGTTGGGGGGTGCGATCCGGGCGTTGATTCGTGGGGCTGGGCGAGTCACTGATCCGGGGGCCTATGCCTTTCTGATCGGCGTCGCGGTTATGATTGTCGGGTTTGCGGTGCGTAATGCTTTCGACTACATGTTTGCCGGAAGTCTCGCCTATCTGTTCTGGATTCTGGTGGCAACGGCACTGGCTGAGTCCATGCCAAAAAGTGAGTCTCGGCCGGCGTGAACGGGTGTATGGGAAGCGACTTATCGAAGGTTCGACGTTCGAAGTTAGTGTTACTCGTTGCCTCCAACTTCGAACTTAGAACATCGAACGCCTATGAGAATTCTGATCACGGGCGCGGATGGCCAGCTTGGTCGTGAGCTGCAGCGGGTGCTCGGGGGACATACGCTGGTGCTTGCTGCCTGGCCGAAGTTTGATCTCCTCAAGCCCGATGTTGAGCAGCACGTTCTCACCGCACGGCCTGATGTGGTCATGCATGCCGCGGCTTATACCGATGTGGATGGGGTTGAGCGGGAACCGGACAAAGCGATGGCCATCAATGCCGAGGGAACGGAACGGGTCGCCCGCGCCGCAGCCAAGACCGGTGCCCGCCTCATCTACCGCTCGACCGATTACGTGTTCAACGGGCAAAAGAGTTCACCTTACTGGGAAACGGACGAGCCCAATCCGCTCAATGTCTACGGGCAGTCCAAGCTGGAGGGAGAGCGGCGTGCGCTGGCATACTGTGCGAACACGCTCGTGGTGAGGACCGCCTGGCTGTACAGTGTGCATGGGAAGAACTTCGTCACCACGATTATGCAACTGGCCGTCGAGCAGCCGGAGATTCGTGTGGTGGCGGATCAGCGTGGCTGTCCGACCCATGCCGGCGATCTGGCTGCGGCACTGGCGCGAGTCTTGGATACGGATCTACGCGGCGTCGTCCATGCCGCCGGAGCGGGTGATTGTACCTGGCATGAGTTCGCCTGTACCATCGTGTCGCTGATGGGTGTATCGGTGAGGGTGCATCCCATCACGACGGCGGAGGCCAAGCGAACGGCGCCTCGGCCCCCCTACTCGGTTCTGGCAAACCGGGTATTAGCTGGAGTCGGGATCGTGTTGCCCCACTGGAAAGAGGCTTTGACGCGGTTCATGAAGGAGGTCAAGGGATAGCGGGGTATCGGGGTAGAGGGGTAAGGGGAGGACGGGTCACGGTACCCCTTTACCCCGAGCGAAGCGATACCCCGTTACCCCGTTGGTGGACTAATGAAACGCGCGCTGATCACCGGCATCACCGGTCAGGATGGATCGTACTTGGCCGAGCTGTTGCTGGAAAAGGGCTATGAGGTGCACGGACTCGTTCGTCGGGTGGCGATCGAGGATCCCGAACACCGGCTCTGGCGCATTCTGCATCTCAAAGATCGTCTGAAACTCCACGCGGCCTCGCTGGAGAGCCTGCCCAGCATCTACCGGGTCTTTCAGGCAGTCAAGCCAGACGAGTGTTACCACCTGGCTGCGCAGAGCTTCGTGGCCTATTCCTTCGAAGATGAATTTTCCACGCTCAATGCCAATATCAATGGCACGCACCATGTCCTGGCCGCGCTACGGGATTGTACGCCAGACTGCCGGTTCTACTTTGCTGCTTCGAGCGAGATGTTTGGAAAAGCGGCGCAGGTGCCCCAGACCGAACTGACGCCCTTTCATCCTCGTTCCGCGTACGGCATCTCGAAAGTGGCCGGGTTTCACCTGACCCGGAACTACCGGGCGGCCTACGGCGTCAAGGCCTACTCCGGCATCCTGTACAATCACGAATCCCCGCGTCGGGGCTTCGAGTTCGTCACCAGGAAGATTACCTCCCACGCGGCGCGAATCAAGCTGGGGCTTGCCAAGGAGCTGAGACTCGGCAATCTGGAATCGCGGCGTGACTGGGGGCACGCTCGCGAGTACGTACGTGCCATGTGGTTGATGCTCCAGCAGGATGAACCGGAGGACTACGTCATCGCCACCGGCGAGCAGCACTCGGTGCGAGAGTTCGCCGAGGCGGCATTCTCTCACTTGGGCCTCGACTATCGGGAGCACGTGATTCTTGACTCCCAGCTCCTCCGACCGGCCGATGTGGAAACGCTCCTGGGCGATGCCGCCAAGGCCAGAAGAACATTGGGCTGGTCCTGCCAGGTGAAGTTTAAGGAACTGGTCCACGAGACGGTCGAGGCGGACCTTCGGCTGCTGAAGGCGGCGTAAGGAGCGGGATAATCAGAAAGGGGTAACCGGGGTAGTCGGGGTAGGGGGTTCTGAACCTCGAACCTCGAACCTAGAACCTAGAACTTTCGACAACTTCGCATCTCGAACCTCCCACAGGTATCTTCTTTTATGAGCAGACAGTCGAGGCACTGATCGAAGCCATCCGACTGTTCGAGCGCAATCGGGACCGATTTGATCCGCAGGCCATTCGAGCACACGTGGCGCCATTCGATCGGGCCCACTTCAAGGAACGGATGCGAGAGCTCATAGACAGATGTTACAACAAGTTCCGTCTTAGCCGGACATGCTGAAACGCCACTCCGGGTGGTCTGGGTACAGGCCGTTCTGTTCCACACGAAGCCGATTGACATTCTGTCCCTCAAGATGTACAGTAGATGGGACAACTATGGAGGTTATCAAACCATGCTTAAAGACATTCCTATTACAGAAGCCCGGCACGAACTCACTTCCCTGCCGGAGCGTTTGGCCAAAGAACCCGGTGCCGTGGCCGTGACACGGCGGGGAAGGCCGGTCCTAGCCGTCATGCCCTGGGAGCTGTATGAATCTATCGTTGAGACCCTGGAAATTATGGGAGACGAAGACTTCATGGCCGCTCTGCGCAAAAGCATCAAGGAAGCGGAAGAAGGGAAGACCGTTCCCTGGGAGCAGGTCAAGAAAGATCTTGGCTTGTGACGTGGCAAGTTGTTTTGACCCCCAGTGCACGGGTCATGTTGGAGGCTATCCGGGATCGCCGCGTCCGGGAAAAAATTCGGGACAGAATTGACGGGCTTGCTGAAGAGCCCGTGAAACAAGGCAAACCCTTGATGGCAGATCTGGCTGGTTATCGGAGCCTTCGCGCCGTGGGGCAACGTTACCGGATCATCTACCGGGTGGAAGAAAACAAGGTTCTTGTCTTGGTGGTGGCTCTGGGAATCCGTAAGGAAGGGAGCAAGAGGGATGTGTACGTCCTGGCAAGGAAGCTCCTACGTCTTCGCCTCTTGTAACCCCTTCCGCAAGGCTCGTGGCGGAAGGGATAATCACTGCAGTATTGCCTGCCCATGCTGAAACGCCACTCTGAATTCTTGAAAAATCTCCTCTTTCTATTTGACTTGGCGCTGATCAGCACGTGCTGGGTTGCAGCTTACTATATTCGGTTCTCGGGAATCTTCACGCCCGTGACCAAGGGCGTGCCGCCGCTTGGGCCGTATCTTTGGCTGCTCGTGCCGATCGTCGTGGTCTGGGGGATTTCCTTCCAAGC
>Ga0184633_10000423_pt1 | contig 15199 bp, 11 predicted proteins | sample PLM31_170_b1_FD_133156 | JGI IMG/M metagenome (GOLD analysis project Ga0184633, IMG submission 133156) | Groundwater sediment microbial communities from an aquifer in East River, Colorado, USA - PLM3-1_170_b1 | ecosystem: Environmental > Terrestrial > Soil > Riparian zone | place: USA: East...
CATTGGAACGGCGTTCGCCATGAATTATCCGGGTTAGCCCCGATCCGAAAATAAAAACCGCCGAGATTAGAAGGATCCAACAGTCAGAAGAGGGGGTTCCGGATAAGGCCTAGTGATCGCAAACACTTCTCGAAGGAATTGTTGCGCGCCAGGCGCGCGGAACATAAACTTCTCATTCGCAGCGACTTTGGTGGCTTTGCGGTTCATTCTTAATTTCGGATCGGGGTTAGCCTTGACGCCGGCCGCCGCCCGGCGGGACGGCCTATAGGGGAGCGGTCATGGGAGCGGACAAGAGCCCTCGCAAGGGAGAAGGCGTCTACAACGTGGTCATCATCGGGGCGGGCACCGCGGGCCTCGTGACCGCCGCCGGAACGGCGGGGCTGGGCGGCCGTGTCGCCCTGATCGAGCGCCACAAGATGGGGGGCGATTGCCTGAACACCGGCTGCGTTCCCTCCAAGGCCCTGATCTCCTCGGCGCGGCTGGTGGAGGCGATCCGGCGCGCTCCGGAATGGGGCCTCGCGAAGCAGGAGCCGCGCTTCGACTTCGAGAAGGTCTTCGCGCGCATGCGCGAGCGGCGGGCGAAGATCGCGCCCCACGACTCGCAGGAGCGCTTCGAGTCCCTGGGCGTGGACGTCTTCCGGGGGGACGCGAAGTTCGTCAGCCCCCACGAAGTCGCGGTCGGCAGGGTCCGCCTCCGGGCAAGGAATTTCGTGATCGCGGCCGGAAGCCGGGCGGCCGTGCCCGAAGTGGAGGGCTTGAAAGACGTTCCCTTCCACACCAACGAGACCGTCTTCGACGAGATGAGGGCGAAGCCGGAGCGTCTCGTCATTCTGGGAGGCGGCCCGATCGGCTGCGAGCTGGGGCAGGTCTTCAGGCGGCTGGGGGTGGCCGTCACGATCGTGCAGAAGCCGCCCCGGCTCCTCGAGAGGGAGGACGCCGACGCGGCGGGACTCGTGCGACGAAAACTGGAAGGAGAAGGGGTGCGGATCCTCGCCGGCGTGGACGCGAAGCTCGCGGCGAAGAACGACTCGAGGCTTCGCGTCTGGGTCGAAGCGAAAGCGGGGGACCGCAAGCCGATCGGCTGCGACGCGATCCTGGTGGCCTCGGGACGCCGGCCCAACACGGACGGACTCGACCTCGAGAAGGCCGGCGTCGAGTACGGGGAGAAGGGCGTGAAGGTCAACGAGCACCTCCAGACCTCGCAGCCCCACATCTACGCCGCGGGGGACATCGTCGGCTCCTATCAGTTCACCCACGTCGCCGACGCCCACGCCCGCGTCGTCGTGCGCAACATTCTCTTTCCCTGGTGGAAGGCGAAGTTCGACGGCTCCGTCGTCCCCTGGTGCACCTACACCGACCCCGAGGTCGCGCGCGTCGGGTTGAACGAAGACCAGGCGGGGAAGGAGGGAATCGCCTACGATCTCTGGAACCTCCCGCTCGAGGAGCTGGACCGCGCGGTCGTCGAGAGCGCGGAGGCGGGCTTCGCCAAGGTCCTCACGAAGAAAGGGTCAGACAAGATCCTGGGCGCCACGCTCGTCTCCGAGCGCGCGGGGGATCTCCTCCACGAGTTCGTCCTGGCGATGAAGGCGGGTGTGGGGTTGAAGGAGATCTCGGGCACGATCCACGCCTACCCGACCTTCGCCGAGCTGGCCCGGAAGCTCGCCGACCAATACCAGAAGCAGCGGCTGACCCCGTTCGCGAAGAAGGCGCTCGGGTGGCTCTACCGAAGGCAGCGCGCGGGCGTCCGGTGACGAAGAAAAGGGAGGGCTGCGGGAACGACCTGAGAGGAAGGGGAAAGGACGACGGCAAGCTCCGGCGCCTGAAGGACAAAGTGAAGGACCAGGTCCGATAGCGGCTGCGGCAGAATAGAGGCGTGGCCGACGAGCGCCCAGCGCGCCACCGCAGCGCGGTGAAATGGATCTCCATCGCGCTCGCCGTGGCAGCGCTACTCCTCGCCGCGCGGCGGCTTCCGCTCGGCGAATGGCTCACCTCCTTCCAGGCCTGGGTCACGGGCCTCGGCTTCGCCGGAATGGCCCTCTACGCAGGGCTGTACGTCGTGGTCACGCTCCTTCTCGGCCCGGCGTGGCTCCTAACGCTCGGCGCGGGCTTCTCCTTCGGGCTCCTCCGTGGAGCCCTCGTGGTGTGGGCCGGGGCGACCGCCGGAGCGGCGCTCGCCTTCTTGATCGCCCGCCACCTCGCCCGCGAGCGCGTCGAGCGGCTCGCGAAGAGAGACCGCCGATTCCGGGCGATCGACCGCGCGATCGCCGAGAAGGGCTGGAAGATCGTCGCGCTCCTGCGCCTCTCTCCCCTGGTTCCCTTTACGATCTCTAACTACGTCTACGGCCTGACGGGGATCCGATTCGTGCCCTATCTCCTGGCGAGCGCGGTCGGGATGCTTCCCCTCGTTTTCCTTTACACGTACTTCGGCGTCGCGGGGCGCGAGGCCGCGCGGGCCGCGAGCGGCGGAGCCGGAGCGGGCAAGAGCGCCCTCGAGTGGGCCGTCCTCGGGATAGGCCTTCTCGTCACGCTGGCCGGGGCCTTCCTCATCACCCGGGCGGCGCGGCGGGCGCTCAAGGAGTTGAAAGTGGAAGAGAACACCCAGGGCTCTCCACCGTAGTATTGAAGAGCGGTATGTCCTGGCGATCGGCCTCCGCGGTGCTTCTCTTCGCCGCCCTGACGGCAATCGAGAGCTGCGCGCTTCGCTACCACCGCGAGAACGTTGCCTCCCCGGCTCCCGTGTCGAAGGCGGACCCCGCAGTGTCCGTCGCACCCCAAGGCACCTCCCCTCCGGCGCCCCCGATCACCTTCGAGAGCTCGGTGCGCCCCATCCTGGCGGTGAAATGCGCCCCTTGCCACGAGCCGGGGGGCAAGATGTACGAGAGGCTTCCGTTCGACGACGCGCGGGTCGTCTCTTCGCACTCGGAAGGAATTCTCCGGAGACTCAAGGGAGAGGATCGGGAAGCGCTGGAGCGCTGGCTCGCGAGCCTGGAGCCGGCGGGTGCGAACGTCAAGGGCGTGAGTCCGCGATGATCTCGAAGTGTTCGGACTTCGTATCGAATCGGGAGAGGAGCTTCCTGGCGTCGGACGGGACAACCGCGGCTTCGTAGTCCTCTCCCGCGAAGGCCCGAACGGCGTCCATGGATTCCCAGAGCGTCAGGGTGCGAAACTCGACCCCTTCTTCGAGGTTCCTGCGCATGGCGTAGGCCCCCCGGGTGCCGCTCACCCGGTGGATTCCAGGAAGGACGTCGTTTCGCAGGAGCGCGGCATAAGCGCCGGCATTCTCGAAAGTCGTCCACCCGCGCCAAAGCCGGCCGATCATGGCGATGGACCTCCCCTCGGAAGAAAGTCCAGCGCCGGCGCTTTCGGAACGGCCCATGGCGCGGCGGGGAGATCCACGCTCGCGGCGCCTTCGGGCCACGAGCCGCCCAGGAACTCCTCGACCGCGGGGAAGAAGACCTCGGGTTTCTCGACGTGCGGGAAATGGCCCGCCCCGGAGATCACGAGGAGGCGCGCGTGGGGGTTGCCCGCCACCCAGTCGCGCGACCCGGAGAGCGGAAGGAAGTCCTTCTCTCCGTGGAGGACGAGCCTCGGCACCGCGAGCGCGCGCGCCTCTTTCCGGTAGTCCCAGTCCCCCATCGACGCGAAGAGCGCGTCCCACCACCTGGCCTGGCTCTCCTCCCATTCGTTGGGGTACTTGCAGTCGTCCAGGTTCAACTTCGCGGCGTCCGCGGGATCTCCCACGAAGGCGGTCAGGAAGGCCCGCCTCGTCGCGCGGCACCGCCCCTCCGGATCCTTCGTGAACTGCCCCGCCTGGATGCTTTCCTGAAGCGCCTTCCTGGCCGCCTCGTCCACCCCCTGCCGCATCGCCCGCATCCCCTCATCGAGATAAGGGGCGCGCACCGGCGCCCCGGGAGTCATCTGGACGAGGCGCGAGACTCGGTCCGGATGCCGCATCGCATAAGCCGCCGTCATCACGCCGTAATGCGACCAGCCGAGGAGCTGCATCTTTTCGAGGCCGAAGAACTTCCGCACGGCCTCCAGATCCGACAGCTCGTTCTCGAAGGAGATCCTGGAGGGATCCACGTCGCCCGACAGCGAGCGCCCGCGCGGGTAATAGAGGATGACGCGGCGCCCCCGCGCCAGCCGCTCGAACTCTTTTCCGGGGTCTCCGGCGCGGACTACGACGAGCGCACCCGGGCCCGAGCCCACGGAACGGTAGGCGAGCCTCACACCCGGCTCGATCGGAATGTATCCCTCGCCGGCCGGGGCCGGAGCGCTAGCGGATTTCTCTCGCGCGCCCTCGGAAGAAGGCCTCGCTCCCGAACAGGAGACGGCCCCCGCCAGAAGCGCCGCAGAAATCCCCCACGCCACCCCGCGCATCCTTCTCCTCACGGTGGGTCCTTTCCGGCTGTTACGCAGCCCGGCGCGAAGTTCGAGGGAGCCTTTGCGCGCTCCCCTCTCGCGCGTCCTCTCCGAGGCCTGTCTTGTCCGCGCGTCCGGCAAACTCATCCTCGGAAGCTTGCGGTGCCCGCGAGCGCCACTCTAGTCTGGGCCCGGCACGATTCCCAACGGGAAGAATTGTGCCGAACCCTCCTCGTGGGAGGCCGGAAGGCCTCCCCTTTTTTTCGCGACCGAGGCGAAGTGGCCCAGGCTGGTCCTCAAACTATTGGATTTCATACTCAAAAAACCAGCAATCGTCCTCAAGAACTTGGAGTCCGCCGGCGCCGGGCGGGATACTCGGCCGCGTGACGGAAAGAGCGAATTCCCTGCCCGGCGCGGCGGAACTCTTGACGAAGCGGTTCGTATCAAGAGAAGACGCTCCCGAAGCGCCGCGGGGGAGGATGCCCATGACGACACGTACGCTGATCGTCGATGACGAGCCGCTGGCCCGCGAGTGGGTCCGCAGCGCCCTGGCCGAAGACCCGGAGGTTACGATCGTCGGGGAATGCGGGGACGGCTTCAAGGCCGTGGAGGCCATCCAGAGCCTCCGGCCGGACCTGGTCTTCCTGGATGTCCAGATGCCGGGCATGGACGGGTTCGGTGTTCTCGGAATGGTCGGGCCCGAGGAGCTGCCCGCCGTCATCTTCGTGACCGCCTTCGACCAGTACGCGCTGCGCGCCTTCGACGCGCACGCGGTTGACTACCTGATGAAGCCGTTCTCCCGCGAGCGCCTGCAGGAGGCCGTCAAGCGCGCGAAGGCCGCGCTCGACCGTCGAGGGGCCGAGGGCCTGAAGGAGGCCCTCTTGAAGCTCGTGGAGGACCTCCGCAAGCAGCGCTCCTACCCCGACTGGCTCCTCCTGAAGAACGAAGGGAAGAGCATTTTCGTCAAGGTCAAGGACATCGACTGGATCGAGTCCTCGCGAAACAACGTGAAGCTTCACGTGGGCGCGCACACCTACCTCCTCCACGAGACCACGGCCGGCGTGGAGGCCAAGCTCGATCCGCGCAAGTTTCTGCGCATCCACCGCTCCTCGATCGTCGCCATCGAGCGGATCAAGGAAATGCACCCCTGGTTCAACGGCGACTACTCGGTCACCCTCCGCGACGGCACGCAACTGACCCTGAGCAGCACCTACCGGGACCGCTTGAAGGAGTTCCGGCGCGTCGGAACATGACCGCCGGGCCGCCTCCTCCCGGGCTTTCGTAGGACGCCCGGAAGGGGCGGCCGCCGCGCGCCGTGTCGAAGAGCTCTTCGTCCCCGGAGCCCCGGGCGCCCGTGAGCCGCCCGGGATGGGGAGTTCTCCTGGGGGTCTGGACCTTTGTCGGGCTACTCCGGGGCACGCAGCGCTACTTCCACGGCAACGAGCTCACGCCCGATCTCTCCTACGCCTGGTGGAGCGCGGTCCAGAACAACCTCGTGCTCGCCTATCTGTGGGCGGCCTTCACGCCTCTCTCCATGCGCGCGGCCCGCCGTTTCTCGATCGGGCGGACGCCCTGGCTCCGCCTCGTGCCCATCCACCTGCTCGCCGCGGCGGGCGTCGCCCTCCTGCACACCGTCCTCTCGAACGTCCTCTACAAGCTCGCGCTCGCCCCCGAGGTGACCTGGGAGGAGTTCTTCCAGAACTTCGCGCGCTCGGCGGCCATCACGGGCCCCACCCGCGTCGCGACCTATCTCGTGATCGTGGGCGTGACCTGGGGCCTCGACTCCTACCGGACGTATCGTGAGCGGGAGATCGAGGCCTCGAATCTTCAGACGCAGCTCGCCGAAGCCCGGCTGGACGCGCTGAAACTGCAGCTCCATCCGGCTTTCGTTTTCAACGCGCTGAACACCGTCCTCTCTCTGATCTACAAGGACCCGCGCGCGGCCGCCCGGACGGTTGTGCAGCTCGGCGATCTACTCCGCCTTTCTCTGAAGGGCGGCGCGGCCCGGCTCGTCACCCTGAAGGAGGAGCTCGCCTTCCTCGAGATCTATCTGAAGATCGAGCGGACGCGGCTCCAGGACCGGCTCTCGGTCTCCTTCTCGATCGAGCCTGAGGCCCTCTCCGCCGCGGTCCCCAACCTGATCCTCCAGCCGCTCGTCGAAACGGCGATCGCGCAGAGCGTGGCCTCGCACACGGGCTCGGGATCGGTCGAGGTGCGGGCGATCCGGCGCGAGCGAACGCTCGTGCTGGAAGTCTTGGAGAAGGGGACGGCGGCGCAGACCGATCCGGGGATGCTGCCGGCGGAGGGGACCGCTCTCGACCGCACGCGGCGCCGGCTCGAGCACCTCTATCCCGAAGACCATCGCCTGGAGAGGTCGCGGGTGTGGGCCGACGGCGTCGGCGTCGGGCAAAAGGTTACGCTGGCGATCCCGTTTGCTCCGCTGAGGGAGAAGGTGCTGGGCCGGGAGGAGCCGGCCGGGCTGCCGGGCATGCCGCCGGCCGCAGAGGGAGTCCGGGAATGAGCTCGGCGGCCGTTCCGGGCTTTGCCACGGAGCGCCGCCGGGAGCGGACGCTCGCTCCGCGCCGGGACGGCCCACTCCCCGCCGCCACGGGTTTTCCGAAGTGGAAGATCGCGGCGGTCGTCCTGGGCGCCTGGACCCTCGTCGGTTTCTTCCGCGCGGTCGAGCGCTACACGCTCGACCCGACGATGGGCAACCGGCTGGAGTTCGGGTTCCGCGAGGCGCTCGCGCAGAACCTCGTCTCCTCCTACATCTGGGCGGCTTTCACCCCCCTGGTGGTCTGGATCGCGCGGCGAGGCGCGATCTATCGCACGGGGCGCGCCCGCGCCCTGCTCGCGCACACGGCGGCGAGCCTTCTCTTTCCCGTCGCCCACACCGCCCTCTTTTTCGTGATCTATCCCGCCGTCATGGGAGTCCCCTTCCGCCTGGCCGCCCAGATCAAGGCGGTTCCCTCCCTCCTCCAGGTCTTTTTCCTGACGCATTTCCTGACGTACTGGGCGATCGTGGGCGTCACCTGGGCCATCGAGTCCTACCGGATGTCACGGGAGCGGGAGCTGCGTGCCTCGCAGCTCACGGCGCAGCTCGCCGACGCGCGGCTCGAGGCCCTGAAGATGCAGCTCCATCCTCACTTCCTCTTCAACTCCTTGAACAGCATCCTCCCTCTCGTCTTCCGCGACCAGGACGCCGCGGCGCGCACCGTCGTCCAGTTGGGAGACCTCCTGCGGTTCTCTCTCGAGAGGGAGGCGTCCCCCGTGATTCCGCTGGCTGAAGAGCTCGAGTTTCTGAAGCTCTATCTGGAGCTTCAGAAGACGCGGTACCAGGACCGCCTGACGGTTTCCTTCGAGATCGACCCGGGCGTCCTCGCGGCCGAGGTCCCGAACCTGATCCTGCAGCCCTTGGTCGAGAACGCGATCAAGCACGGCGTCGCCGCGCGGCCCGGCTCGGGGCACGTCGAAGTGCGGGGGTTCCGGAAAGGGAGCTTCCTGGTCCTCCGCGTCTCCGACGACGGGCCAGGCATCCCCGAAGGGGCCGAGCCCGAGACGCGGGGGGGCGTCGGGCTGCGCAACACGCGCGCGCGGCTGCGGCACCTCTACGAAGGGCGGCACCGTTTCGAGCACGCCAACCGGCCGGAAGGGGGCCTCGCGGTCACGCTCGCGATCCCGCTGTCCTACGGGGCGAGCCCGCTTCGTTAGCTGGAGAGTTCAGAGGGTCAAGTGAGGGCCAAAGGGCGGCGCTCATCGAGTATCTGAATTCGCTTTGATCTCCTGCGTCGAGAGCTCGAAGCGATCCGGTCATGGAACGAGTCGCGGCAGACTCCGGTGGCGGTTTCTTCGTAGTAGAGTTGAAAACCGCCGTTCAGGAGGCGACGCTCTCGGTCGGGTCGCTGGAGGAGGGGTGATGAGAGTGCTGCTCAGACCGCTTTTCGCCTGCGCGCTTTCGCTGCTCTGGTGCCTGACCTGCGCGGGCCAGTCCGAGGGGGCGCCGGCGGCCCAGAAGAGTCCGGTGCTCCGGGCGATGGAGGAGGAGCTGCAGCGCTCGGTGGGGGGCCTCAAAGAGAAGGGAGACCCGGCCCCCTATTTCCTCAGCTATCACATCACGGAAGAGGACTCCATCTCCATCTCCACGTCGCGCGGCGCAGTCCGTTTCGCTTCCAGGGATCGGTCTCGCTTGCTCGATGTGGAAACACGCGTCGGAGACTATGACCTGGACAACACACGGCGGTTTCGCGGGGACAGATTCGGCTTCGAGCGAAGATTTTCGCGGCCGGTCTCTATCCCGGTGGAAGACGACGTCGCGGCGATCAAGGCTGCCCTCTGGCTCGAAACGGACAGGAAATACAAAGAATCGGTGGAGCGGCTGATCCAGGTGCGGACTGACACGGCCGTCAAGGTGAAGGAGGAGGATACATCGGCGGACTTTTCGCGCGACACACCGCAGACCTTCCTCGGTCCGCTCGCCCGCTTGAGCCTGGACGCCGCCGGCTGGGAAAAGAGGTTGAAGGAGCACTCCGCACACTTCAAGAACTATCAGGAGATTTATGAGTCCGACGTGTCGCTCGCCGCGAGGGCAACGACCAAGTACTTCGTGAACAGCGAGGGCGCAGTCATCCAACAGGGAAGCCTCCGGCTCCGTGTCAGCGTCTATGCCCGGACCAAGGCGGACGACGGCATGGATCTCTACCGATACGAGTCGTTCGACGCACACTCGCCAGAGCGCCTGCCGGAGGACAAGACGCTGCGCCAAACCATCGAGCACATCGCGAAAGACCTCCTGGCGCTGCGGGCGGCTCCGGCGGTCGAGCCCTACACGGGCCCCGCTATTCTCTCGGGCCGCGCGGCGGGCGTTTTCTTTCACGAAATCTTCGGCCACCGCATCGAAGGTCACCGGCAAAAGGACGAGCAGGAGGGACAGACCTTCACGAAGAAGGTCAATGAAGCGGTCCTGCCGGACTTCCTGGACGTGTACGACGATCCGACCAGGCAGCGTGTCGGGGATAGGGACCTGAATGGGCATTACGCGTACGATGACGAGGGCGTAAAGGCGCAGCGCGTTCCGGTGGTTCAGAAGGGCGTGCTGAAGAACTTCCTGATGTCGCGCTCGCCGGTGGCCGGTTTCACGAAATCGAATGGTCACGGGCGAAAGCAGGCCGGCTTCCGCGCCGTAGGCCGTCAGGGCAATCTGATCGTGGAAACGTCGCAGACCGTTTCGGAGGAGAAGCTCCGGGGCCTGCTGATGGAGGAGTGTCGAAAACAGGGGAAGCCGTTCGGCCTCTTTTTCAAAGACGTGGGTGGAGGCTTCACGTTTACGGGGCGCGGGATGCCCCAGGCCTTTCAGGTGACCCCGATCCTAGTCTTCCGGGTCTACGCCGATGGCCGGCCGGATGAGCTCGTGCGGGGCGTGGATCTGATCGGAACTCCGCTGGTGTCTTTCAGCAAGATCCTGGCGAGCGGAGCGACTCCGGAGGTCTTCAACGGGGTTTGTGGGGCAGAGTCGGGCTGGGTGCCGGTTTCGGCAGTGGCCCCGAGCATCCTGACGGGTCAGATCGAGATTCAGAAGCAGCAGAAGTCCTTCGACCGGCCGCCGCTTCTCCCGCCGCCGGGGGAGAGGGCACGATGAGAAGCCTCGGCGGGCGGCGCCGCAAGCTTCTGTTCGCGGTCCCGGGCCTCGCCCTGCTGCCGATCCTCGCGGGAAGCGCCAGGGCGGCGTCCGAGGAGGATGTTCTGCTCAGAGCCTTGAAAGACGAGCTCTACCGCTCTGTTGAGAAGCTCAAGGTCGAAAACCTCGAGAAACCGTATTACATCGCATATGCCCTGGTGGACGGCCAGTTCCTGGAGATCGAGGCGGCTTTTGGGGCGCTCGTCAAAACGCAGAGGTTCCCCCGGGGACGTTGGTTGAAGACCGAAGTGCGCGTGGGCAGCCACGCCCTCGACAACAGCGAATTCCTGGGCAGCCGCTCCTTCTTTTTCGGAGGAGGGTTTCCCCGACCGCTCGTTCTCGAAGACGACTACGACGCCCTGCGGCACGATCTCTGGCTGGCGACCGACGAGGTCTACAAGGGGGCCCTCGAACAATACGCCCAGAAGCGCGCGGCTCTGCAGAACAGAGTCGAGCCGGAGCCAATCCCCGATTTTTCCGAGGAGAGGCCGAATGAATCGGTCTCCCCCCGCCGGAGGGTCCAATACGACCCGGCCAAGTGGCAGGGGATCGTTCGACGCCTGTCGGGCCTCTTCCGCGGCTTTCCCGGCATCCAGGATTCCAGCGTCAAGCTGCGCGTCATCCTGGGAGACAAGTATTTCCTCAGCAGCGAGGGGGGCCTGATTCGCCAGCCGTCGGGGGTCGTGCTCCTCTCCGCGCGGGCAAGCACGCAGGCGGCCGATGGGATGCGGCTGAGGCATTTCGTCCCCTTCTACGGGAAAAGCCTCGAGGACCTGCCATCCGAAGCGGAGATGTCGGCTGCCATCCGGCGGATGGCGGAGGAGCTGACCGCGCTGGCGACAGCGCCGACCCTGGAGAACTACAGCGGCCCGGCTCTGTTGACGGGGCAGGCCGCGGCCGAGCTGTTCGCCCAACTGCTTGCGCCGCAGCTTTCCGGGCACCGCCCGCCGGTTTTCGAGAGGCAAGAGATGGCGGCCCGAATCCCGCGGAGTGAGCTGGCGGACCGTTTGAATCGCCCGGTGCTCCCGCGGTTCCTTTCCGTTGTGGATGACCCGACGCAGACAGAGCTCGGAGGTCAGCCGCTCATCGGCGCGTATGCCTTCGACGATCAGGGCATTGCGGCACGGCCGGTGACGCTCATCCAGGAGGGCGTTCTGAAGACGCTCTTGATGTCGCGCCGCCCGCACAAGGAGATTCCGCAATCCAATGGCCATGGGCGTGCTCTGGCGCAGGGGTCAGCCGCTGCGGTCATCGGCAATCTATTCGTTCGCGCGGCCGACGGCAAGACTTTCGCCGAACTGAAGGAGGAGCTGATTCGGCTGTGCCGGGAGCAAGGCTTGAAGTACGGGCTCTTGATCAAAATGCTTGAGCAGCCAGCTCTGACCGAAGGCGGGCTGCCCTTTTTTCCCTTTCGAATGGGCGGCCGCCCTCCGGGGGAATCGCTCTCCGCTCCGATCCTGGCTTACACGGTGTCGGTGGACGGCGGCCGGGAGGAGCTGGTTCGGGGCCTGACGGCGGGGGAGATCCCCATAAGGACTTTGAAGGATATCCTCGCCGCGGGGAGCGAGTCCTATGTCAACAACCGGACGGCGGGCGGAGAGGAATTCGGGACGACGGGCATTGCGGCAACCGTGATCGCGCCATCTCTGCTCTTCGAGGAATTGGAGTTCAAGCGGGCGAGCGGTTCTCAACAAAAACCGGTTCTGCTTCCGCATCCCTCTTTCACCCGCTAGCCAACTGGGTCGCTGTCAGCGTTAGGCGGAGATCTCCGCGAACAGAGCCGTTCCACACGTCGGGCGGTCTTTCTGGCCGCCGGCCCCGACGCATGGCTTCTGCTCCGCTTTCTCGCTCCTCCTACAAGAGACAGTGCGGCCCCGGCGCCCTTACCGGGCGGCCGGGGCCGCGAACGCATCGCGCGTACTCGCGAGACGGAATCAGATTAGAACGATATGCGCGCTCCAAGGCGGACGACGCGCGGGCTCTGGATCTCCAGGATCTGGTTGAAGTTCGCCGACGTGGTCTCGCCCTGCCGCTGAAGCACGGTGTTCTCGTTCAATACGTTGAACACGTCCGCCGACAGCGTGACCTGGAGGGGTGCTGCGCTGATGACCTTCTCCAGGCGCATATCGAAGTTGTACACGTCGTCGTGCCGGACCTCGTCGAGGTCTCCGATAATCACCAGCCGCTCGCCCAGGCCATCGCTGGGATCATAGCGGTGGAATCGGACGAACGGGTATCCCTCGCGCCCGAAGAGGTTAGCGGCGATGTTGAAGCCCAGGGGCAGCTCGTAGAGGCCGCCGATGTTGAACTGCCAGGCCGAGTTGATGAAGACGCCCGACTTCGCGCCGCTTCCGGCGCCGGCCGCGTCGACCTGGATGTCGTTGCCCGCGCAGCCGCCCGCGCCGGCCCCGCCGATCGGACCCGCCGGCCAGAGGCCGTTCAAGGCGATGAAGTTGGTGGGATCCACGCAGGAGTCATTTCCCCCTTCCTGCTTCCAGTCCTGGAAGCCGACGTTTCCGCGGGCCATCCAGCGGTTCGAAAGGCGCTTCTGGAAAGTCAGGCTGACGCCGTTGTAGGTTGTCTTCCAGTCGGGCCGGTTCTCGAGGATGCCCCCCGCGGGGATCTCCGCCGTGGGACGAAGCCCAAACACCGGAACGCTGTAGGGATCCGGCGCGCCAAAGCGATAGCTCGTAACGCCGGTATCGCCGTTCGTGATGCTCCCGAGGGACTGGAAGTCGGCGCGGGTCAGGCCGATGTACCTGGCCCACCCGTCGCCGTCGTACTCGCGATAGGTGTAGTCCACGCCGACGACGAACTCCGGCAGGACCTCGAAGTCCACGCCGAGGACGACTTCGTCGGTCTGGCCGGCCGCGAAGTCCGGATCAACGCTGTTCGGAGACACAACGGCAGTCGGATTGGCGGGATCGAAGCCGTAGGTGAACCGAATGCCCGTCCCGAAGTCCAGCTCGTTGCGCTGCACGATCCGATCCCCGTTCAAGTCGTTCCAGAAGTAGTTGGCGCCGGAGAGCTGGCTGGCGTTATTGAAGAAGATCGAGGAGATGCCGAGCTGGTCGGAATAGCGAGCGTAGCTCCCCTTGAGCACCATTTTCTTGGCGGCGCCGACGGCATAGGTGACACCGACACGAGGCGAGATGTCCTCCCACTCGAAGTCTGTCTTGCCGTCAATGCCCTGAATCGCGGGCAGAATGTCCGGAGCGACCGGATTCGCAGGAACGTTCGAGCCCAGATTGTTTCCCCGCTGCAAGTCGTAGCGGAGACCGGCGTTGATCGTGAAGTTGCCCGCGGTCAGCGTGTCGCCGATGTACCCGTTGAAGTGCTCGAGCTCGCCCGAGACGACCGCGTTGCGCGTCAGGGTCGCCCGATCGCGCGTCGGCCGCGTCCGGAGGTCTCCCCACGTCTGGTTGCCGGGCCAGGAGCCATAGCTCTGCACCGGCGACGTCCGGTAGGAGAAGCCGAATTTCAGCTCATGACCGAGCGAACCCGTGTTGAAGAAAAACGAGCCGTTCGTTCCGGCCTGGTGCTGCGGCCGATTGGTCTGATAAACGTAGTAGCTGTTGCGCCAGACGAAGCCGGCGTCTCTATAGACGGGCACGTCGCCGCCCTGCGGCACCAACTGGAATCCGCCTCCGAAGTAGGAGTAGGACGCGGTCGCGAAGAGCTTCGAGCTGAAGACCTGGGACAGCTCGCCCTTGTAGAGGGCGGGTGCGTCTCCATCGAAGCCACTTTGATTCCAGCCCGTCTCGGCCGGCCGGGATACTCCGGTGTTGCGGCCGAGCTTGATCTTGTCTCCATACGTGTAGGACGCCGACGCCGCAGTGGATTCGAGGATCTGGATGTTCAGCTTCCCGTTGGCGTCTTCGAGGGTGGTCTTATCCGAAGTTCCCGCAATCGTGCGCAGGTCAATCTGGTTGCGCCCGTAGGCGCCCCAGATCCAGAGCCGGTCGCGGATGATCGGCCCGCCCACCTCTATGCCGTAGTCCTGGACCTCGTCAATCCGGTTGCCGCCCGTCGCGCCTTGCACTCGTGCCTCTGCCGACAGGTTCTTTGACTGCCACTCCTGCTGGCTCAGAAAGACCCGGGCGGATCCATGGAGGTCGTTCGTTCCGCGCTTCGTGACGAGGTTCAACTGAACGCCCGGGGTCATCGCGGTGATGTCGCTTCCCCCCGTCGAAGCCTGGATCTCTTCGAACGAGTCGAAGTCGTAGTAAACGCCCGAGGACCCGAGCGCCGCGACGTCGGTGATCGTCACGCCGTCCAGGTTCCACACGTTCTGATCGCTGGCCGCTCCTTTCCCGACATAGCCGGACTGCTGGCCGCTCTCGTTGCCGCCGACGTTGACACGGTCGGTCAGGACGCCCGGAACCGTCTGAAGGATGACCCACGGGTCGCGGGCCGTCGGGATGGATCGGAGCTCCACCTGGCTGACGGTGGCGCCCGTCTCGACCTTTCGGGTCTCCAGCAAAGCCGCTTCTCCGGTTACTGTGACCGCCGCCTCGACCGACGAAAGCCTCATCGTGGCGCTCGTGTTGGTGTTAACGTTGACGGCGGCCTGCACGTTTGACTTGGTCACCTTCGTAAAACCGTCCAGATCATAAGAAAGGGTGTAACTGCCCGGCGCCAGATTCAAGAACCGGTACTCCCCTCGGGAGTCCGTCGTCTGGTTCGGCGCCGGCGTCGGACCCGACAGCGAGACGGTCACTCCGGGCAGTCGTCCCTGCTGCTCGTCCTCAACCTGGCCGAAGATGTTTCCCGTGAGCTGCTGCCCGGCAAGGGGTGCAGCCACGGCGAGGAGCAGGACGGCCAGGCCCGTAAGCCACAGCCCTCCCTTCCCCGCGTTGCGCCATTGCATCGTCATTTCTTTCACCTCACTAAGGAGTTGTTTCGCCTATTGACTCTCGTAGATGTGCTGTCGCCTGTTACTGTCACTTCCCCCTTTCTGGCCGTATGGCTGTACCACGCGGGCGCTATGGCGCTATGAGCAATGACCCTGCCAGAGATGTCTCTGCGCGGCGCAATGACGAGATGCGAAATGAGAATGACAGGACGCAAGTTTTCGAGGACGAGTTTCCCGCTTTCTCCGGAGGCTCGCCGCGGGGATTCGGGCATCTGAACGAATCGCCAAATTCTTGGATGCCTTCGGCC
>Ga0184633_10000424_pt1 | contig 15198 bp, 15 predicted proteins | sample PLM31_170_b1_FD_133156 | JGI IMG/M metagenome (GOLD analysis project Ga0184633, IMG submission 133156) | Groundwater sediment microbial communities from an aquifer in East River, Colorado, USA - PLM3-1_170_b1 | ecosystem: Environmental > Terrestrial > Soil > Riparian zone | place: USA: East...
GCCCTGGCGGCCCAGGAATTCCGCCGTGCCCCGCGTCGCCACCAGTTTGAAGCCCATGCCCGCCAGCGCTCGGGCGTGCGGGAGCATTCCCCCCTTGTCGTGGTCGTTCACGCTCACGAACGCCGTGCCCGACGTCGGAATGCGGGAACCCGCCGCGGCCATCGCCTTCGCGAAGGCCGCTCCGAAGTTCTTCGAGATTCCCATCACCTCTCCTGTGGACTTCATCTCGGGGCCGAGCAGGATGTCGGAACCGGGAAACTTGAGGAACGGAAACACGGGCGCCTTGATGAAGAATCGATCGACCGTGAGATCCTCGGTCAAGCCTTGCTCCTCGAGGGATCGTCCGGCCATGATCCGCGCCGCGACCTTGGCGAGCGGCACGCCGGTCGCCTTGCTGATGAACGGCACCGTCCGCGACGCGCGTGGATTGACCTCGAGCACGTACACCGTTTCGGTTCGGATCGCGAACTGCACGTTCATCAACCCCTGGACGCCGAGCGCGAGCCCCAGCCTCCTCGTCGCTTTCCGAATCGTCCCGAGATGGCGCTCCGGGATCTTGTACGTCGGGAGCACCGCGCAGGAATCCCCGCTGTGGATCCCGGCCTCCTCGATGTGCTCGAGGATTCCCCCGATCACCACCCGCTCCCCATCGGCGACCGCGTCCACGTCGACCTCGTAGGCGTCCTCGAGAAAGCGGTCGATCAGGATGGGATGCTCGGGCGATGCCTTCACCGCCTCGCGCACGAACTCCTCCAGGCGGAGGCCGTCGTAGACGATCGCCATCGCGCGCCCGCCGAGCACGTACGACGGGCGGACGAGCACGGGGTATCCGATGCGGGCGGCGACCTCCTTGGCCTCCTCGAGCGAGGTCGCGGTGCCGCTCTCCGGCTGGGCTAAGCCCAGCTCGTGGAGCAGGGCGCTGAAACGCTTGCGGTCCTCCGCGCGGTCGACCGCGTCGCTCCCCGTGCCGAGGATCTTCACCCCGGCCCGCTCCAAGGGGACGGCGAGCCGGAGCGGCGTCTGCCCGCCGAACTGGATGACGATCCCTTCGGGTCGCTCCACCTCCACGATGTTCATCACGTCTTCGAAGGTGAGCGGCTCGAAGTAGAGGCGGTCGGACGTGTCGTAGTCCGTGGAGACGGTCTCGGGGTTGCAGTTGACCATGATCGTCTCGAAGCCTTCCTCCTTGAACGCGAAGGCGCCGTGGCAGCAGCAGTAGTCGAACTCGATCCCCTGGCCGATGCGGTTCGGTCCGCTGCCCAGGATCATCACCTTGCGGCGCTGGCTCGGCTCAGCCTCGCACTCACTCTCGTACGTCGAGTAGAGATAGGGCGTGTGGGAGACGAACTCAGCGGCGCAGGTGTCCACGCGCTTGTAGACCGGACGGATTCCCTCCGCGAGGCGCCGCGCCCTCACTTCTGACTCGCTCATCCCGGCGAGCGCGCCGATCCGCGCGTCCGAGAAGCCCATCCGCTTCGATTCCCGGAGCACGTCCCCGTCGAGGCCGGGCGTGATCCGCTCTTTCATGTCAGCGATCTGCTGGATCTGGTCGAGGAACCAGGCGTCGATCCCCGTCATCCGGTGGATCTCCGCGTGGGGCCAGCCGAGCTCCAGCGCACGCTTGACGTAGAGGATCCGATCGGGATCCGGGGACAGGAGTTTCTCCTTGATGCGCGCGTCCTCGATGTCCCCCCGTCCAAATCCCCCGCTCCCGGTCTCCAGGCCCCGCAGACCCTTGTGGAGCGCCTCCTTGAAGGTCCTCCCGATCGCCATGACCTCGCCCACCGATTTCATCTGCGTGCCGAGCCGGGGGCTCGCGTCGCGGAACTTCTCGAACGCCCAGCGGGGGATCTTCACCACGACGTAGTCCAGGACCGGCTCGAACGACGCCGGGGTCACGCGGGTGATGTCGTTTCGGATTTCATCGAGGCGATAGCCGATCGCGAGGAGCGCTGCGATCTTCGCGATCGGAAACCCGGTCGCCTTGCTGGCCAGCGCGGAGGAGCGCGATACCCGCGGGTTCATCTCGATCACGACCAGCCGCCCGGTCCTCGGATCGACCGCGAACTGGATGTTCGAGCCGCCCGTCTCCACGCCGACCTCGCGGATGATGGCGCGCGCGGCGTTTCGCATCGCCTGATACTCGCGGTCGGTCAAGGTCTGGGCCGGAGCCACCGTGACCGAATCGCCTGTGTGGATCCCCATGGGATCGAAATTCTCGATCGAGCAGATCACGACGAAGTTGTCCGCGCAGTCCCGCATCACCTCCAGCTCATACTCCTTCCAGCCGATCACCGATTCCTCGATCAGGATCTCGTGGACGGGAGAGAGATCGAGACCGCGACCGACCGCCGCCTCGAACTCCTCCACGTTGTACGCGATCCCGCCCCCGGTTCCTCCGAGGGTGAAGGAGGGGCGGATCACCGCGGGCAACCCGGTGACTTCGAGGACCTCCAGCGCCTCTTCGCGGCTCCGGGCGAAGCCGCTCCGCGGCAGGTCGAGCCCGATCCGGGTCATCGATTCCTTGAAGAGCCGGCGATCCTCTCCCACTTCCACCGCCCTCCGGCTGGCCCCGATCAGGCGGATGCCGAGCCGGTCGAGCACGCCCCGCTTGGACAGCTCGACGGCGAGGTTGAGCGCCGTCTGGCCGCCCACGGTCGGGAGCACCGCGTCGGGCCGCTCCAGCTCGAGGATCGCTTCCAGGACTTCGGGCGTGAGGGGCTCGACGTAGGTGGCGTCGGCGTATTCCGGGTCGGTCATGATCGTCGCGGGATTCGAATTCACAAGGGAGACGCGGATCCCCTCGGAGCGGAGCGCCTTGACCGCCTGGGTGCCGCTGTAATCGAACTCGCACGCCTGGCCGATCACGATCGGGCCGGAGCCGATCACGAGGACCGACCGGATGGACGGATCGCGCGGCATCCGTCAGGCGCCGCCCGCGGACGTGAGCTGGCGGGCCATCCGCGGCGGCACGCCGGACGGCGGAGCGTACCGCGCCTCGCCCCGCCGCTCGGCCATCATCTTCGTGAATTCGCGGAAGAGATAATGACTGTCGTGGGGACCGGGGCTCGCCTCGGGGTGGTATTGGACCGAAAAGACAGGGAGATCCCGGTGGCGGAATCCCTCGACGGTTCCGTCGTTCAAGTTGACGTGCGTCAGCTCGTATTCGGCTCCATCAAAGAGCGAGGGCTCGACGGCGAATCCGTGGTTCTGCGCCGTGATCTCGACCTGCCCCGTGCGCAGGTTCTTGACGGGATGATTCGCGCCGCGATGGCCGAACGGGAGCTTGAACGTCCTGCCCCCGCAGGCGAGTCCCAGGATCTGGTGCCCGAGGCAGATACCGAACACCGGTCGCTCACGCATCAGCTCGGCGGCGGCCCGGATGGCGTAGCCGCACGGCTCGGGATCCCCGGGACCGTTGGAGAGGAAGATCCCGTCGGGCTCGAGCGCCAGCGCATCCGCGGCGGACGTGGTCGCCGGGACCACGGTGACCCTGCAGCCCGACGCGGCCAGCATGCGAAGGATGTTGCGCTTCATCCCGAAGTCGTATGCCACCACGTGGTATTCCCGCCCGGCCGGCGGCGCGGCGTCGTCATCGAACGCGTACGCCGCGCCACACGTCACCTCGCGGACCAGATCGAGCCCGACCATGGAGCGGGACGCGCGGGCCAGAGCGACGAGCGCTTCCGGCTCGCGCCCCAGGGTCGAGATGATTCCCCGCTTCGCGCCGTGGGTCCGGAGGTGGCGCGTCAGCGCCCGCGTGTCGATCTCACTGATTCCCACCACGCCGGCTTCCCCCAGATACCGATTCAGCTCTCCCGAAGCGCGCCACGAGGACGCCCGGGTGGAGATCTCCCGGACCACGAAGCCCTCCACCTGAGGCCGCGACGATTCCACGTCCTCGAGGTTGACCCCGTAATTCCCGATGTGGGGATAGGTCATCGTGACGATCTGGCCCCGATAGGAGGGATCGGTGAGCACTTCCTGGTAGCCGCACATGGCGGTGTTGAAGACAACCTCACCCGTCGCTTCACCATCGGCCCCGAAGCTTTTGCCCTGAAACATGATGCCGTCTTCGAGCGCGAGCACTGCCGGCTTCCGGTCCGACGGGGTCATGAGACTCCTGGCGTCGATCGCGTTAAGGTGGAAACGTGGCCCGCCTGGCAGTAGCCTTGAGGCGTGCTTCTGGTACGGAGCCCAACACTCAGGAGGCTGCCATGGGACGAGTCGCGGACCTGCTTCGGGTCAAAGGGCGCATGGTCCATTCCATCGAGAGCGGAGCCACGGTCTTCGAAGCCGTGAAGCGGATGGTCGACCACAACGTCGGCTCCCTCTTGGTCCTGGACGGCGACGAGATTCGGGGCATCATAACCGAGCGGGACTATCTGCGCGAGATCGCGTTGAAGGGCCGGACCTCCAAGACGACGTCCGTCCGCGAGATCATGACCTCCCAGCTTGTCTGCGTCGGGCCGAACCACTTGATCGAGGAGTGCATGGCGATCATGACCACGAAGCGGATTCGCCATCTTCCCGTGCTCGAGGACGGACGCCTGGCCGGGGTGGTCTCGATCGGAGATCTTGTGAAGCAGCTCTCGAAGGATCAGAAATTCGAAATCCAGTACCTGACCGATTACATCACCGGCAAGTACCCCGGGTAGCCCGTGCGACTTCCCTACATTCTCCTGATCGCGGCCGTGACGGTGGGGGCGGCCAAGCCGGCAGCCCGACCGGCCGAGATCAAGGTCTACTCCGTGGAGCGGAAAGGATTCGTCATGACGGAAAAAGTCGTCAAGACCGACGCCGAGTGGCGGAAGCTCCTCACGCCTGAGCAGTACCATGTCACGCGCGAGGGTGGCACGGAGCGGGCCTTCACCGGCAAGTACTGGGACAGCCACGCGAAGGGAACCTACCGGTGCGTCGATTGCGGCAATGATCTCTTCACATCCGAGACAAAGTTCGAGTCGGGCACCGGCTGGCCGAGCTTCTGGGCGCCTGTCGCGAAGGAAAACGTGGCGACAGGCGCGGATCACAAGATGTTCGTGGAGCGGACCGAAGTTCGCTGCGCGCGCTGCGACGCCCACTTGGGCCACGTCTTTGACGACGGGCCTAAGCCGACCGGACTTCGCTACTGCATGAACTCCGCGGCGCTCCGCTTCGAGCCGAAGCGGTAGCGCCGCGGGACGCGGGGCGCACCCGATGAAGCTCCGCGCGATTGCCCTCGATTACGACGGGACAATCTCGGACGGCGAAACGCTCAACCCCGAAGTCTCCCAAGCGATTCTGGAAGCGCGCGCGGCCGGCACCGCCATCCTCCTCGTCACCGGCCGCATCGTCGGCGAGCTACGCCGGATCGGCGTCGATCTCAAGCGGTTCGACGCGGTGGTCGCCGAGAACGGTGGCGTGCTTCACTTTCCCGAGAGCGGGCTCCGGGCCCGCCGCCGTGGCGGACCACATTCGGGAGATCGTGCGGCAGCCGCGGATCGAGACGAAGGAGTCGCGCAGGCGCCGGCTCGTTCTCGGCTCCACGCCGGAGGGGGAGGAACTGTCGCTCGCGGTCCGGGGCCGGAACGTGCTCGTCGCCGGGGACACACGTTCGGGCAAGTCGTGGTTCGCAGGCGCGCTCTGCGAGCAACTCATCCTCCAGCGCTACTGCGTTTGCGTCCTTGACCCGGAGGGCGACTACGCGAGCCTCGAGTCGCTCCCGACCGTCATGGCCCTGGGGGGCGGCGACTCCCCACCCCCCTTCGCCGACCTGAATCGCGCCTTTCGGTATCCCGACGCGAGCCTGGTCATCGACCTCTCGCACATGGCGCTGGACGACAAGGTCGAGTGCGTCTGCTACCTCCTCGCCAACCTGGCCGCCGTGCGGCGGGAGTCGGGCCTCCCCCACCGCATCGTGGTCGACGAGGCGCATTACTTCCTCCACCGCCCGGACGTGCGCCGCCTACTCGACCTCGAGCTGGCCGGCTACACGCTGGTCACGCACCGGGTCTCGAGTCTGCATCCGGACGTCCTCTCCGCGAGCGAGGCGATCGTCGTGACACGCGAGACCGACCCCGCCGAGATCCGAGCGCTCCGCTCCCTCACGCGAGCGGGATCGGAATCGGCGGACTGGGAGAAGCTCTTCGCGGGTCTCGCCCTCGATGAGGCGGTGCTCCTGCCCGGAGCCGAAGAGGCCGGAGGGGCGCCACGCAAGTTCCGGGTCGTGCCACGGATCACCGCGCACGTTCGCCACCGCAGGAAGTACCTGGACATCCCGGTGTCCGATGGGCAGGCGTTCGTCTTCACGCGGTACGGGATCGCGACCGGGATCCGGGCGCGCACGATGCGCGACCTGGCCGCCGCGCTCTCGACGGCGGAGGAGGGCGCCTTCGACGCGCACCTCGCCCGCGGCGACATCTCCCGCTGGATTGCCTCGGTCTTCCGCGATCACCAGCTCGCGTCCAGGATCCGGGGGCTGGAACGGGACCACCGACTGGGCGAGGAGCGCGCGGCGCTTGCCGCGATGGCCTCGCTGATCCACGACCGTTACGAGCCGCCCGAGGAGCCCGCCCCGGCCGGGGCGACTAGCCCTTCACGCAAACCATCGGCCTGAGGCGCGCGACCTTCCGTGATAGCCGCGCCTCCTGGGCCGCGTCCACGACTGCGTCCACGCTCTTGTACGCGCCGGGGGCCTCCTCGGCGACGCCGCGCGGAGACGGACTCCGGATCGTAATTCCCTCCCGGGCAAGCTGATCCACCACCGCGCGCCCTTGCCATCGCTTCAGGGCCGCGTGGCGGCTCATGCTTCGCCCCGCGCCATGGCAGGAGGAACCGAATGAGCGCGCTTCGCTCTCCCGTGTGCCGGCGAGGATGTAGGACGCGGTGCCCATGGTCCCGCCAATCAGGACCGGCTGCCCGGTGCGCCGGAAGACCCCGGGGAGATCCGGATGGTCCGGGCCGAACGCGCGCGTGGCTCCCTTTCGGTGGACGTAGAGACGCTTCGAGGCTCCGTCCACGACGTGCTCCTCGACCTTGCAGGTGTTGTGGGAGACGTCGTAGAGAAGCGGGAGCGACGCGCCGGGGAGCACGGACGCAAACGCGTCCCGCGCGAGATGCGACACGATCTCCCGGTTCGCGAGCGCGCAGTTGATCGCGGCGCGCATGGCGCCGAGGTATTCCTCGCCGAGCGCGGAGTCGATCGGCGCGCAGGCGAGCTCCCGATCCGGGAGCTCGATGCCGAGCCGCGGCGCGGCAGCGGCCATCGTCCTCAAGAAATCGGTCCCGATCTGATGCCCTAGCCCCCGCGACCCGCAGTGGATGCTCAGCACCACCTCACCCACCCGCAACCCGAACACTTCGGCGGTCGACGCGTCGAAGATCTCCTCGATCTCCTGCACCTCGAGATAGTGGTTTCCCGAGCCCAGTGTGCCCATCTCTTCGCGCTGCCGCCGCTTCGCGTGGTCGGACACGGAACTGGGGAGCGCCCCCGGCATCCGTCCCCGCTCCTCGATCCGCTCGAGATCGGCGGCCAGCCCGAACCCTCGCCCGACGGCCCACTGCGCGCCGCCGAGCAGCATTGCGTCCATCTCGGAATCGTTCAACCTAAGGCGGCCGGTGCTTCCCACCCCGGCCGGAACGTGGCGGAAGAGGGCGTCGGCGAGCTCGCGCTGAACGGTCCGAACGCGCTCGGCGGCGACTCCGGTTGTCATCGCCCTCACCCCGCAGGAGATATCGAAGCCGACGCCTCCCGCCGAGACCACCCCGCCTTGCTTGGGATCGAACGCAGCCACGCCGCCGACCGGAAACCCGTAGCCCCAATGCGCGTCGGGCATCGCGTAGGACGCCTTCTCGATGCCCTGGAGCGCCGCCACGTTGACCGCCTGCTCCCCGACCTTGTCGTCCATCCCGCGGATCAGCGCTTCCGAGGCGTAGATCACCACCGGGACGCGCATCCTGCCCGTCCGGGGAAGGCGCCACTCGAAGTCCGAGACTCGTTCGAACCGCGCCGGATCCATGACGTGCCTCTCGGGCCCGATCCCTAGACGTCGACCACGCACTGGGCGACCCAGGATCCGTCCGCCTCGCGTGCCACCCGAAGCTCGGTGTAGGTCGCCCCCTTGATCTCGACGGCGGGCTGATGGCGGCCGACGTCGACCTTTTCCCCCCAGGCGGCGGCGCTCAAACGCGAGCCTTCCACGGTCACCTGATATCGGGAGAAGAGGACCTTCCGGACGGCCATCTCGTAGACCAAGGCGTCATGGTCCGCTTGCCCGCTCCCCGGTCCGCGGCGAAGTCCGGAAATTCGTTCACCCAGAGGAAGGCGGCGATCAGGAGACCCAGCGGCAGCGATGCGAGGAGCGCGGCGTCCAGCCTCCCTCGCTGCACCAGGAACGCGCCGCAGGCGATGAGCGGCCCATAGACGACTCCAACGGCGATCTCGCCGAGTCCGCGATAGGAAAGGCGGAGCGGCGGCGCATGGTAAAAGTACGCGAGGCTCACGCCCGCGAGGCCAAGCCAGAGGATTCGAGGTTCGCGCAAGCCCGCGATTACGATTCCGAGGGCGACTCCGAGCGCGTAGGCCGAGGCCGCGATGCCCGCGGTCTCCCCTCGCGTCAAGAGCCGGTCCACCAGCACCCGCTTCCCTCCAGAGAAGGGGCTCCGGTCTTCGGCGGCCACGGCCTGGTCGGTCCCCGAATCGAAGTCGAAGATCTCTCCCGAGGCGTTCTTGGCCACTTCGATGCAAAAGGTGCCGGCAACGGCGACGAATAGCCAGCCCCACGCGAGCGGTCCTTGACTCGCGGCAGCTGCGGTGCCGAGGAGGAGCGAGGCCACGGAGGCGAGCGTGATCTTCGGATCGGCGTGTCGCCAGAAGCCGCTCCAGAACGTCGGGCTCACCATGGTCCTCCTCCTTGCCTGCGATGATCGAGGCGGGCGCGCCTGCTCGCCTCCGTCCGGTAGCCCCATCAAGGCGCCCGCCGGCACTCCCGGGTCAATGCCTCCGCCGAACCACTTGCCGATCAGCCCAAGGTAGCCTTAACCTCCGGGCGCTTTCCTCCTAGGCTTGAGGTGCGGCCGCGTTCGGCGGCCCGGGAAGGAGGAGGATCGTGGCCACGTACGTCATGCTCAGTCGATTCTCGCCGGAGGCGTTCCGAGACCCGAGGGAGTTTCTCGAGATTGTCCAGAGGGTAACAGCGGAGATCAACATCCGCTGCCCCAATGTCACTTGGAAATCGAGTCACGCGACGCTCGGGAGGTTCGATGTGGTCGACATCGTTGAGTCGTCGGATCTCCGGCAGTTGGAGCTGGCCACGATGATCATCCGCGGCCACGGGCACTCGATCACCGAAACCCTCCAGGCAACGCCATGGAAGGATTTTCTCGCCAGCCTCGCCTAGCGCCCGTCGCGAAGCGGGAGCCATATTGCGCGGAAAGCGCACAGAGGAGGATGCCATGAAGGTCCTGATCGGAGTGGACGACTCGCCCTTCTCGCGCGCCGCCGTCGAATGGGTGAAGGGCGCCGCGTGGCCCCAGGGTACCCGCTTCGTGGCGATCTCCGCCTCCCCCGCCGTCTTCATCGGGCCCGGAGAGATCGCGGCTCCGGGGGCGATCGCCGAGCTGATCACTCAGCAGGAGAAGCTCCACCGGGATCTCGCCGAGAAGGCCGCGGCGGAGCTTCGATCGGCCGGATTCACGGCGGAGGGGCGCGTCGTCCTGAGCGACCCGCGCTCGGCGTTGGAAGAGGGAGCGCGCAAGGAAAGCGCCGATCTCGTCGTGGTCGGCTCACACGGGCGGAGCGGCCTCACGAAACTGCTCCTGGGCAGCGTCGCGGCACACATCGTCGCCCACGCCCCGTGCAGCGTGCTCGTGGTCAAGCGCCCCCGCTAGGCGAGCCCGGACACCGGCAGCAAGGACGAATGACCGGGGCGCGCAACGAGGAGATCCTAGGAGAGCTGGTCGAGCGCGCGCTCCTCCATCCCGAGGACGGGCTGCTTCAGTTCGGCAGTCTCCTGAGCGCGCACCAGTATCGCCACCTCTATCGCCTCTGCCGGCGATACCTGCCGGCGGGCGCCACCGTGCTCGACTGGGGAGCCGGGAACGGGCACTTCTCCTATTTTCTTCAGCGCGCCGGTTACCGCGCCGCCGGTTTCTCGATGCTGGAGGCGACCTTTCCCCGCTGGCTTCCCGATCCCTCCTACGACCTCTCCCGCGGCGCCGAGGCCGATCCGGTCCGACTTCCCTACGCCGAGGAGCGCTTCGACGCCGTCGCGTCAATCGGCGTGCTCGAACACGTGCGCGAGACGGGAGGGAGCGAGGGGGCGAGCCTACGAGAAATCGCGCGCATCCTCCGTCCGGGCGGGGTCTTCCTCTGCTACCACTTTCCGAACCGCTGGAGCTGGATCGACCGGGTCGCGCGGCAAGTTCCAGGCGCCCACCGCCACGATTACCGGTATGGGAGGCGCGACATCGAGGCGCTGGCGGCCGACGCGGGGCTCCAACTCCTCGAGTGCGCTCGATACGGAGTCCTTCCCCGCAACTTTGGGGGCAGACTTCCGGAGGCGTGTCGCCGCTCCCGCCTGCTCGCGAGGATTTGGGACGCTCTCGATTCGGTTCTCGGCATTCCCCTCGCGGCGATCAGTCAGAACTTCTATTTCGTGGCGCGCAAGCCGGAGCCGGACTCCTCCGGCGGACGCGTTTTCCGAAAGGCCACGTAGAGCAGCACATCGTAGGCGATCTTCATCGCAGCTCCGACATAGAGGGGCGCCGCCATCGAGGTCCCCCGCATGAAGAGCCCGGCGAACGCCGGAGCGGCCGCCCAGGCCCCAAGCCGCACGAGATGCGTGGTCCCCGATGCGAACGTCCGCTCCTCCGGTCGCACCACGGCCATGACGTAGGATTGACGCGTGGGCACGTCCATTTCGACCAGCCCCTCCCGGAGCAAAAAGAGAAGAGCCGCGACGCCGAAGCTCGGAGCGAACGGCACGGACACCAGCAGGAGACTCGATGGGATATGCGTGAAGACCATCGTGTTCACGAGGCCGATTCGCCGGGCCAGCCAGGCCGCCCCGACGTGGGACGCGGCGTTGGCGGCGCGGGCCCCGAAGAATAGGAGTCCCACGACTCCCTCATCGACACCGAAGCGCGTGTAGAAGAAGAGGGAGAGGAGCGCGGTCGTGAGGAATCCGCCTCCCAGACTGTCGAGCGCGAAGAGCGCCGAGATCCTGGTCACGATCCGCTTCGTCTCAGGCGACACCGTGGCTCTCCGCGCGGAGGGCGCCGGCTCGACCGCGGGCGACAGCCCGCGATAGAGCGCCGCGGTCGCGAAGAGTAGGAGCGCGTAGAGTCCGATCGCCAGCCGGAGCGAAGCCTCCGGCTCCGCGACGTGGGCGACCCCGCGCAGGAGCGCCGGGAGACCCGCGAGGAGCGCCCCGAGCGCGTGCCCCGCGTCCTGAACGACGTTGTACCAGGCGAACGCGAACGTCCTCCGGTCGTCCGTCGTCGTGGCGGGCAGGATCGTTTGATCGAGGATCATCGACGCGCCCCGGTCTCGCCCCATGCCGTTTAGCATTCCGAAAAACGCCGCGGAGGCGATCAGCACGCCACCGGAAGCCACGGCCACGACGGCCCCGCCGAGCGCGCCGAGCAGCGCGAGGCCGAAGAGCGCCCGGCGCCGCCCGATCCGGTCCGCCGCGAGGGTCACCACGAGCGCGGCCGCCGCGGCTCCCGCGAGCCCGGCGGCCACGACGACCCCGATGGCGGCCGGATCGAACCCCAGCTTGGCGAGGTGGATTCCGATCAGGACGGCGATCATGCCGGTGGCGAGGGCGCGGAGGAAGGCGGCGGAGTAGAGAAAAAACCGATCGCGCGGCGGTTTCACGGGCGTACAGTACACGAAGCACATGCGGGGTGCGGGGCGTCTTTTCCCAGGAACGGAGCGGACCATGAAGCGGAACGGCGGGAGTGGCGCGAGGCGAAGCGCGCGCGTGAAAGCGAGGACGGTCGTGCCGGCGCGGTCCCGGGGACTTATCCGGGGGCACGTGCGAAAAGGGGTGAGGAGCGACAAGTCCCCCGCGACCGCGGTGGAGTCGAGGTCGCTCCGCGATCCGACGATGTGCGAAGTGTGCGGGGCGGTCTACACGCGCAAGACCTGGCGCGCGGGGGAGCGCACGGCGCGCACCTCCCTAATTGGCGTCGGGTGGACCGTCTGCCCCGCTTGTCGCCAATCGCGGGAGTCGGAGTACTACGGGCGCGTGATCATCCGCGGCCCGGTCCGGCCCGACGTGGCGGCCGCCCTCGAGCGCCGGATCCGGAACGTGGCCGCGCGCGCTCGATTCACCCAGCCGGAGCGGCGCGTGGTTTCGGTCGCGCCGTGGCAGAGCGGCATCGAGGTGCTGACGACGTCACAGAAGCTGGCCCACCGGATCGCACGGGAATTGAAGAAGGCGTTCGGGGGGAGAACGACCTACCGCTGGGCGTCGAGGGAGGGCGAGTTGGTGGCGACCTGGGAATGCGGTGCCGGATCGTCGCGGAAGGCGGCTCCCGCCACGCGCTCTAACCGGTGATGCGCGAGCTGAGCAGATAGGTGAGCGCCGCGACTGCGGCCGCGGCGGGAATGGTCAACACCCACGCCCAGACGATGCGGCCGGCCACCCCCCATCGCACCGCGGACAGCCGGCGCGTCGCGCCGACCCCCACGATCGCGCCCGTGATCGTGTGGGTGGTGGACACGGGAATCCCCAAGTGCGTGGCCGTGAACAGGCTGATCGCCCCGGCCGTCTCGGCGCAGAACCCGCCCACGGGGCGCAGCTTGGTGATCCGCGCCCCCAAGGTGTGCACGATCCTCCAACCGCCCGAAAGGGTGCCCAGCCCGATCGCGAGGCCGGAGACCACGATCACCCAGAAGGGGATCTCGAAGCTGCTGAGCCGCCCCGAGGAAAAGAGGAGCAGCGTGATCACGCCCATCGTCTTCTGGGCGTCGTTCCCCCCGTGGCCCAGGGAGTAGAGCGCCGCCGACACGAGCTGAAGCCGCCGGAAGAGCTTGTCCACCCCGGTCGGGAGCGCCTTTCGGAAGAGCCAGGACGTGGCGATCATGTTGAAATAGCCGAGCACGAGCCCGACCATCGGCGCGACGAGGATGAAGAGGGCGACCTTTCCCAATCCCGGCAGGATCACGCCGCTCCAACCCTTGTAGCAGAGGGCGGCCCCGACCAGGCCTCCGATCAACGCGTGCGAGGAGGACGTCGGGAGACCGAGCCACCACGTGAGGAGGTTCCAGGCGATCGCGCCGACGAGCGCCGAGAAGAGGACGTGGTTGTTCACGGCCTCGGGCATGATGATCCCCTTCCCCACCATCTTCGCCACGGCGACGCCCAGGATGAACACCGCGAGAAAGTTGAATACCGCCGCCCAGAGCACGGCGAAGCCCGGGGTCAGGACCCGGGTCGAAACGACGGTGGCGATCGAGTTGGCGGCGTCGTGGAAGCCGTTGAGAAAATCGAACGCGAGCGCGAAGAAGATGATGACGACGATGTAGATCGAGGTCGAATCGGCGTGGGGCATCAAACGCGAGCCGTCAGTTGTTCTTGACGACGATACCCTCCAGGATATTCGCCACGTCCTCGCAGTCGTCGGTGGTCGCTTCCAGACGGCCGTAGAGCTCCTTCCACTTGATCAGCTCCCGGAAGTCCGTCTCTTCGTGGAAGAGCTTGGCGGTGGTGTTTCGCGAAATGTGATCGGCCTCGTTCTCGAGATGGTTGATCTGAATGCAGTACTCGTTGATCTTCTTGAAGTCCCGCAGGTGGGTGACCGCCTCATAGATCGCGGCGCACGATTGCTCGATGATGGAGATGAGCTGGAGCGTCTCCGGAGTCACGGCGCGGATGTTGAACAGCGCGAAACGGCTGGAGACGCCTTCGATGTTGTCCAGCACGTCGTCGAGCGCGGAAGCCAGCGCGTGGATGTCCTCGCGGTCGAAGGGCGTGATGAACGTGCGGTTCAGCCGATCGATGATGTCGTGGGTGATGTGATCGGCTTGGGTTTCGAGCACCTTGATGTGACGGGCCTTCTCGTCCACCTGCTCATAGTTCCGCGCCATTTCTTGGAGCGCCCGCGCGGCCTCGAGAACCTTGGCGGCTTGGCTCTCGAAGAGCGTAAAGAAGTGCGTTTCCTGCGGCAGCAATCGAATCATGGCCGGGAACTTATACACCCAATGGCCTCCTGGGGCAAGAAGGCTCTTGCCGCCCGCCGAGCCCCTCTGGCACTTTAGGCGGCGTTCGATGTCCACGTTCGCGCTCAAGGAGCCCGCTCGAAAGAGGTGCCCGCGTCCATGCGTGATGTGTCGTTCGTGATCCGCCCCATGGCCGCCGGCGATGCGGAGGGGGTGGCCGCGCTCTCGGACCAGCTCGGCTATCCGGCTTTGCCCGCCGACATCTCTCGTCGCTTCTGGGACATTCAGGGAAACCCGGACTCCCGCGTTCTCGTTTGCGAGGGAGAAGGCGGGTCGGTGCTCGGATGGCTTCACGTCTTCGGAAATCATCTTCTCGAGTCGAATCCCGATGCCGAAGTCGGAGGGTTGGTCGTCGCCGACGGCGCTCGGGGCCGGGGCGTCGGGACTGCGCTCATGGCCGCGGCGGAGACGTGGGCGCGAGAGCGCGGCTACCCGGTGGTATCGGTCCGCTCGAACACCATTCGGACCGACGCGCACGAGTTCTACACGCGGATCGGTTACACTATCGTCAAGTCGCAGTACAAGTTCCGAAAAGAGATCGGGAGTGTCGGCCGACCACCCCAGGAGGAATCGTGATCCGGAGTCCGCATCCCAACGCCATGCTCGCGCCCACCGTGATCGCCGCCGTCGCTTGGATGGCGCTCGGCTTCACCCTGTCGGTACCGGCGACGGCGAATGGCGCCGCCACGCCATCCTCGCCGCCTTTCTTCTCCGGTCATCCGGACGCCGCCACGTTCAAGAAGGCGACGGATACCCAACTCAAGGACGCCAAGAAGGCGCTCGACCGGTTGCTGAAGGTCAAGGGAGAGCGAACCATCGAAAACACGCTCACGGCCTACAACCAGGTGATGACCCACGCCGGGAACGCCGCGTCCGAATCCAATCTGATGAGCGAAGTGAATCCGGATTCGGCGTACCGCGCCATGGCAGAGCAGCAGGTGCAGGTTGCAAGCAAGTTCCTGGATGATTTGAGCCTGAATCGGCCGGTCTAC
>Ga0184633_10000426_pt1 | contig 15157 bp, 12 predicted proteins | sample PLM31_170_b1_FD_133156 | JGI IMG/M metagenome (GOLD analysis project Ga0184633, IMG submission 133156) | Groundwater sediment microbial communities from an aquifer in East River, Colorado, USA - PLM3-1_170_b1 | ecosystem: Environmental > Terrestrial > Soil > Riparian zone | place: USA: East...
GGGAGGTCGTTGGTGAAACCGACCGTAGGATTGATTGGCCTGGGCCTGATGGGGCGTCCGATGGGCGCGAACCTGCTGAAGGCAGGCTTTCCGCTGGTGGCGTGGAACCGCACGCGCGAGCGGGCGGAGGCGCTCGCACAGCAAGGCGCGCGTGTGGCCGCTTCACCGCGCGAGGCTGCGGCAGCGTGCGACGTCTTGATCACGATGGTAAGTGATCCCCCCGCCCTCGAATCCGTCCTGTGGGGAGCGGACGGCGCGCTGGCGGGGCTGCGCCGCGGCAGCGCCTACGTGGATTCGAGCACGGTTTCGCCGGAGCTTGCCCGGCGCATCGCCGTGGCCTGCGCCGAGCGCGGCGCTGAGTTTCTCGACGCCCCGGTAACGGGTGGCACCTGGGGCGCGGAAAAGGGCGAGCTGGTGTTCATGGTCGGCGGCAATGCGGAGACGCTCAAGCGAGTCGAGCCCGTGCTCGGCGCGATGGGCAAGAAATGGTTCCACCTCGGCGCGCACGGCGCCGGGCAGACGGTGAAGCTGGCCATGAACATGATTCTCGCGTTGCAGGTGGACGCGCTGGCCGAGGCGCTGGCGCTGGTGACTTCGTCGGGCGTGCCGGGCGAGCGGCTGATCGAGGTGCTGCAATCGAGCATGGCGCGCGCCCAGGTGCTCGACGTGAAGGCGCCGATGATGCTCGCGCGCAAGTATGACCCGAGCTTCCTGCTGCGGCTGATGCACAAGGATCTGGGCCTGGCGCTCGAGCTCGCTAACCAGACGGGAGTGCCGCTGCCGGCCACCGCCGCGGCGCGCGAGATCTACAACGCAGTGAAAGGCGCGGCGAAAGAGGATGTAGATTACGCCGCCGTCGCCCGCTTCGGGGAGAAGGCGTCCCGCTAAGGCTTGGCCGTGGGCGGGAAGAAGCACATGGGCAGGTCGCGCGAAGTGCGCAGGCCCGCCGGGGCATCGAGAATCGCAGGAATCGCGTTCACCACGACCGAGGCCGTCGCAATATCGCCGTGTGTGCCGCCGGGAACGGTCATGCGGATGTTGGGCTGCCCGCTGAGCTCGACGGTGTCGCTGGGATCCTTTGCGCCGACGTACATCTGCAGCTCCATGTAGATCTTTTCTTGCCCGCCGGCGAGCCCGCGCGCAATCTGGTGGACGCCGGCCGCCTGCCCCGGTTCGACCGTCAAAAATTCGGTGACGACGCGGTCTTTTACGATGACAGGCTCAATCGTTTCGGTGATTTCGTCCACGCCGAGGCCCAGGCCGTCAGAGACCATGGCCACCGATTCCGGCAGGCCGTGGTGCTTGATCACGCCCGCCGCGACCTGCGCGTGGAATTCTTCGACGGTCATCCCCGCGCCGATTTTTTTCTGCAGCGGCAGGCGGCGCTTGGAGGCGTCCACGATGCGGATGGCCTTCGCTGCGTCCACGCGCTGCGAAACCGCGGCCAGCGTGAGCACCAGCTTGTCCATCACGAAGCCGGGGTTTACCCCGGTACCTATGAGCGCCACGCCCCAGGCTTTGGCTTCCGCGTCGAGCTTTGCAGCGATTTCGGGATACTTGCGGAAGGGATAGGAAAGCTCCTCGCACGTCGAGACCACGCAGGACTCCGCGGCCAGGCATGCCATCAACTGGTCCACGACGCTCGGCAGGTGCGACGACGTTGAGTGGATGACGATGTCCGCGGCTTCGCCCAGCACCGCGCCCGCATCGGCGGAGACGCTGACGCCCCAGGGCGCGTCCGGCGCGCCGATGACTTCGCCCAGGTCGCGGCCCGCCTTCGCGGGGTCCGTATCAATCGCGCCGATGATCTCGATGGCCTGCTTTTCGCGCATCAAGCGCACAATGGCTGCGCCGATGGGTCCGACGCCGTATTGGACTGCGCGAATCTTCTTTTTCAAGTTGGGCTCCCTGAATTTTCAGCTGCGCTGGCTGCCTCCGGGCGGCGCGGCGCCGGGTGCGCAGGCACGAGTGCGGAATCGAGCGAATACCATAAAGGAAACCCGCGTGTTCTTCAACCGGATTCGGGCCGCGCGCTCGTCTTGCTCGCCGCGCACGAGGGCGGGATAATGCCCGCGGCGCGAACGTGACCCTCTGCCTGCCTCTTTTCCCCTCAGCAGACGCACCAACGCACGAGCCTGCGGGCGCCGTTCGATGAGCGAGCCCGGAAAATCCCGGCGGTGGCTCGGACCCACGCTTCGCGTGGCCGGCGGGCTGTTGATCCTAGCGCTGCTGCTTCGCTTCCTGCCCATGCAGCAGCTTGGCACGGCGCTCTCGCGAGTTCCGCTTGCGCTGTGGCTGCTCGTGCTGATCGGCTATCTGAGCGCGCACCTGATCGGCGTGCTGAAGTGGCGGTTAATGATCAACCTCGCGGGCGCGCGAATCTCGCACGCGCAGGCGGCGCGCTGCTACTTCGCGGGGCTGTTCAGCACGCTGTTTCTTCCTTCGATTGTGGGCGGCGACGTGGTGCGGCTGGGCTTGGCGATGCGCTTTGCGCGCAACCGTCTGGGCACGCTGCTGGGGAGCCTGCTCGATCGCATGCTGGACGTGGCGGCGCTGGCGAGCGTAGTGGGTCTGGGTGCGCTGCTCGTGCCGGGCGCGCTCAACGCCGAGCACCGCATCGTTTTTCGCTGGATTGCAGTAGCCGCGGCAGCTGCCATAATCGTGGTCACCGCTGTGGCCGTACTCATCCCCGCGCGACGCCTCTCCTACCGCATGCGGCGGCGCGTGGTGCGGCTGCGCCAGGCCGGCCGCTCGACCGCGCGCCAGCCGGGGCATGTTCTGCTGGCGCTCACGCTGGCGATCACGGTGCAGACGAGCTTTGTATTGCTCACCGCCGTGATCGCGCGCGGCTGCGGGCTGGACATGCCTCTGCGCGTCTGGCTGTTTGCCTGGCCGCTGGCCAAACTGGTGGCGCTCGTGCCCCTCACGCAGGGAGGCATCGGCGTGCGGGAGTTGGCGCTCGCGGCGCTGCTGGCTCCGTTTGGCGCGGCGCCGGCGCTGACGGTAGCGGTAGGGCTGGTTTGGGAAGCCGTGATTCTGTCGGGAGGACTGCTGGCGGGCCTGATTTCTTTTCTACTTGGGGGCGCTCGGCTGCGCCGATGCCGGCGGCTGATTCTGCGCCTCTGCCTTAAGGCCCGCCTACCTGGCGAATCCGGGAGACCGTGCCGGTGCTCAGGTTATTTACGTAGAGTTCGCCGGCCTGGTCTTGCCCGAACGAAGCCGTGCTGTTGCCGCCGACGGAAAGATATTGTGTGCGAGTCCAGGTTCCCGCCGCGTCCTGCGTCAGAGTCCAGATGCGCCCGCTGATGAAGTCGCCGAAGACGTACGCGCCACGCAAAGCAGGAATATTCACTCCATGATAGACATAGCCGCCGATGACGGTTTCATCGCCCTGTGAACGATCGTAGGCGAAGATCGGTGCGGTTAAGGTTCCCACCTGAGTGCAAGCATTCGAGAAAGGCTGGTTTCCTTCCATGATGTTCCAACCGAAATTGCGCCCGCCCTGTGTGGCGGGGGTCATTACCAGGTCCACTTCCTCGAACCTGTCTTGTCCCACATCGCCGATGAACAGCCTCCCGTCCAACCGGTCAAAGGAAAACCGGAACGGATTCCGCAGCCCGTAGGCCCAAATCTCGCCGCGCTTGCCGGACTGCCCGACGAAAGGATTGCTCGGGGGGATGGCATAAGCGAGCCCGGGCGAGGGCGCCGAGTCCACATCAATGCGCAGCAACTTGCCGAGCAGCGTGTTCAGGTTCTGCCCGTTGCACTGCGGGTCGCCGCCGTTGCCGCCGTCGCCGGAAGCAATGTAGAAGAAACCGTCCGGGCCAAATGCCAGGCCGCCGCCGTTGTGATTGTCGAACGGCTGGGTGTACGTGAGCAGGATTGTTTCCGTCGCCAGCGCCGTGTTTGAGCTCGGAGGAACCGCCTGGTACTCGGCGATCACTGTTTGCAGGTTTCCGGTCAGCCGCCGCGTTGTGTAATTCACGAAGAAGCGTCCGTTGACGGCGTAGTTGGGATGAAACGCCAGGCCCAGCAGGCCTTTTTCGCCGCCGGATTCGATAAAGCCCGGAATTACGGAGAGATCGAGAAACGGCGTAGCCAGCACGTTGCCGTTCTGGATGATGCGGATGCGGCCGCCCTGCTGCACTACGAACAGCCGGCCGGAGCTATCGGCAGGCTGCTGAATATCGAGCGGGCTGGAAAACCCGGAGGCTACCTGGACGAGTTCGAGTTGTAACGAGGCCGGTGGTGGAGGAGGCGAACTGGATGTTCCACTGCCGCAGCCGGAGATCACAAGCGCGAGGGAAAGAACCGCGGCTAACGGCCCGGCGGCCCTAAACTCGCGGGCTCGAAGAACTCGATCGAACACGCCACCCTCCTGAGCTGGTTCGTTCATTGTAATCGCTTGAGAGGGTGAGCGGTTTCGGCGTGTTGAGAGTTTGCTACCCCTCAGGTTTCCTCAGCTGCAGCTCCAGGAAGAGAGTGCCCGGCACCGGGTTGTAGCAGTACGGCGGAATTTCGCGGAAGCCGAGCGCGCGATAGAGTCGGATAGCTTCCGTCATCGAGGGCAGAGTATCCAATTGCATGCGCGCATAGCCGATCGCGCGCGCTTCTTCGATCAGCCGCACGGCGAGCGCGCGGCCGAGCCGCAGGCCGCGATACGCAGGCCGCACGTAGAGGCGCTTCATCTCGCACACGTTCGGCGCGAGCGGCCGCAGCGCGCCACAGCCCGCCGCTTCGTCGCCGGCCAGCGCAACCAACAGCCGGCCCTCCGGGGGCGCGTATTTCCCCGGCAGTGTGGCGAGTTCGCGCTCGAAGTCCTGGAAGCAAAGCTCGATGCCGAGCGCGTCGGTGTATTCCTGGAAGAGAGCGCGCGCCGCACGGACAAGCTCCGGCGATTCTGCGAGCACGATGCGGGGCACAGGCACTTTTGTTGATCCGGCGGTTGGCGTTGCCGGCATAAGAATTCCAGGTGCGACGGCGCCTGAAAAGTAGCAGTGCCTCGCCGTGCGCGCCAACAGCCAATTTGGATGAATCGAGTCGCCGCGCTGCAACGCGGCCTTCTCGCGAGCCCTTCGCGCGGCGTTCAGCCGAGGATGGATACGGTTTCGAGGACGTGGAGGCCGAGTGACAAGTCACCGTGAATCTTCGCGCGCGCCCGCGCCGTTTCTTTGCTCAGTCCTTTGGTGAACAGACGCCAAGCGCGGGACCGGACCCAACCGGTGTTGCGCTGCCTACATGGGAGGCTGCGGCGCGCCTCCACTCCCCGCAGGAGCAATGGACACGGTGGGGACGTTGGCCTTCTGCGCTTTGTCGTTCAGCGCGGGCACGTCCTTCTCGCGAAGTTCGTCCCACTTGGCGAGCACGGCGCCGATCTTCTGGCTGAGCTCCTCGAAGACGACGTAGGACACCTGCGTCGGCGCAGAATCGGCGCTGTCCACCGAGGAGCCGAGCGCCATCAATTGGTCCGCAAGCATGATCGGATAGTTCAGCGGGTCTTCGGAGCTTTTCGACTTCACCTGAATTAGCGCTTCTTCGACCGCCGCCATCTTCTTGTTCAGGTCTTCGGTGGCGCTGGTGAGGTCTTTCTGCTGCGCGTCGACGGCGAGGCGCTTGCGCAGAGCATCGAGCTGCGCGCGCAGGCCGCGGATCTGGTTCACCGCGCCGTGCGCGCGGCTCAGCAGTTCGCGAATCTTCAGGCCCAGATCGAGCTGCTTTTCCAGATCGGCCTGCGTGGCCGCAACGCGCGGGTCGGCTTTGATTTCGAGCTTCGCCGTGGAGCTCGCGCCGCCCAGGGTGAGCTTCACTTGGTAGTTGCCGGGCACCGCAACTGGCCCCACCGGCCGTCCGCCCCAGGAAACCGCGCCGGGCACGCGCGCCGGGGGCTCGTAGCGCAGATCCCAGGCGAAGCGGTTGAGGCCCTCCGCCGCAGTCAGGCGGTCGGACGGGCGCGCAGATTCCGGGAACTCGGGGGGCGCTTCGGCTTTTTCGCGGCGCTGGCTCGAATACCGGCGCACAAGCTTGCCCTGCGCGTCGAGAATCTCGAGCGTCACCGCGTCTTTCGGCGCGACTTTCAGGTAGTAATCAATCACCGCGCCTGAAGGCGGATTCACACCCACGGGCACATCCGGCGCGATCTGAAAGCCGCCGCCCCCGCGAAAGCGGTACGCGAGCGCCGGTTCGTACAACTGAATTTCTGCGCCGGCCGCTTTTTCACTGAACTGCCGCAGCGGCGTGATGTTGTCGAGGATCCAGAACGACCGGCCGTGCGTGGCGACGATCAGGTCGTCGTCTTTCACCATGAGGTCGTGCGTCGGCGCGGTGGGGAGGCTCATCTGCAGCGATTGCCAGCGCGCGCCGTCGTCAAACGAAACGTACACGCCGGTTTCGGTGCCCGCGAAGAGCAGCCCTTTGCGCTTGGGGTCTTCGCGCACGGCGTGGACAAAGCTGTTGTCGGGCAGGCCATTCGTGATTTTCGTCCACGACTTTCCGTAGTCGCTCGTCTTATAGATGTACGGGCGGAAGTCGTCGCTCTTGTGGCGGTCCACGGCGACGTACGCCGTCGCGGCGTCGTGCGGCGAAGCATCCATGATGAATGGACTGCTTGTCGAAGACGGGCGTCCACGTGACGCCGCCGTTCACCGTCTTCCAGACGCCGCCTGCAACCGCGCCGAAGTAATACGTTTTCGTGTCGCCCTCGACGCCCGTCACCGCCAGCACGCGCCCGCCGCGGAACGGCCCGATCAGGCGCCACCTCATGCCCTTGAATGTGTTTTCGTTGATGGCCTGCGCCGCGGCTGGCAGCGCGCACGCGATGAGCGCGAGCACACTGAGCGCCACAACCACCGCCGCGCCAGCGAAACGCCGATCCGTCCGCTTCATCGAAAGCATTAGGCAACCTCCACAGGATGGCGCCGGGATTCTATCGCCGCGTGGAAGCCTGGGTGAAGAGGGAATTTGAAGGCCCGCCGGCGGGAGCGCCGCGCCCGGTCAGGTGTGCCGGGGCGTGTGTTAGAATTGTAGCCACGCAGGAGGCCCGTAGCTCAGTTGGTTAGAGCGCTACCTTGACACGGTAGAGGTCTGGGGTTCGAGCCCCCACGGGCCTACCATTCACCCCCCTCCTGTTTACTACCTCAGGGCATAAAGTACCAAAGTACTATCTCGCGCCCGCAAAGGAAGGGCCAACAATGGGTGCATCGGGATTGCGCGCGCAATTGCTTGCGAGGAGCTTGTTGTGGCTACCGATACGCTGACCAAAGAAACCCTTCCCGGGGCAGCGCAGGCGGCGGAAGATTCAGCCGCAAGCACCCAGGCCAAGCATTCCCACACGGACGCCGTCTCGGCGGAGATCCCTGTTGTCGTAGACGCCTCGCAGTACACCGCGTTTGTGCGCGGCCTCTCGAAGAGCGTGGCGCCGCTGCACGAAGAGACGCACACGGTGATCGTGTTTCCCAAGGGCGCGGTGATCCGCCTCACGGGAACCCTGGTCGCCGGCGACCGCCTGGTCCTGACGAATCAGCAGAACGGCCTGCAGGCGCTTTGCCGTGTGGTGAGCATGAAAGCTCCCGCGGGCGTGAAGGGCTACGCCGAGGTGGAATTCCTCCAGCGCGTGCCGGGTTTCTGGGAAGAAAATCCCCTGAGCGAAAGACGTGAGCTCGCGGCGCGGCCCGCAGCGGCTCCGCCCAAGCTCCAGATTGTGCGCAAAGAGGGGCCCGCGTCGGCCGCTCCCGCGGAGCCGGGCAAGGCCGAGGCGAAGCCTGCAACCACTGAGCGCGCGCCTGCTCCACTGCCATTTGTGCGCGTGCCGGCCGCAGCGCCCGCCGCACCGGCAGCTTCGGACGAGGCCGACGCGGTCTTGGCTGCACGCGAGGCTTCTCCGAAGCTCGAGGTATTTGGCAGCCGCTTTGGCTTCGAGGAGGCCAACGAGCAAACTACCAAGCCAGCGCGGCCGGGCCGGCATTGGATGGTGGCGGTGGCTTGCATGGCTGCGCTGGCTGTTGCTGCAGCCGGAGTCAAAATGATGCTGCGCCATCCGTCAGCAACCGCAGCGCCTGCGGCGTCCATCGCACAGCAGCCGGCAGCATCCGGTGCCAGCGATCCGGCCGCTGCGCCGCAGACCCAAGACACTAACAACGCTGGGAACATGGACCCCCAGCGCGTTGTTGTAACGGCTCAGGTGGATCCGCAGCCGCTGGCGCCCGCCGCGAGGGAAACCTCTTCGCAGAACGCCGCCGTTTCGAACCCGGCGGCACCAACGCAGCAGTCCAAGACAACCGCGGCGCGGCGCATGCCGATCCTGGACGGCAAACTTGTCGGTCCGGCCGCGAGGCCTAATCAGGCCGCAGAAATGAAGGACGTAGCGCCGCCAACCCTGGGAGCCGATGCCGTGCCCGGCGCGAATGGCGCTGCCGCAGGGCTCGTTCCGGGCGGCTCGCGCGCGGCCGCCATACCTGCGCCTCCCGCGGGCGCGCCCGCTCCGACCGGGGGCCGCGTGCAGAGCCCGCGCCTGCTGACATCGGTTCAGCCGGTGTACCCTCCAATGGCCAAAAGGCAGGGCGTGGAAGGTGACGTCACCATCGAAGCCACGATCGATGCCACCGGGCAAGTCGGCGGGATGAAAGTGGTCTCCGGTTCGGTGGCACTGCAGCAGGCGGCGATGGACGCGATGAGCATGTGGAAGTACGAGCCGGCCAAGCTGAACGGCCAGCCCGTACCCATGCAGACGCGCGTGATAATCCGGTTCAAACTCCACTAGTTGTCGCCGGCTAGTTCCGTCCCCCCGGCACAATTGAAGAACTCCCTGCGGCTTCGCCGGCAGGCAGGGAGTTTCTGGGCGAAGGCGCGCTCATTCCCTTTGCACGCGCCGGGGGCGTATGATGTGCCTCTTCGAAATGCGGAGGAGCGACGCGTGGGTTTTCAGGCCAATGCGCGGGAAGCCGGGCCCGTTATCGTGATTGACGCGAGCGGACGCCTTACGCTCGGCGCAGGCGGCACGGCGCTGCTCGACACCGTACATATCCTGGTCAGCAAAGGCCGCCGGAAATTTCTGCTGAATTTTGCCGCCGTGGAGTTTATTGACAGCTACGGCATCGGCGAGCTGGTGCGTTGCCAGATGGCCGCGCGGAAACACGGCGGCGAAGTAAGGCTGCTGCGCCCGCCGAAGATGATTGACGACCTGCTGCAAATCTGCAAAGTGGACATGCTGTTTGAAATCCACCCCGACGAGCTTTCCGCCCTGGCAGCGTTCCGCTAGCGCGTCGAAACCTCACAGCCGATTCCTTCTTATTTTGGCTTGTCTAGGCGCCCAATTCTCCGCGTTTGGCGAGCTCCACGATGCGCCCGGCGGCACGGTAGGCGAGCGCCTGGATGGTCATTGTGGGTTGGCCGCGGCCCGAGGTGACGAAGCTCGAGCCATCGCAAAGAAACAGGTTGGGCACGTCGTGCGCGCGATGGTCCGGGTTGATGACGGAGGTCTTCGGGTCGTTGCCCATGCGGCAGGTACCCAGGAGGTGAACGGCAAACGACTGCTCTGTGATAGGCCAGCTCCACTTGCGACGCGCACCCGCGGCGTCCAGCAACTCCAGGGCGCGGTCGAGGAAGAACTGCATCGTCTTCAGGTCGTCGGGATGATCCTTGTACGTCAGGCAAAGCGCGGGCAAGCCCCACGCGTCTTTCACTTCGGGGTCGAGCGAGAAGCTGTTTGTCTCCACGGGCAGCGACGTGGAGTGGGTGTAGATAAACATGGTGCGCGTGAAGTACTCGCGTAGCAGGGCTTTATATTCCTTCCCCCACGCCGGCGCGTCCGGTGGCATCGCGCCCAGAGCAAAGCCAATGGGCGTCGCGTCGAAGCGCGCGTCGATCCCTCCGCCGCCGTAGAAGCCGTGCTTGGGGTCAATCGAGTAGAAATCGTGCAGGACGCGGCTGACGGCCACGCTCTTGTAGTCGTTCAGCGGATGTTCAAAGAGACCCGTCGCGCCGGCGCCGCCGTTGATCATCAGGTATTTCCCCACCAGCCCGCTGGAGTTCGCCAGTCCCTGGGGGAAGAGATTAGATTTCGACATCAGCAGTAGCCGCGGTGTTTCTGCGCCGTTGGCGCAGACGATCACCGCGCGCGCCTTTAGGAAGCGTTCGCGGCGCTCCTTGTCGAAGTAAATCACTCCAGTCGCGTGACCGCGTGCGTCGGTTTCGATCTTGCGCACGTAGCTGTGCGGGCGAATCTCGCAGCGCCCGGTGCGCTCGGCCATGGGGATCACGCTCGCAAGCGTGCTTGACTTCGCGCCCACTTCGCAGCCGAAGAATTCGCAGAAGCCGCAGTGCACGCACGCGCCGCGACCCGGGTAGGGCCTGGAGAGGATGGCCATCGGCGCCGGAAACGGGTGCCAGCCGAGCTTGCGCGCGGCGCGCTCAAAGATCACGCCGGAGGACTTCACCGGAAGTGCCGGCATCGGATAGGGCTTCGAGCGTGGCGGGTCGAACGGGCTCGCACCCGCGAGGCCGGAAACGCCGATCTCCCATTCCACCTTCGTGTAGTGGGGCTCAAGATCGGCGTACGTAATGGGCCAGTCGGCGAAACCTGTGCCCGCGATGGGCCCGCAGCGGCTGCGCTCGATGAAGTCAATCTCGTGCAGGCGCCAGTAGTTCGCCGTGAAGTGAACCGTGCCGCCGCCGACCATGCGGCCGTATAAGACACACGGCTGCTTCTGGGCTTTGTCCTGCGGCGTCTTGCGAAACGTGGTCGGCTGCTGGCGGAAGTCGTTAGTGAGCGCGGCTTCCTCGAATACGGCGACTTCGTCGTGGTTGAAGTCCGGCGGGCGCAGGTAAGGGCCCTGCTCGAGCACGACCACGCGGAACCCCGCGACCGCGAGTTCCTTGGCGATGACGCCACCGGCCGCACCTGAACCGACAACGACGAAGTCCACGTCGTGCGCCGTCTTCGATGCGGGTCGCGCCTGCCTCATGCGCCGCCTTCCTTTTTCTTGTCCGCCTCGAACCCCGGGTAGTCGCGGTCGTAGTAGCCAAACGGTGGCTGGAAGACGTGCGAGCTATCAAACCCGATCAACTTCCAGCCCGCCTGGTCGCGGTTGCCACCGTACTTGGGGTCGGCGAGAAACCCCATGATGGTGTGCGCGCGCACCCTCCGGAAGAATGCGCTCTTCTCGATGGCTTTCAGGACGGCGACCTGGTGCTCCGCGCTGGACGAAGAGAATCTTATGGCACCGGTAAACAGCTCCTGGAGCTTGGCCTGGAGCTGGCCGAGGCCCTCGGCGTAGAGCTTCTGTTTGTCGCTGTCGAACGTGACGAGCGCTTTGTCCATGAAGTAGACGACGCGCGCCTCGCGTGCGCCGGGCGTATCATCGGTGGGAATGATCTGCGCGGCGACGGCTTCGATTTCGGTGGCCTGCTCCGGAGTGAAGAACTCAAACTTCGGCGGCGTGCCCGCTTGAGCTGCCTGCCTGGCATGCTCGTGTGCCGCGAGGATCGCAGGCCAGGTTGCTGTGACCCACGCTGAGCTGACCCCGAGCGACGTCTGGATCAAAAACTGACGCCGCGAAACTCCGCTCCCCTCCATATGTCGTTTGCTCCCGGCACCGCGCGTTGCGTTGCTGCCGACTGGATGAGCGAATTCTGGAAGCCGCATTCCCGTGCGTCAAGCAAAAAAGCGCCGCCGGATGGCCGCGCGGCGAGCGATGCGATCGCACATCATTTCTCTCCCGGAGCGGTCCGCTCGCTTCGCGCCGGGCCGGCGCGCAACGATTGCAGCAGCTCGGCCAGGTACTGCTTCCAGACCGCCGGCCGTGAATGCGTCCCGTGGCCGCGGGTCTGATCGGTGATCGGAAGCAGGACGAAGCGGCCGTTCTTCACTTTGCGGATCTCTCGTTGCACGATGCGAAGCTCCGGCGGATTGACGAAGTCGTCCGCCGAGTTGATGGCCAGCACTTTGACGCGGATTTTGTTCAGCCCGGGCGAAGGGTCATAGTTCCGCGACGCGTCGAAATGGTAGAGCATGTCGTTGGCGTCGGCCGTCGCGAGCCGCATCTTGAGCCAATCGTCGAGGTACTTATCGGCCTGTCCGCGCGTCGGCGAGTTTTTCTGCATTTGGAGCGGGCTGCTGCCCATGATCAGCAGGCTATAGAGCGCGGCGCGCAGGCCGGGCGGCTGGGCCTTGTATTCGCCGTCGTGCCATTCCGGATCGGCACGGATCGAGTCCATCATCATCTTGCGCACCATGCGGTTGCGCCCCGCAATCTCGACGGGCTGGCACGCGAGCGGCACGAGCGCGTCCATGAGGTCCGGAAACGTTTCGCCCCAGACCCAGGAGTGCATGCAGCCCATGGACGTGCCCATCACAAGCCGAAGATGGTTGACGCCGAGTCCTTCGGTGACGAGCAAATGCTGCGCGCGAACCATGTCGTTGTAGTCGTAGTGCGGGAAGCGCGCGTGCAAGCCGTCGCTCGGCTTGCTCGAGTGGCTGTGGCCGATTCCGTCGGGAAGAATGATGAAGTAACGCTTCGTATCGAGCAGTTGGCCGGGAGCGAAGAGCACGCCGGCAAACTGCTGCGTCAGAAACTGCCGCCCGGAGCCGCCGGTGCCGTGGAGGACCAGGACAGCGTTCGTCACCCGGCCGCGCGCGTCGCGCCCCGGTGAGCCCAGCGTCGCGTAGTGCAGGCGCAATTCCGGCAACACCTCACCCGTGCCGAATCGGAAATCGCGCGCGATGAAGTCGCCCTCCTTCGGCTGCGGCCACGTGGGTTTTGCAGCAGCTTCCTCTGAAGGCGTCTGCGCCACCGCGCTTCGGCTCCAACCAAGGGCAAGAAGGATGGCGAGACACCCGAGAACCCGGAATCTCCGGATAAGATTCATTCTGCCTCCCTGCACGCGCGCAGCGCACTCTAGCACGACTGGCGGAGGCTCAACCCCGCTGGCGTGATTGTGCGCCGGAGCCGAGCGCGCGGACACGAGCTTCGAGCTCGCGCGCAATCTGTTCGGCGTCCGTGCCCGGCGCAAATTTGACGGGCTCGCCGATCGTCACGCGGACGTCTCCGAACCGGGCGTTGCGCTTCTGCAGCTGTTTCAAAAGATAAAGACCCTCAATCCGGAGCGGCACGATGGAAAGATTCAGGTTGTTGGCGAGCAAGCTGATGCCGGCACGAAAGTCCTTAATCTCGCCGTCCGGCGTGAGTTCGCCTTCAGGAAAGACCAGCACGCTATAACCGCGGTCCACCAGTTCACCGGCGAACTGAAAGCTTTCGCGGAAGCCGCTCTGCTGCGGCAGCGGGAAGGCGTTGAACACTGCAACGACGAGCGCGTAGTTCACCTGGTAGAGCCAGCGCCGAAAAAAATTCCACTCGCGCGGCGGGTGGCGCATGCGGCGCAGGCGCTCCCCGCCCATGGCAATCGCCAACCGGTGCCGCAAGCGCAGTGGCAGCGCCGCAAGCACGAACGCCGGATCGAGATACAGCGTGTGATTCACTATGACAAGCACGGGCCCGCGCACGCCGCGCAGGTTTTCGCGGCCGCGGATGCGGGGCGTACCCAGCAGCCACGTGGCTGGCCAGGCAAGCGCGTAATAGATCAGCGGGCGCAGCCACGTGACCGGCCAGCGCTGCGCCCAGCGCGGGTAAACGTACTCGCTGCGGCGCTCGCTGTGCGCGGCGCTGGCCGCGACGAGCCGCTCGATTTCTCCCACCGATGTTGCCGCGGTGAACGCGCTCTCGTTCAGATCCATTTGGTAGCGATCTTCGATCGCGCTGAGCAGTTCAACGCGATCGAGTGAGCTGAGATTCAGATCGGTGGCAAGCTGCGCGTTGGGCGATAGTCCCGCCGGAGCGCGCCCCGTGACGCGCGCGATCAATTCTGCAAGGCTGCCGCCTTCCGCCGAAGAGGGTGGCGCAACCGGGGCCGCAGCTCCGAAGTGCGAGGCTGCCGCATCGCGGATCGCGCTGAGGCGCGGCTTGCCGGTGGACGTGCGCGGAAAATCCTGCTCCGGCCAGACGAGCCAGCGGCGCATCTGCTGGAAGTCGGCCAACGAATCGTTCGCGCGCCGGACGGCGGGCTCGGCATCGGCGCCGCTTTGCTTCAGCAGGAGCACGGCGCACGGTTCGGCGTTGCCCTCGCGTTCCAGTCCGATTACGGCGCAATCGCGCACGTCGGGCTGGCGCCGCAGCGCCGCTTCGAGGTCCTCGGGGTAAATGTTCATGCCCGCCGGCGTGACGATGACGTTTTTCTTGCGGCCCTTGAAGTACAGGTTGCCTTCGGTGTCCAGCTCTCCGACGTCGCCCGTGTGAAACCATTCCGCGTCGCCGGCAGGCCGAAGCTGCTGCCCTTCCCAGTAGCCCGCCGCGATGCTTTCGCCGCGCACGAGGATTTCGCCGTTTTCATCCAGCTTGATCTCGCGCCCGGGAAGGACTTTTCCGACGGAGCCTTTGCCCAGGCGGAACGGATGGTTCACGCTGACGAGCGAAGTCGTCTCGGTCAAGCCGTAGCCCTGGATGACGGCGTAGCCCAGCCGGTCCCAGAACTCTTCCGTATCGGAGGTAAGGGCCGCACCGCCGGAAACCATGGCCCAGAATTTCCAGCCGAACTGGCGGCGGATGCGCCGGAAGCGCCACCAGCGTCTTAAAAAATGCTGGCCCTGCGATGCGCGGACGTCGCTCGCAAAGCGCGCGGCGCGGCCCGCGGCTTCGAGGTCGCGCTCGATCTTCCCGCGAAGCGAATCCAGCACGCGCGGCACGGTGACCAGCAAGGAGACGCCCTCGCGGCGAATCGTGCGGATGATTTCAGAAGGATTGAGCGATTCCTCGAAGACCACGGTTGCGCCGAGCAGCGGCGGCAAAAAAATGCCCAGGAATTGCCCGAAGACGTGGCTCAACGGCAACAGGTTCATAAAGCGGAGCGGGTGAACAAGCCGCTCGTACTTCAGGTAATTCCGGATTTCGATTTCGAGCGGGTCGAGGTTGGCCAGGACGTTGCCATGCGTGATCACCACGCCCTTTGGCTCGGCCGTGGTGCCGGAGGTGAAGACAATTTCGACGATGTCGTCGCGGCGGATTTCGGGCGAGGCGTACGCCGCGCCCGAATAGGGCGCCAGAAGCGCCGAGAGATCCTCGAGCGCTGCCGCCGGGCGCGTGGGGTGGAAACCCGCGTGCTGTCGGGCGCA
>Ga0184633_10000427_pt1 | contig 15145 bp, 18 predicted proteins | sample PLM31_170_b1_FD_133156 | JGI IMG/M metagenome (GOLD analysis project Ga0184633, IMG submission 133156) | Groundwater sediment microbial communities from an aquifer in East River, Colorado, USA - PLM3-1_170_b1 | ecosystem: Environmental > Terrestrial > Soil > Riparian zone | place: USA: East...
CAGCCTTCCTGCATCTCGCCGTCGCCGTAGGTGGGCATGCCGATGAGCAGGCCGTCGCAACTCGCCACGTCGTCCACGCTGGCTTTGGTGATTTCCATGAACACGTCCAACTCGCCCGGCATCATCTCGGCGCCCGCTGGGAGTATCCGGGTGTGGTCCAGGTGAATCGGCTCACCCTTGTCATTGCTCCCGTCATACGGCGTATCGAACCCGGGCGTGCCGGCCGGTTTGCTCTGACGCTCTTCGCCCTTAGCGGTGTAGGCGTCGGGGACTTCATCCTCTGGGAAGATGGCTAAGTATGGGCACTCCGGGATGCACGCCCCGCAGTCAATGCAGGTGTCGGGGTCAATGTAGAACCAGGGCCAATCGCTTTCCGGCTTGCCAGGGACAATGCACTCGACCGGGCAGACTTCCACGCACGCGCCATCGCGCAAACAGAGGCTGGTGATGATATAGGTCATGGAATACCTCCTTCTTGTTCGCTACGCGGATTGGTGTTCGTAACTTTTTTCAAGGTCGTCATTCCTTCAGGTTACAGCGACCACATCGCTAAGCATCTAAGATGCGCACAAGTAGTAGCCGCGCCATTTGCGGTCCCGGACTAAGTGGCGCAGCCGCACCAGGGCTTGGGCTTCGATCTGGCGGACGCGCTCACGCGTGATGCCCATCTTGTCACCCACCTCCTGAAGCGTACGCTCCTCATCGTCCGGTACGCCATAGCGGAGACGCAAGACCCGCGCCTCACGTGGCGGAAGTTCATCGAGCATGTCTTGGACCTGCTCGTGCAGCAGGTTCTTCGTGGCGATCTCCTCTGGAAGTGGCGCGTCCTCGTCCTCGATGAATTCGCCGAACGCTGCGTCATTTTCCTGGTTCGTGGGCATCTCCAGCGAGAGCGGGCGCTGGGATATCTGGATCAATGACTTGACCTGTTCGACTGTCACCCCCAAGGCATTGGCTAACTCCTCCAAGCTCGGCTCGCGGCCTAGTTCCTGGATAAGTCGGTGCGAGGCGCGCAACAGCTTGTTGATCTTGTCATTCAAATGCACCGGCAACCGGATGGTGCGGGCCTGGTCGGCGATGGCGCGGGTGACTGCCTGCCGAATCCACCACGTCGCATAGGTGCTGAACTTGTACCCACGGCGATAATCGAATTTCTCGGTAGCTTTGATTAGGCCGATGTTTCCATGCTGGATCAGGTCAATGAACGGCAGACCGATGTCAAGATACTTTTTGGCCACGCTGATGACCAAGCGCGTATTCGCCATAATCAGATGGTCACGAGCGGCCAGGCCAGCCTCTATAATGGCGTGGAGTTCAGACCGCTTCTTGGCGTTTACTCCATTCTTCGCCAAGCGCCGGCGAGCGAATTTGGCCGCTTCCATACGCTTGGCCAGGGCCACTTCTTCCTCAGCTGTGAGCAGTGAGGCACGGCCGATCTCTTTGAAATATAGGCCGGTCAGATTGTCGTCGGTCAAGTCAGGAATGATGCCGGAGTCCGGCTCTGTCTCTTCTTCGCTGATGTCTTCGTCGGTAACGGGCTCATCCGCATCGCTGGTCTCAACGATCTCGGCAGTGGCAAACGGCAGCGCAACGCAGGCCCCATCTTGGCATTCAATGTCGTGTTCGGCTTCCGGGAATAAGCGCAGAAACTTGTCGTCGTTGAGAAGGCTCTGGTTCCCACCTTGCTCCGATAATTGCTGTATAGATGGTTGCTTCTTGCCTGGCATAAAAGCCTTGTCGGTCAGCGTGATCACAGGTAGCATATATAGGATTTGTATTTTTGTCAATATACTTCATATAAATGAAGTAATTCATTTTATGATTTTATTGACGAATTAGATAGTATGTGCTAGACTGTATCTGGTTAGTTGGTTTTCGAGCAAGATATCGGCATGCAGGAATCACGACAACAGATTCTCAGTATCCTTCAAAAGCGAAACTGGGTCACAGTTGACGATCTGGCGCGGGACCTGGACTTGGCTGTCGCGACGGTGCGCCATCACCTGACTTTGCTTGAGCGAGATGGGCTGGTGGCGAACAAGAAAGTACGCCAGCAGGTGGGGCGGCCCTACCTGGTGTACTCTCTAAGCCAGCAGGGCCAGGAAAACTTCCCCAAGAAATATCATCGCCTGTCCTCCTACATCTTGACCGAAGTTAAGGCTGAACTTGGGTCTGAACGTCTTTCCGCTCTGTTGCGTCGCATTGCCCAGAGGCGCCTGGCCGAGCGTGCTCCTGACCTGGAGGGGAAAAGTCTCGAAGAACGGTTGGAAATCCTGATCGCGATACTGGGTGAAGAGGGTTTCGTCGCCGATTGGAAGAAAGCAGATGGGGGAAAATTCCTCCTGACGCATCACACCTGTCCCTATCAGGCGGTCGTTTTTCAGCATCCTGAAGTGTGCCAGGTAGATGCCGAGTTAATCAGCGGCGTGATCGGAGCCCCGGTCGAGAGGGCCAAGTGCATACTTCACGGTGATCATGTCTGCACCTTTGAGGTGAAAACCGTTGCCTGAAGGAGACGTTCTCCGATTCGGCTGAAATCGCATAAAAACTAGACGGTTCTTCCCGGGTTTACCGGGAAACAAGCGTCCTGAGCGGAGGCCCGGAGCGAAAGCGATGGGCCGCAGTCGAAGGATGCGCCCTCTTCGACTACGCGCCTTCGGCGCTCCGCTCAGGGTGCTTATCCCGTCAAAGTCGGTAGAGCCCGAATAACTTAGATGCGCGTTTGACAAATGAATGGCCCCCCTCTAGAATCGAATGTGTGGCTCAGTGATGTAAGACAGTGCCTCGCGCCCGTCGCCCAAAATGGGCTAACCTACCGATGGGCAAATTGTGTTGGAGGCCGCGGTGCAGCAAACACGCAAGACGATTTTGAATTACCTCAAAGAACACGGCCAGGCGACCGTGGACGAACTGGCCGAGGTGCTGGACCTCACCTCGGTGACAGTGCGCCATCACCTGGACGTCCTGCGCAGCGAGGGCCTCGTCGCCGAACCCGCCATCCGCCACCGCACCTCGCGCGGGCGACCGCAATATACTTACACCCTTACCGAAAAAGCTTCCCAACATTTTCCCAAGAACTACGACGGCCTGGCGTCGAAAATCCTGGCCGAGATCAAGGCGACCTCGACGCCACAAGTGATCAACGTGATCTTCGAGGGAGTGGCGAACCGTTTTGCGGCGGAAGCCCCCCGCCCCGCGTCCGGTGAGCCGATCACAAACCGCCTGGACCGGGCGGTCGCCTTTCTGAACGCACGCGGCTACGTGGCCCATTGGGAAACGACATCTGCAGGGTATGTGCTCTATACCTGCAACTGCCCCTACGAGGCGCTGACGGCTGAACACGGTGAGTTGTGTGGGATGGACAAAGCGCTCATTGGCAACCTGGTCGGCGTGGCGCCCCAATGCCTGACCCGCGTGGCAGACGGGAGTTCAAGCTGCTCCTTCTTGATTCGCGACGTCGGCCGAGAAATAGCCGCGCCGGAATAAAAAAGACTTCGGTTTAAGTAATTGACTCTTTGGCTTAAGTACGCTAGGATTCAACCACCTACAAGATAGAGAGGATCAGGCCATGTCTGTGGTAGAAGCTCCTGAAACCCAAACGACCGAAATCGAAGAAGCGGGCATCACCGTGCTCCCTTCAGCCGTGAACAAATTCCGCGCGCTGCTCGCCGAGCGCAACCTCCCCGATCACGCGCTCCGCGTGTTCGTGGCCGGCGGCGGCTGCTCGGGCATGCAGTACGGGATGGCGCTCGAGCGCGAGGCCGGGGAGTTCGACCACGTCGTCGAGCAGGACGGCGTCAAGGTTCTGGTTGACGCGACCTCGATGATGTACCTCGCCGGGGCCACGATTGACTACGTGGACAACCTGATGGGCGGCGGGTTCCGCATTGAGAATCCGAAAGCGGTTTCCACGTGCGGCTGCGGCCACTCGTTCCGCACCACCAGCGCGGGCGGGGCCAGCGACTCATCCGGCGGCTGCGGCCACCAATAATCTCTTCCTCTCCGGCAGTCACAGCGGGCCGCACCGTCGCGTAGCGCGTGGTGTCCGGCCCGCTGTTTGTAGTTCACAAAATGCAAGCCCGTTATTACACAGTCGAAGAAGCCAACGCGCTCTTGCCGTCGCTGCGCTCTGTTGTGAAAGAGCTGCTGGAGGCCCGCCAGCGCATCGTGGACGCACAGCCGGAACTCTGGCCCACGCTGGAGAAAGCCGTGGGTAACGGCGGCAGCCGGAAGGCCGGCGCGGTCCTCGCCGATTTCGAGAAAATCCAGCGGGCGGTCAAAGCCATTGAAGGCCTGGGCTTGCAGCTCAAAGACATCAACACCGGCTTGATTGATTTCTTGTCCGAGCGCGACGGGCGCGAAGTGTACCTCTGCTGGCGCTTCGACGAGCCGCGCGTCGCGCACTGGCACGATCTGGATGCCGGCTTTGCGGCGCGGCAGCCTCTGTAATTCATCCAGCTGGCATGACCCGGAGTCAACCACAAAGACACAAAGGCACAAAGATCTTCGTGTCCTGGTGTCTTTGTGGTTTTGACGAAAGGAACGACGAATGCTGAAACTTCCATGGCCAAAGAAAAAGGAAACCGCCCCCGCCCCGCCGTCTGAACCCCGGCGGCTGTGGCTGGACCTGGGCGACCTGGGCGACCTGATCAACCCCGCCGGCCCGCACGAGCAGTGGCAAGACCACGGCCTCGGCCTCCTGCGCACGATCCTCCATCAGAACGGCGTGATGACCGACCTCGCCTCCACACGCGCACACAAGACGTGGGACGATGTCCGCAGGACCGTCGCCGGTTACGACATGCTCATCCTGAACGTGCGCAGCTACACGTTCCCCAGCGCCTACCGCTCGGCCAAGATTTTCAAGGAGGTGAACCCGAACGGCCTCGTGCTCGCGGGCGGGATGCACGCCACCGTCGCGCCGGACGAGATGGAGGCCATCCCGGAGTTCGACAAAATCTGCCAGGGGCCGGGCGAAGGCCTCATCGTGGATCTGGTCAAAGACCCGCACGCCTTCCCGCGCATCAGCCTCGGCGTGGGCGCGAAGTCTATGGCCGAATGGCCGAGGATTGACCGGACGCTGTGGCCCAAACCGGCGTCGGGGAAGCTGGCTCGCAAATTCAACTGGCCGCTGGAGCCGGAATGCGGCTGGGGGCCGCCCCCGGTCGTCACGCTCATCACCAGCCGCGTGTGCCCGTGGCAGTGCGTGTTCTGCAACGAGAACTCGTACATCCCCAACATGGGCCGCCGCCCGGTGGACATGGTCATTGACGAGCTCAACGATCTCGACCGGAACTACGGCGTCGGCTCGCTGGTCATCCACGACTCGATGTTCTTCCAGAACCCGAGCTGGCTGGAGGAGTGGCTGGAAAAATATCCGCGCCAGGCGAACAAAGTGTGGCCCTACTGGGCCGCCGCTCGCGCCGACACCGTCCGCCAGTGGCCCGAGCTGTTCGAGGCGCTCGTCCGGGAGACCCACTGGAACACGGTCTCCATCGGCTTCGAGTCCGGCAGCGACCGCGTGCTGCGCATCCTCAACAAGGAATGTACCGAAGAAGACAACTACTTCACGATTGACCTGCTGACGCGCATCGGCGACGAGATGGAGCGCGAGGGCAAGAAGCCGCCGGTCTTCTGGTCGAACATCATGCTGGGCATCCCCGGCGAGACGCGGGCAGACGCGATCAAGACCCTGCGCATGGTCAAGTACACCAAGCGCATCATGCCGTCCATCGCCTTCTACGCCCCCTACCCCGGCTCGGCGCTCGGCCACCAGCTTATCGCCGAGGGCAAGAGCCTGATGACCAAAGAGAACTACCACCGCTTCCCGGATGACGAGAAGGTGAAGGGCATTGATTATCAGTTCTACCGGGAACTGCTGGCGGGGAATTACGACGACGAAGTCAACACGGGCCTGGCCGAGGTCCGGCAGCAGCGCAAGGACTACAGGGCCGCGCTGACAAAGGCATAGTCCGGTAGCCAGGTAGTCGAGTGGTCGCATCGCCTCGCAGTTCTCGTACGTGTGCGAACGCGCGGAACAACGGTGACCACCCGACCCAGTGACCATTTGACCAGGTGACTCGACGATGAGCAGCTTCAGCAGCCCCCACTTCATGTACCTGTTCGATATGAAAAACGGGAAAAAGAAACTGGCCTATGGTCAGTCGCCCGAGGACGCACTGGAGATTCTGCGGCTGCGCCTCACCGAGGAAGAGATGGCGCTGATCATCAAGGATCACTACGTCAAAATCTCCCAGCGCAAGCTGCAGGAGCATGTCCACGAACTGGGATAGCCCCTCGGGGACGCTGCGCGGACGGGGCGATGAGACTATCCGGGGCACACCAGCGCGTCTTACTGGCCCTCGCCAGGGGGCACGCTCTGAAATCCCATCGCGACGTGAACGGCGGCAAAGTCTATCAATTGCATCCGCTCGACGGCCCGGCCGAGGCGGTGGCGCGCAGCACCGTAGAGTATCTGCAAGATCACGGACTGATTGACAGCAACAAGAAATTTCCCGTCGCTACGTATTGGCTGACCGAGACCGGGAAAGTCGTGGTCGGGACGATTCGCCCTCGCCCCGGCTGAGGCCGGCGATGAATCAATCCGACCGGCCCGGATTGCCCCAGTCCGGTCATGTTTCGGCAGCTCGTTTCGGGCGGCGTCAGCGGCGGCGAAGCAGGCACACCAGTGCGCCAAAGGCCCCGAGCACAAACAGGCTGATGATGATGAGCGCGGGTGGTACTCCGCCCCCTTCGCGCACGCCCTGGACGGGGAGCAACGTGGGACGCACGACGGGCGGCGGGGCCGTGAACGTGGGCAGACGTTGCGGCCCCGGCGTCGGCGTTCCTTCGAAGGCCTCCACTGGCGCCGTGGAGGTAGGCGGCAGGGTCGGGGTCGGCGGCAAATCAAGGATGGGAACCGTGTTGAGGTCGCCGGCCACGCGCACCAGGTCTTTGAGCACCCAGCCGGCGTTGTCCGGCCCGCCGATATAAACGATCTTGAGCCAGACATAGGGACTTCTCAACACCTGCCCCAGGATCGCGCCGCCCTGACCCTTGACCAGGGTGCCGACCAAATCGTAATCCGTGCCCGGCCCGGCCCGGACGTTTGTGGGTTCGTCGAGAAACGCTTCGCCGCGCGGCCCCCCCTCGGGCGTGGGCGTCCCCGCTTGCTGAGCCGCGGCCGCCACCGGCCCGCGGAGCCACAGACCGACCGCCAGCAGCCCGCCGAACGTCAGCACAACCAGCCAGTTTCGTTTCATGATGGATGACCGCATCCCGATGATCCGGCCTTGAGAACTGCCGGCCATTTTACTATGCTTTGCAGACTCCAAGGCGTTCCAGGCACGACGGCCCATCTTTGCGGTTACCGCAACTTGAATTATGATTGTCCGTAGACTCTCAGGAGTACATAGCCATGCACCAACAGCCGACGACACAGCGAACCTATCATGGTGACATCAACCCGGAAGAAATGGCCGACGTGCTCGTCGCCGCCTTCAACCAGGGCAACATGCAGGCCCAGCAGATCGGCCAGGGCGACAAGGTGATGGTGCAGATCGCCACCCGCCAGCACGCGCAGAGCGGAGGCAAGGCGGCTCTGTCCGTGACGATTCAGAAGATCGAAGATGGGGTGAGCGTCGCGCTGGGCCAGCACGCGTGGCTGGGCGCAGCCGCCTCGCTGGGGCAAACGGCGCTCGGCGCGCTGGCGAATCCGTGGAGCCTCCTTGGGCGGCTGGACGATCTGGCACAGGATGTCACTTCGCTCACCTTGACCGACAAGGTCTGGGAAGCCGTAGAGAAATTCGCGCAGGCCGCTAAGGTCACCAAAACGATTTCGGAGCGGTTGCAGTCGGTGGTCTGCCCGTATTGCAGCACGGCGAACAAAGTCGGGGCGGCGGTGTGCGAGCACTGCGGCGGGCCGCTCGGAGAGGTCCAGCCGGTGTCATGCCCCAAGTGCGGGAATGTGATGCCGCCGAAGAGCAAGTTCTGCGCCAACTGCGGGACGGCCCTGCCGGCATAGAAAACCAACGACCGGCCACGCGCGGCCGGTCGTTGGTTTCAGCCGTAAGAACGCTTCAGATCGAGTTGCCGGTTCACGAACGCTTGGCGTTCTTGATCGGTCTGCTCGGGGCCGTTTCTCAAATCGATGCCAATTGTTGCCGGCGCTTGAGTCTCATTGGCGCCGGTAATTAAGAATCACTTTCGTGCCATCCATCTCGAGCTGGAAAGGCAATTCCTGCAGCGGTTTGAGAGCGTCGCGCACGGCCTCCCTTCTCTCGGGCAGACAATAGAGAAGAAGGAATCCCCCGCCGCCCGCCCCCGTGATCTTGCCTCCCAGCGCCCCGGCTCGACGAGCCGTCTGGTACATTTCGTCAATCGCCCCATTGCTGATCTGGCTGGCCAACTGCTTTTTCAACTGCCAACCCTCGTGCAGTAACCTGCCCATGGCCTCCAGGTTGCCAGCCCGCAACTCGTCCCGCGCGGTGTAGGCCATCTGCTTCATCTCACGCAAGATAGCCATGCGGTCATTGATGTTCCGCTTTTGCTCGCCCAAGATCGAGTCGGCTTGACGGGTCACCCCCGTGAAGAAAAGCAGCAGGCTTTCATTCAGCCGCCGCAGGAGATCGGATCCGAGATCAATTCGTTCACAGAGGACTTGCCCGGCCAGAGTAAATTCCATGAAGCGCAACCCGCCGTAGGCCGCGATGTATTGGTCCTGCACGCCGATCGGTTTCCCCAAGATATCAATCTCGATTTCGCAGGCCTCGCGCGCCAAACGCTCCGCCGGCACAATTTCGCCCAGGAAGGTATACATGGCGTGCAAGGCGCCGACGGTGACCGTGCTCGAGGAACCCAGGCCCGACCCTGCCGAAGGGATGTCCCCCATGGTCGTGACTTCGACGCCTCGGCTGATTCCTGTTTTACGCAAGGCCTCGCGGATCAGCTCGTGCTGGACTTCGCCAACGGACTCAACCATCTCCGTTCGGGTATAGCCAATCCGCAGCAACTGATCAAAACGCTTCTTGATCGTGATAAAGATGTATTTGTCAATCGCAGAGCTCAGAACGCATCCCCCTTCTACCGCAAAGAATGAACGCAGATCCGTCCCGCCTCCAAAGAAACTGACGCGGAGCGGCGTTTGCACAATGATCATGCCAGGTGTTCCGAGGTCTTGAAATACGCCACGGTCCGCTCCAGACCCTCTTCCAAACCCACCGTGGGCGTCCAGCCCAGTTGTTGGCGAGCTTTGCCGGCATCCAGGTAAATCCGCCGCGTTTCACCGAGCTTAGCCGGCCCATGAACGGGCGATCTCTTGTAGCCCGTGACCTTTTGCAAGGTCGCAAAGATTTCGTTGACGGAGGTGCCGCGGCCTGTGCCGAGATTATAGATTCCGCTGCCATTGCCGGAGGCCACCGCGAGGAGATTGGCCTGAGCGCAGTCCCCCACGTAGACAAAGTCCCGCTGCTGCTCCCCATCACCATTAATCACGATCGGCTTGTCCGTCAGCATCTGCCCGGTGAAAATGGCCACGACCCCCGCCTCGCCACGCGGGTCCTGGCGCGGACCATAGACGTTGGGATATCGCAGGACCGTGTAGTTCAACCCGTAGTTGGCCTGATACATAGACAGGTAATGTTCCACGGTGTGTTTGCTGGCCCCATACTGGCAGATCGGATTGATCGGATGCGCCTCGTCGCACGGCAGATATTCAGGTTCGCCGTAAACGGCGCCGCCCGTGGAGACGTAGACGAAGCGCTTGACCTGATATCGCCTCGCACACTCGATGAGATTAATCGATCCAAGGATATTGACCTCCGCATCAAACAAGGGTTCGACCACCGAACGGCGCACATCTATCTGAGCGGCATGGTGACTCACATAGTCGGGGCGTTCAGTTTCAAACACCTCGGCCAGCTTCGGGCTACGGATATCAAGCTGGCAAAACTTGGCCGCCGGATTCAAATTGGAAGCACGCCCGGTCGAAAGGTCATCTACAATGACCACCTCATCGCCATTCCGGACAAACAGATCGACCACATGGGAGCCGATAAAACCGGCCCCCCCCGTTACCAAAGCTTTCATGATCATACTCCTGTGGAAAGTGAATGCCAGCCAACGGCGGCTGGTCTTAATAGGCGTCCCGCTCATTCAAGACCGCGGGGAAAGTTTCCAAGAGCAGCTGGACATCCAACCCGATCGTCCAGTTCCGGATGGAGTACCTATCCAAACGGACCCGCTCCTCGCAAGACACATCTGAACGGCCGCTGACCCGCCACAGCCCGGTAAGGCCCAGCTTGACGGTGAGCAGGTTGATACCCCACTGATTATACTTGTCCATCTGCGCGGGGGAAATCCTGCCTGGGCGGACCTGTTGACCTTTCTTTGTGCGGCGCAAATCAGGGCTTTTCCGCGAGCGGGGCGTCTCGACCGGGACAGCGAGGGCCGTTTCAAGCGCCTCACGCTTTGCCGGGCAGCGACACTTCCCTCAAGGATTTCACAGCCTCCGACCGGCCAAACATGACCGGCCCACCGTCCAAAATCCGGGCGATGCGCTGTCCGGCGGTCCCGTCGCCGAAGATGGGCGGGCGCACGACGGGCGGGACAAAGCTGAACCAGGCATCAATCATGCGGAACGGGTCCGCGCCCACCAGCTTGTTCCAGCCCACCTCCACGGTCTCGACCCATTCCGTCTCGTCGCGCAGGGTCAGGCAAGGGATGCCCAGGAAATACGCCTCGCGCTGCACCCCGCCCGAATCCGTGGCGATCAGCCGCGCGTTCTGCTCGAGCATCATCATGTCGAAATGGCTCACCGGCTCAATGAAGCGCACCTGCTCGGCGAAGCGCACCCCGAGCTGGGTGAGCGCCTTCCGCGTGCGCGGGTGCGCGGGGAAGATGATCGTCTCCGGGATGCGATTGAGCGTCTCCACAATGTGCCCGAGGCGGACGGGATCGTCGGTGTTGGCCGCGCGATGGATGGTCACGAGCGCGTACTTGCCGGGCGTCAGCCCCATGCGCTCCACGATGTCCGACTTGCGGCGGGCGACGGGAAAGTTTTGGAGGAACGCGTCGAGCATCACGTCGCCCACCCAATGCACGGAGCCGGTGATGCCCTCGGCCGCCAGGCGCTGCACCGCCGTCCGGCTGACGCAGAAATGCACGTCGGCCACACGGTCGGCCAGGACACGGTTGATCTCTTCCGGCATCCGCCGGTCGTAGCTGCGCTCCCCGGCCTCGATGTGCGCGACGGGGATGTGCAGCTTGCTGGTCGCGAGCGCGCCCGCGAGCGTCGAGTTGGTATCGCCGCGCACGATCACCAGGTCCGGCCGCTCCGCGAGGAGCACTTCCTCCAACCGGGTGAGAATCTCCGCCGTCTGCCAGCCGTGCGGCCCGGACCCGACGCCGAGGTTGTAGTCCGGCGCGGAGATGCCCAGCTCGTCGAAGAACGTCTGGGACATCTTGTAATCGTAGTGCTGGCCCGTGTGCACCAGGATTTCCTGATGGCGCGCCCGCAGCACCCGGCTGACGGGCCAGGCCTGGATAAAATCGGGGCGCGCGCCCACCACAGAGACGATTTTCATAGTTGGCCCGGCGTCACTCAACACCGCAGAAACGAGATCAGACCCACGTCCACTTGAACTCTCTCCGGATCAACAGGGCTGGGAGGGCGTTCACGCCGAACCTCCCACGGGCTGGCGGTCTTTCACCAATGGCGTCACGTGCAGGCGGTGCAGCAGCACGCGCCATTGGAACCGCAGATGCGCCAGGATGGTGCGCATGATCTTGGCGCTGGAAACGCCGTGCGCCCGCGAGTGCCGGACGGTGGGATACTCGGCCACGCGGTAGCCCAGCAGCAGGCCGTTTACAAGCAGTTCCGTGCCTGCCAGGCAATCATTCGAGTCAAACGGGACGTGCTCCAGCACCATCCAGCGATAGGCCCGAAACACGGCCGTGTAGGTGTACACGTTCCAACTCACGAGGAGGCGGTAGAGCAGCGACGCCCCCCGGCTGAGGCTCAGGCGAAACGGAGGCACAGCGCCCACCCCGCCCTGCGGATGATACGGCGAAGCCGTGACCAGGTCCACCTCGGAGGTGAGAAGATCCAGCAGCGCGGGGATTTCCGAAAACTGGTAGGCCCCGCCGCTGTCGGTGGTGACCACCACCTCCCCACACGCCACGCCGAACCCGGTGCGGAGCGCCGCCCCCAGCCCGCGGTTGGCGCTGTGCCGCTCGATGCGCACCGAGGTCCCCGGCACTTTCCCGTTGCCGAAGGCGTCGTTCAGCGTCTCCCACGTCCCGTCGGTGCTGCCATCGTCCACAAACACCACTTCCACCAAACGTGTCTTCGCCAGCTCGGCGGCCACGGGGAAGAATTCCCGCCGGAGTTTGGCGACGGTGTCAACGTCGTTGTAGCAGGGGATTACAATTGAAAGATTCATGAATGTCCATCTGTGTGCGGCCAGTCAGGGCCCAACCTGCCAGTTCTGCGCGGGCCATCCGCACCGCACCCAGCAGCCCGAACCCGCGGCTGTTAACCACATGACGGATCAGAGTCAATCACCGCGGCTGGCCTGCCAGCTCAGGTGCTGGACGCCAACGCTGAGGGCCGTGCGGACCGTCGAGAGGTCAGACAGGAGCATCTTCAAGTATGTGAAGATGGGCCCGGGCCGGAAAGCCCATTCACGCCAGGCGCGCTTCTGCCAGTAGAGCAGGCGCTCGGCGGGCAGGCCGGGGTAGTCGAGCACAGTGCCCGTGTCCATGTCCACCTGCTCCCAGCGCGTGCCGGGACGGAACCAGCCCTCTTTCACCACCTCGAAGAAGAACGGCGTGCCCGGATACGGCGCGGCCACGTGGAAGAGCGCAATGTCGAGCGGGAGCTTCTTGGAAAACTCAATTGTCTGCCGGATGGTCTGCTCGGTCTCGGCGGGCAGGCCGATGATGAAATAGCCCCAATTCATGATCCCGGCCTTCTTAGCCCAACGCAGCGCGCGCTCGGCCTTGTCGGGATACGCGCCCTTGCGGGCGTGCTTGAGCACCTGCTCGCTCCCGCTCTCAATGCCCCACGAGATGCGCGTGCAACCCGCCTTGCCCATCAACCCGAGCATCTCTTCGTCCACGTAGTCCACGCGGCTGTTGCACGTCCACGTGACGTCGAGCTTCTGCTCGATCATCAACCGGCACATCTTGAACACCTGCTCGCGGCTGACGGTGAACAGATCGGAGTACATGTGGATGTGGTGGATGCCCATCTTCTTCAGAATCCACATTTCCTCGACGAGCTTCTCCGGCGAGCGCAGGCGCACGCTGTATTGATAGCTGACGTGCTTGATGCAGTAGATGCAGCCCGCCGTGCAGCCCCGGCTGGTGACGATGAACGTGAACGGGCCGTGGACGAGCGGCATGCGGTACTTCTGCAGGGGCAGGAGCTCGTGCCTGGGCATCGGCAGATCGTCCAGGTCTTTGATGAAGGGGCGGGTCGCGTTCACTACGATCTCGTTGCCGCGCCGCCAGGCCAGCCCTTTGATGCCGCTCAGGTCGGGCGTGCCGTCCGGGTGCATGGACGGCTTGTACGCGGGATCGTGCTCGGCGAAGATTTTCTGGATGAGCGGCGACCGCTGATCGAAGCGGTTGTAGGCGTGGTCGAGCAGGTCGCGGATGAGGAGGTCGGGTTCGCCAACGAAGACGAAGTCGAGCGTGGGATAGGGGCGCAGGGTCTCGCCGGGCATGGGAGTCACGTGCGTCCCGAAAGCGATGGTCAGCGCCCCGCGCGCCTTGGCCAAGAAACAGCCGTACATGTCGTTCTGCAGAGTCGGGGCGGTGACCTGCGTCAGGTAGAAGCGCGGCTGATACTTGTCGAGCAGGGCTTCGAATTCTTTCCAGCCCATCCGCTCGGCGTTCGCGTCAATGATCTTCACTTTGTAGACGGGATGGAGCATGGCGGCCATCTGCGCGAGGGAGACCTGCGGCCAGACCATGTTGTCGCGCGTGCGTCGGCCAACGCGGTGCTGGGTGCGAATCCACAAACCGCCGTCGGGGGTTGGCGGGTTCACCAGCAGGATGTCCACCGCGTCCGAGGAGCGGGGCGCGGACAACAGCCCTTGCTGGACAATGTCATCTATGTTCGGGAAATCAGCCATCTTCACTGGCGCAATGCGCCGGGTGCCGAGGTTCTTCCATTCTTCATCCTGAGCAGGCTTCGATTGAGTAGCCATACCCTTATGTCTCTTGGGCGACGCCCATATCCTTCTCGAGCAACACTTCCCTTTGACTCAATTCGTCCAACATCTCAATCATGAGCGAAAACTGCGGCCCACTCTGAAACCCGCGCTTCTGCGGGCAGCGATTCCGGCCCCAGCACCACACAGCAACTCAAGCCACAAACCGGGCAGGTCTGGTTGACAAAGCGCTCGTCCACGCCATTCGTTCGCAAAGCAAATTGATCGCTTCCACAGAGCGGACAGTGGTTTAGGGGATCAGCTTTCAGGCCTGAAGCGAACAAGGAGGGCATGTTCATGGCACAGACTCCGAAGGTTTTCAGAAGGATAAGCGGGAAAGTTTGGCTTTGCGAGAGAAGTCTCCCGGCTGCCACTTCTGGGCATCGAAGCTCTTTTGAGTGACAACAAACCGCAAGCGGCCTCGCTCCACAATGAGGCGCACTTCGCCAAATTCGCCTACAGCCGCCAGAGCTTCATCAATCATTGGAATCTGGGATGAGGCAAGAAACTTGAGCTCTGGTCGTTCATTATTTCCGTAAGGGTCAGTCTTAGTGGTTTCTGTATCCATGACTTATTTCCCATCCTTGCCCAAAAAACAAAAAGCCTCTTCGTGGGGTTTTTCACCTCATTGGAAGAAGGTTATGCCGTCATTTTCTACTGTCCGGGTAATAAGTTCTGCCCACTGCCAGAACAGAACTGGATATCTGAGATCTGTCCCTTGTAAACAAGATACTTGCATTAATCAGAGATTAATTATAAAATTGTAACAATAATAAATGACAGTTCTGTTATAATATTGCTATATGTTTGCAATACTATTCACACTGAGGAGTTTTGTCAATACCCTATTTCTAGCCCATTAGGGCCATCCGCAAGTCCTTGCCACTCTCGCAACGATGCGGAAAGGGAGAACATCCAACCGTCTCCCA
>Ga0184633_10000429_pt1 | contig 15140 bp, 16 predicted proteins | sample PLM31_170_b1_FD_133156 | JGI IMG/M metagenome (GOLD analysis project Ga0184633, IMG submission 133156) | Groundwater sediment microbial communities from an aquifer in East River, Colorado, USA - PLM3-1_170_b1 | ecosystem: Environmental > Terrestrial > Soil > Riparian zone | place: USA: East...
AGGATCGTCTCTGGGCGGGCCGTCGCCACCGGGATGAACTCGTCCGAGCCCTTGAGCAGGTACTTGAAGTAGTACAGCGTGACTTCTTCCTCCGAATACTCCACTTCGAGATCACTGACGGCCGTGCGCAGGCCGGGAGACCAGTTGATGAGGTAGGTGCCGCGGTAGATCAACCCCTTTTCGTACAGGCGGACGAAGGCCTCCCGCACCGCGCGCGACAAACCGTCGTCGAGGGTGAAGCGTTCGCGCGACCAGTCGCACGAGGCGCCCAGGCGCCGCAGCTGCTCGGTGATAATCCCGCCGTACTTGCGTTTCCAGGCCCAGCTGCGCTCTACGAAGGCCTCCCGGCCGATCTCTTCTCGCGTGACCTCGTCGGTCCGCAACAGGTCCTTTTCCACTTGGAGTTGCGTGGCGATTCCGGCGTGATCCGTCCCCGGCAGCCAAAGCGTGGGTGCGCCTCGCATCCGGCTGTGGCGGATCATCAGATCTTCCATCGAGACGAACATGGCATGTCCCAGGTGGAGTTCGCCGGTGACGTTGGGCGGCGGCATCGACATCACGAACGGACGGCGCTGAGGGTCCGGGCGCGGCGCAAAGTACCCCTGGGACTCCCACCACGCGTACAACCGCTGCTCGACCGACTTGAAGTCGTAGGTCTTGGGGAGGTCGAATACATTGTTCATCGTCCGTTCCTCCGTTCGCTGTCGGCCTCGCAAAGGCGCCCTGTCACCGGGGAATCACCCCTCACCCTAACCCTCTCCCCTTCGGGGAGAGGGCAGGAAACAGGATGGGAACTCTCCCCCACGCTATCCCTTTTGGGGAGAGGGCGGGAAATCGAGGGACTCTCCCCCACCCTCTCCCTCTTGGGGGGAAGGTGGGAAACCGGGGGACTCTCCCTACCCTCTCCCCTTTGGGGAGAGGGTAGGGTGAGGGGAAGATTTCGTCCATATCGTCCTCCGATGGAACCGCGATCGCCTTATCCTTGTCATTCCGAGGCCCGCTTCGCTGGCCTCGGAATCACCTAGACCCGCAACGCTCGGTACTCCAACACAAAAGCCCCCCATCCACGAGGACGGAGGGCTCCGCGGTACCACCTCGTTTCACCCTATTCGGGGTGCACTTGCTTACCCCGCAATCACGGGGCTAACGCTGTATCGGGCGTCCCCGCGCCGGTCTAGTTGCCCTGAGAGGCTTTCTTCGGCGTCCGGACCGGGCGACGTTCGGCAGGTTCGCGCTGTGGGGGCTCTCAGCCCACCGCCGCCCCGTCTCTGGTCAGCGGTCCCCCGCCTACTCCTCCCGGTCGAGGATACTATGCGATTGATGATGAATTGTAATCGGAGTCGAAAGCCGAAGCAACCGGGACTTGGAAGCGGAAGTGGTCAGTGGTGAGTGGTCGGTGGTCAGAGCGTCATTGCGAGGCGCCCGGAGGGCGCCGTGGCAATCCTCTCAATGAGGCGATTGCTTCGCCGGGAAAGCGCCGGCACGCAATGCCTTGTCACTGACCACCGACCACTGACCACTAGCCTCATCCGCTGCGTACCACGAAGAGCCTGTCCACGCCCGACTCAGCCCCCCACACTTCGCCCGGCCGGCCGAGGATCTGGCGAACGTTCGCCGACGAGCTTGGTAACGGGAACACGTCGAACGTTTCCCGCGCCGGGTCGAAGCGGACGAGGGCGTTGGCGCCGAAGTCGCTCAGCCAGATCGCATCATGCTCGTCGACGTAGACGGCGTAGGGCTGCGGGTTGTCGCCGGGGAGACGCCATTCGCGCCACGACTCGGAGCTCGGGTCATACATCCCCAGCTGGCCCGCGTTCCATTCGGAGATCCACAACCGACCTGAGGAGTCCGCCCAGACGCGGCGGGCACCCTGCCCCGGCGTGGGAGGCTCGAGCACGATCGCCGAGTCTGTCAGCGGATCGATGCGGGCCAGGTAGCTGCCGGCGAGCGAGACGAAGTAGATGACTCCCTCCGGCGTGGCATCGATCCCATACGGCCCGCGCCCGAGAGGCGCATCGAAGACGGCCACCTGACCGCTGGCCGGATCGAGCCGCCCGTAGACCCCGCGTTGTCCGGTGAACCACAGCACGCCGTCGCGGTCGAAGGCGGCGGTGTTGAGGTTTGCGTTTCCGCCGCCCGCCGGAAGAGGAAACCGCTCGACCGCCTCCGTCGCCGGATCGACGCGCACGATCGCGTTCAGGCCACTGTCGGTGATCCACGCCGCGCCGTCGGGCCCCACGATCACTCCGTGAGGCGCCGAGCCGGGCCCTAGGGCGATGTGCTGCGTGTCGCCAGTGGCGGGATCCAACCGGCCGAGCTCCCCGGAGGCCTGGGCCGTGTACCAGACCGACCCGTCCGGGGCGGGCGCCACGTCGTGCGGGTGGGACCCCGGCGGGACGGGGTACTCCGTGATGGTGAGCGCCCCGGCGTCGGGGATCGACTCCTCGGCCGGCGCGAGCGCAGTTGGCACGGCAGGTGACGATCGAGCCTGGGTCGTGGCCGCCGCGAGCACCGCAGGCAAGGGTGCAATCGTAGGCGCGGCGCGGGCGCAGCCTGCTACGGCGATCGCGGCGAAGGCCGCCAATACGCTTCGAGTCGACATGGGCCCCGCCCGCGTCATGATCGGCACCGAGAGCCGGTGATCACTCCGTCGCTTCGAGCTGAAGCAGGACGCGCTACTGCGGAGTGGCCTTGAACAGTCCGGTCATATTGCCCTGCGGGTCGGCGAAGAGGGCGATGGTCGTATCGGGGGCGATCTGGCTCACTTCCATCAGCATCTTGGCCCCGGCCTCGACGGCTTTGTCCAGGTAGGCCTGCGGGTCATCGACCTCGATGTAGACGGTCACTCGCGCGTCGCCTTCTCCGATGCCGCCGCCGATGCCTTTGCCTTCGTTGTCGAACAGGCTGTAGTTGCCCATCTCTTTGATCGGCGGAGCGAGTTTCCAGCCGAACACGTCGGCGTAGAACTTCTGCAGCGCGACGGAGTCCTTACCCATGATCTCGAAGTGCGTAACCGGGTTGGTCATGATGCATCTCCTTTGGCGAGAAGGTGCGGAAGCGGGGCTTCCCGGCGAGAGGATATCACGGACCTGCGCCCGGCCCCGCATCTATTCCAGCGAGACGGGCAGCTCGTGAAAGGCGCCGTACCGTTGGGCGGCTTCGGCCACAGCCCTCTTCTCCACCCGCGTCAGCCGCTGGAACGGATGGGTTTCGATGACGACGGTGTCCTTCCCGAGCGCGCGCTTCCAAGTCCCGACGATCTGGCCGTCGACCACGATCACGGCGGTCAGCGCATTCCCCAGGCCGACCAACCTGGCGCCATCCTCCTCACTGACGATGGCGTTGCGGTCCTTGTAACCGGAGATGTACTCGTCGTAGATGGATAGGAGATGCGCCGTTGGGGATCCGTCGTCGTGAGATGGTCGAGACTTTGGAATCCAATACGCCCGGCCGTCGACAACCTCCTTACGAAGGCCGTCCTGCACCGACTCTAGGCCCCGACCGGCATCGGCGACAGTCAAGCTCGACCACTTGGCGAAGTCCTGGACGGTGGCCGGGCCGCGGCTGGCGAAGTAGCGCCGCGACAGCTCGGCCAGGGCCTGGTCGCGGTCGATCGTCTTGGTTTGCGGTGCCCGTTCCTCCAACAGAGCATAGGTGAACTGCTTCCCGCGGCGCGGGCCGCTGCAGATGATCCCGCCAAGTTCGGCGCCCATCATGAGGTAAGCCACGCGGTTTCCGACGTCCGTCGCAATACCGGCCTTTTGAAGCACTCCTTCCAACTCAGTACGCGTGCGATGTTGTCCACCCTGCAACGCTTTGGCCAGCGCAGCGTTGCTCCGCTTGAAGACGGACGCATCCAGCTCTAGCCTGCGATACATGTGGGCGCTCGCCGCATGGACGCGGGGCGCGGTCAACGACAGGAGCCAGCGGATATCGGCCGGGGTGACGAAGTGCCAGGTGGGCCGAAGCAGGTGGGTGCGCAGGATGGCGCCTTCATTGAACGCTCGCTCGATCTGGGAGTCTGTCGCCTGCCGCAGGCGCAATCCCAGCGCCCACTTCGCCCCGGCGAAGTCCTGCGCCTGGACGGCGCCCAACCACCCGACGACGTCGGCTGCCTCTCCCCGCATCGCGCCACCGATGCGCTGGTTGCGCAGCCTCAGGTGCGCGATGTCCAATGCGGAATCCTGGGATCGGGAGCGACCGGCCATTCTCAGACCGGCTTCAGGCCCACGACAGGGATCTCCCCGCCGACCTTGGACGCCCTCGCCTGGTGCTCGTCATGGTCCGAGTAGACATTGTCAAGACTGGACCCCCGCCTTCGCGGGGGTGACGGACAAATTGCTTGTCATTCCCGCGGAAGCTGGAATCCAGGCAGCCCTGGCAATCACTGGAGCCCCGCTTCCGCGGGGGTGACAGACAAACCGGTGGTCATTCCCACGAAGGCGAGAATTCAGGCAGCCCCGGCAATCCCTGGACCCCCGCTTTCGCGGGGGTGACAATCAATAGGAACGTCATTCCCGCGAAGGTCGAAGACACCCGCCCTTGGCGCCCTGTCCCCATGGGACACCCGAAGGGGTGTAGAGGGCGAAGCGGAGCGGAGTGGTGCGGGAATCCAGGTACTGGCCATGTCAATCCTTGACCCCAATTTGCGCGAGGGTGCCGTGCCTATCGCGCCGGCGGAGGCTTCACGGGGTGATGGGGATGTTCGATGGACTGCCGGATGATTTTCTTCAGCGCCGCCACCGGCAGCTTCTCCGAAATCTTGAAGTTGATGGTGCCTTTGCTGGCCTTGATGTCCGGGTACTCTGCCCTGAAGTCGTCCAGGTAGTCCCCGCCGAACGGATAGAACGAAACCCCGCCGCTCCAATAGGCAAGCCCGACTCGGCCAGACTTCGCCCAATACGTCGGTACCCCGTAGGAGATCCCGATCCTGGCATCCGGGTACATGTCCAGGATCAGCCGTTCGAGCGAGTCGTAAAACGTCCTTCGCTCGCCGGATACGGCATTGACGAATTTCCGAACGGCCGGGTCAACTATCGGCTTCTTTGTTCCGGATATGGCGCCCAGGCTAACCTCCGGCGATCGCCCCCACGATGCGAAAGGGCTCCTTCCCCGTCGCCACCGCCTCGGGCAGTACGGAGTCGATTGGCTCGAGCGACAGGTCCTCGCCGGAGGCGAAGAAGCGCAGCATCGGACGCCGCTCCTGAGTGGCGTAATCCCGAACCGTCCCGCGCAGCATCGGGTAGGCGGCCTCGAGGGCGTCGATGATCGAGCGCGGCGTGACGGGACCGTCGACGTTCACGCGCACCTCCTTGCCCACGCCCGCCAGGTTCTGCAGGTGGTACGGGAGGATGACGCGGATCGGTTCGCGGATCACGGCAGCGTCTGGACCTCGACCGACAACACCGCCGGCAGGTCGTGGACGATCGGCGCCCAGCTGTCGCCGGCATCCGCCGAACCGTACACTTGGCCGCCGGTCGTGCCGAAGTAAACCCCGCACGGATCTAGCGTGTCGACGCTCATCGCGTCGCGCAGGATGTTGACGTAGCAGTCCTTCTGAGGGAGGCCCTTCGTCAGCGCCTCCCACTCGTTGCCGCCGGTGCGACTGCGGTAGACGCTCAGCTTGCCATCGGGCGGGTAGTGCAGAGAGTCGCTCTTGATCGGGACGACGTAGATCGTCTCCGGCTCGTGAGCGTGGACGTCGATGACGAAGCCGAAATCGGACGGCAGCGCCCCGCTGACCTCCTGCCACGACTCGCCGCGATCGTCGCTGCGCATGACGTCCCAGTGCTTCTGCATGTAGAGCGTCGCCGGACGGGATCGGTGCATGGCGATGCGGTGGACGCAATGCCCGACCTCGGCCTCCGGATCGGGCATGAAATCGGAGCGAAGTCCGCGGTTAGCCGGCTTCCATGTCGCCCCGCCGTCGTCGGTGCGGAAGACGCCGGCGGCCGAGATGGCGATGTACATGCGTTGGGGATCGCTGGGGTCGATCAGGATCGTGTGCAGGCACATGCCGCCGGCTCCCGGCGCCCAGTTGGGTCCCGACTCGTGCGTGCGCAGCCCGGGGAGCTCGTTCCAGGTCTGACCGCCGTCGGTGGTGCGGAACAGCGCCGCGTCCTCGACACCGGCGTAGACCGTATCCGGATCTGTGAGCGACGGCTCGAAGTGCCAGACGCGCTTGAACTCCCAGGGGTGGGCCGTGCCGTCGTACCACTGGTGTGTGCCGGGGGTGCCGTCGTACAGGAACTTGTTCCCGACTGCCTCCCAGCTCTTGCCGCCGTCAGAAGACCGATGGACCACCTGGCCGAACCAGTCGCCGACCTGCGAGGCGTAGATCCGATTCGGATCGGCCGGCGACCCCTTGAGGTGGTAGATCTCCAGGCCGCCGAAGTGCGGCCCGGTGACCTCCCAGTTCTTGCGCTTCCCATCGGACGTCAACACGAACGCACCCTTGTGCGTCCCCACCAGAACTCGCACCCCGCTCATCTGAAGCTCCTTGTTGAGATTCCGTACGCCTGCCCGGGCGCGTGCCACCCGGCTGCGTTGTGGACGATTCTAATCCGATTTCGGGGTTGATGTGCATCCGATCACCGAGGACCCACCCGAAGTTCACCCACCCGGGGGAACAGGGAGCGGTAGGGGGATGGGTCCGTCGAACGGAGGGAGCGCGCCGCAGGCTGAGGCCCGCAATGGCTGCCGGATGACTGAGCCGCCGCCGATCGCGCCGCATCTTGTAAACCGACGTTGATCACCGCGAAGCCCCCCGTCAGCGCTCTGCTACTGTGGCGCCATGCGGTTTCGGACCTGAAGCCCCGGAGGAGAACCTTCACTCCGCCTCGTCCGCCACACGCAGGACGATCTTCCCAGCACCGTGGTCTCCCAGGCTGCGTTCGAACGCCTTGCGGGCGTCGGCGAGGGGAAAGACTTCATCGACGAGCGGCCGGACGGCGCCCCGGTCGATCCATCGAGCGAGTTCCAGCAGCTGCGGGCGGTTGGGCTCGACCACGAAGTAGGTGGCGGTGATCCCGAGTGCCGCGGCGCGCTCGCCCGGAGGCTCCTCGGCGACGGAAACAAGCCTGCCCCCCGCCCGCAATACCGCTAGCGACCGCTCGAGCCTGTCCCCTCCGACCGTGTCGAAGACGAGATCGACCACCTTCGCCGCTTCCTCGAATCGGTCCGAGGTCGAATCGATGATCTGATCGGCGCCGAGCTTGCGAGCGGCTTCGAGATTGCGGGTCGACGCCGTGCCGATGACGTGCGCACCGTGCTGGTGGGCCAGCTGGACGGCGTAGCTCCCCACCCCCCCAGCCGCCCCGTGCACCAGCACGCGCTGGCCCTTCTGCAGCTGGCCATGGTCGAAGAGCCCCTGCCAGGCGCTGAGGGCGGCGAGTGGGACCGCGGCACTTTCGACATAACCGAGCGATCCAGGTTTGGGAGCGAGGAACTCGTTTCGAACGGCAACGTACTCCGCCGCGGCGCCGTCCCGGTCGAATGCGCTGAGGGCGTAGACCGGATCCCCGACCATGGTGTCGCGGTCCTCGCCCGCTGCCGCAACCACGACGCCTGAGAACTCGTAGGACGGTATCGCCGGGAGGCGATCGGTGGGCCAATCGAGTTCGCCGCGGGTGATGGCCGCGGCGAAGACGCGGACAAGCGCCTCTCCTTCCTTGGGACGAGGCGTATCGGCCTGCTCATAGACCAGGCCCGCGGGCCCGTCGGGGGAATGGAGGCGTATCGCCCACATCCTGGCGGGGACCTCCGGCATCGAGCTTCGGGCGCTGCTCATTCCTCGATCCTCTCTGACGTCCCCTCCGTCCCTAAGGACCTGACGCGGCACCGCTCGGAGCCTGTCGACAAACGGCGTGCGCTGCGCGGTCATGCGGAGATGACCCACGGAACACTACTGAAACGGTGCAAGCCGGAGTAGCTGGGATGGCCTCGCCTTCCGAATTCATGATGGAGTTGGTGTCTGATAGAGCGTGATCTGCATGCCCTCGGGGTCTTCCAACCGTACGTTGCGATCTCCCCACGGAGTGACAACGGGAGGGTGGACCAGCGTCGCACCATGCGCGAGCAGGCGCTGCATCGCCGTGTCCAGGTCCGGCACCTGGAGGGCGAAGCGGATCTGCCCGCTGATTCGGCGTCCGACCTCGATCTGATCGACGGTCTCGGCCTGCCTTTCGTCAAAGACCTCGAGAGTGGCTCTGCCCATGTCGAGGACCAGCGCTCGGCCTTGATCGTCAGGCCAGACCTGGGCGGGCTCGAGCCCGAGCCCATCGCGATAGAAACCCGCCAGTCGCTCATAGGACTTGGCGGTGAGTGCGACGCGCAATTCAATCACGGGCAGGTTCAAGTTAGGTGTCGACATAGGAGCAAGTGACCTTTCATTGTTGCATCACAGGTGAGGGCCTCGGTCTGCGTCCTGGCCGAGAATCTCCAGCGATTCATTCCACCTCCCGGCCTTAACCTTGTACTGTCGAGCCCTGACCTCCGCGATCCGTGCCAGGTGATGGAGGTCATGGGCGACCCATGTCGCCAGGAGCTGCCGGAAGGTGACGGTCCCAAGCGTCGGATGAATCCCGGTCTTGGAGCACTCGGTGGGGCTGGGCCTGAGGGCCGGCCGCGCTTGTGAGCCGGCTGGATGGCCTACATCCCCACGCCGCCGGCAGCTCCATGGATCTTCTTGGCACCCATGCCACCCCGCCTAAGCCGAGATGGACGAAAGCCGGTTCATCCTGAGCCGCGCCCCATTCGGGTGGAGGAAAGCGGACTCATTTTCCCAGCCATATCTCCATACTGACGTTGTCCTGACGGATGTCAAGGCTGGCGAAATCCGTCTGCGAAACGAATTGCCTGATCTCCCGTTCGGTGTAGGCGTTTCTGAGAAGGATGTGCTTGAACGTCCACTTCGTCATGAACTTGTTGACAGGATTCAACCCCATGCCCTCGACGAGCGCTCGGATGTCTTCGGAGGAAGCATCGCGGCGCAAGTCGTTGATGAGCGCCTGACCGCCCGGCTTCAGCACCCTGTGCATCTCGCGAATCGCCTGCACCGGTTCGCTGAAATTCTTGAAGGCGGCAACACAGACGACAAAGTCAAACGCGTTGGCCTCGAACGGCATGTCGGAAGCGCTGCCGTGACGGAAATCGACGGTGACGCCCGCCTCGGTGGCTTTGGTCTGGGCGATCTGGACAAACGACTTGCTGATATCCAAACCAACGACTTGAAACTTACCTGTTTTGGCGAGTTCGATGGCCAGGTAGCCGGGCCCCGGCGCGACCTCCAGGATGCGACCTCCGGCGGGCACGGCTTGGCTCACCAGCCGGCAGATCGCCTGGTGTTGGGGATCATTGCCTCTAATCCTGGCGTACCATCTGGCGATAGGCCCTTCCATCGCAAGACCCTTGTAGGGCTTGATCGCTTTGGTCGAGGGCCGGTTTGTCTCGAGATGCGTGGTTGACATGATCCTGTACCTCCTGAGAGTTGACCTCGCGGGCCGCGCCCGCTATGAAAGCTGTGCACCGAAACCGATTGGGTCGGCGGGCGGACCTCGCATGTCCCTTCCCGCCCTCAGTTCAAGCGAAGAACCGGCGCAGCTCATGCGCCACTCGTTCTGGCTGGCCGCGTCGATCGTGGTTGCCCGAGCCCCCGTGACCGAGCCCGGGGAATTCAACACGTTCGACCTGCGGCAGGGCATGCTCCAGCCAGTCAAGGGCCGTTTTCAAGAAAGCCGGGCTCTTGCTGCCGCCCAGCAGAAGCACCTCGGCATGAATGGCCCGAAAGGTCTCCAAGGCGCCTGCCATCTCCGTGACCAGCTCTCCTTCGTAGTGCAGCGTCGGTGCGAGCGCCCTCCACGTGACGGTGTCGCCATCGGCTTTCTTTTCCTCACCGCGAATCATCACGCTCGTCATTCGCTCAATGATCCAGCGAGGGATGGCATTGAAGATCGGCGGGCCCATCTGTGCCGCTTTCATCCCGGTCACGAGAGCGGCCGCGATGTCGCCTCGGGCCATCTCCTGGTCATAGCGCGCCAGCCAGGCCGTCGGCGCCGAGCCGTTGAGGAACAGCGGCGGCTCATAGATGGCGGCTTTGTGAATGGCGGGCAGGGTCAGTGCGGCTTGGAGGCAGATGAGCCCTCCGGAGCTGACCCCGAAGAGGTTGTGCGCGCCCGACTCGATAAGGAGAGCCTCCATATCTTCGACGTCCGTCTGTCGACTGTAATCCACTGGGTACGGACCGCTCAGTCCGCGGCCTCGGCGATCGGGGAGATAGACCGTGAAGGCGTCCGCCAGCGACTGGGCGAGCTGCATGTGGCTTTGGGCGGACTCCATGGAGCCATGCAACAGAACCACCGCCGGGCCTTGGCCGAGCCGGCGGTACCCTATGATCGTCCCGTCTTTGGAGGTTACGGCCCCGGTTGTGTAAGCCTCGCTTCCGGCACCTGACGATCGATCCTCAACACGGAGATTATTGGTTGACATCGCTTTTCCCCTCACCCTCTAACTGCGCCGCCACGGTCCTGAGCCACTCCTCATTCCAGGTCAGGCGTCCGGCGTCCAAATCCTCGACAAGGGACTTGATCCAGGTTAGCTCGGCATTGTGCACGGCTTGCAGATACTCCATTTCGACCAGGAACAGCCTGGGTACGTCGGTGGCGAGGCCGAGCTGGCTATCGATCCGCTGCGTCTCCGAGGTGAGCGCTTGCAGGCGCCGCTCGAGCTCGAGCCGGGCGTCCACCGGTGTCAACAGGGAAATGTAGGCCAGCGCCGCCGGGAATTCGGGGAACTCATGCGCCGGGGCGGAGAGCATCTGGCGCATCCAGACCAGCATCGTTTCGCGCCCCTTTTCGGTCAGTTGGTAGATCGTGCGGTCCGGCCAATTCTCCTGGCGTTCCACTTCGCGAACGGCGATCAGCTCGGCTCGCAGCAGCCGGTTGATCGTTTGGTAGAGACCGGCCCGCTGGCGGACGTTGATGACCTCGTCCTTGCCGCGGCTCTTGATGAGCCGCTGCATCCGGTAAGGGTGCATGGGCTCTTCGTAGAGGAAAGCAAGGACTGCCAGAGCGATCGATGAGCGGCGGACGGGTGGTGTGGTAGTCATTTAGATATCAGTCTTATTTATACTAGTCATATTTCTACTATGTGAATTAGGCGTTGTCAAGAGGGGAATTGCCAAACTCGCTCCCTGGCGAGCCATCCGCCACCGCATGGAGTGGCTGTAAGCTACCTGCCAGTCTTGCTTTGCTGCCAGCCTGCCCTTCCACAGCTCCCTGCAGGGCAGTCAGGGTGGCCTGTCGTTCATCTCAGATCAGAGAGATAGAAGCCTGCCTTCCACGATAGAAATAGGCTGCTTCCTCGTTTCATCCAGGCTTCATCATCGCTCATTAGAATAGAACTAGGATGATGCCATCTGGACGCCGCAACATCTCAGTTGTCGACACGGAGGGCAATCATGAGACCCAAGGCCATTCTCATCCTGACCGCGGTCGCGCTGCTGGCGGTGGCCTGCGGCCAGGCGGCCACCTCCGCGGCACCACCTGCCGAGAGCCAACCTGCCGGGAACCCGATGGACTGCGCACCGGCCCAGGGAGAGCCGACGACGATAGCTACGGCCAAGTTGTACGTGGAATACAACGCCACAGATGAGGATCTGGGCGTTCATGGGGCGTTTGATGACCATGGGTACTCGGAACTCTGTGTCTACGACCCGAATGGGGTACAGGTGCTGGCGCTCAAGCCGCAGGGACTGTTGAAAGACCTGACCATGGCCGGCATCTTCTTCGAATCACGGGAGCCGCCGGTGGGGGAATTCGACTTCGATGCCCTCAAGAGAAGTTTCCCCGAAGGCCAGTACACCGTGCGCGCCACGAACTTCGACGGCACAGGTCTCACCGGGGCCGCCTGGTTCACGCATGCGGTCCCCGCAGCCCCGACCATCCTCAATCCGGCCATGGCGGATGAAGAACATGCCGGGGAGGTTGTAGTGCCCACCACAGGCCTGGTGATCGAGTGGGCGGACGTGACCGAAACAGTTGACGGCGCCCCCGTGACGATCACCGGATACGAGGTCATCATCACGAAGGCGGAGCACGAGGACCCGCACGGTTTCTCCCAACCCGTTTTCGACGTCCATGTGCCTCCCGACCGGAACAGCCTGAGCGTCGCCGCCGAATTCCTCGAGCCGGGGACAGTGTACGAGCTCGAAATCCTGGCAATCGAGGAAAGCGGCAATCAGACCATCACGGTCAGTTTCTTCACGACGCAGTAAGCGGAAGGCCGAACCCACCCACGATAGAAACAGGCGCCGGGGGACCCCGGCGCCTGTTGGGATTTCATCCCCCTCTGTTCTCGAAGCGCCTACCCGCCAGCCTGATACAGCTGGATGAGATTCCCGCACGTATCGGCGAAGACGGCGACCGTCACCGGGCCCGTCTGGGTGGGGTTCATGGTGAAGACCACGCCCTGATCCTTGAGCCGCCGATACTCCGCCTGGATGTCGTCGACCTCGAATCCGGTGATGGGGATGCCCTGCTCGAGGACGGACTCCTGGAACGCTTTGGCAGCCGGATTGGCGTTCGGCTCGAGGACCAATTCGAGGTCGTCTGGGCCCTCCGGCGAGACGACCGTCAGCCACTTGAACTCCCCGACGGGGATGTCCTTGCTGACCTTGAACCCGAGGACCTCGGTGTAGAACCTCCTTGCTTTGTCCTGATCATCGACAAAGATGCTGTTCAGCTTGATCCGCATGGCCGCCTCCGCTGGCTGGACTCGCTTCGATGCTCCCAAGTCTAGCCCCGTCCGTAGCCGGATGCTTCTCGAAACTTGCGGAGTTTAGCCCGGGGAACCGGACATCAAGGAGAGACAACCGGGGATGAGCTTCTTCGGGATCTCGCCGGGGACCTGCACCATTGACCGAGCCGCTGCCCGGTAGGCCGACGGAGCCACACCCACGCGGCGAGCGAAAACGTAGCTGAAGGTGCCAAGGCTGGAGAAGCCGACCTCCATACAGATGTCCGTGACCGAGGTTTCCGTCGTCATGAAGAGAACTTTGGCCTCCTCCAATCTCGCCTTAAGTTGGCACTGCTTGGGTGTCTCGCCGAAGACCGCCTTGAACAGGTGGATGAAGTGATACAGCGACATGCCGATCTCCTCCGCCACATGCCGCACCGAGAGGGCGCCATCGCCCGTTTCGCGCAGCATGTCTCTCGCCTGGCAGAGCCTGATCAGTACGTCCTTATGGAGCATGGTTCCTCATAACGGTGACCAAGCAAAGGCTGGGGGTCGAGGGATGCTTCGCCTTCCTCCCTGCCCAATGAGACCGCAGGGTCAAACTGGCGATCACGGCCCGATCTGCGGTTGAAGGATCTGCCACGTTTGCCCGCCGTCGGTCGTTCTCACCAGCGCATGAATGGCGTCATCCTGATAACAATACCAGGCACCGCTGCAGGCCACCGCCCAGCCAATCTGTGCGTCCAAGAAATCCAGCTGGACGCCCGTCCACCCTGTGCGCTTGAGCAACGTCCACGACTGCCCGCCATTGGTCGTCTGGTATAGATGGCCCTGGGAGTGACTCAGGGGGTCCCGAATTGCCAACCAGCCGATCGTTGGGTCGATGAATTGGATATCTGCTTCCAGACCCGCCGGCATCGGGCTGATGATCCAGGTCTTGCCTTGATTGGCGGTGGTGTACATCCAGCTTTGGTCTTCACAGGTGAGGGCCAGTTTCCAGATGGCGATCGAAGAGTAGACCGGAGAGATAAAAGCACAATTGCCCACGTCGGCCAGGTAAGATCCTTCGTAGGCTCTTTCAAGCGCGTAGGTCCCGTCGGGAAGCGGCATGGTCCGTGAGGTCCACGTCCCGCCCCCATCGAACGTCGTTTGAACATGGAATGGCACCCCCAGGTTGGGCACCCTTTCAATGGTCTTCGCAAAGCCCGCTCGGATGGCCCAGGCCATCTGCGCATCCGGAAACGCCATGAACGCGGACCCCCGACCTGGTGGGGGATTCGTTTCCTGCCAGGTCTGGCCGCCGTCCTGAGTGGTTGCGAAGGACTCGATGTCGAATTGAACAAAGCTCAATCCCCAGACTGTCGCCTCCAGTTTCCAGCCGTGCTGGCTGTCGTTGAACCAGATATCGTGCGACCGACCTAGGTCCTCTACGGAGGTCCAGCTTTGGCCACCATCCTGTGTGCGCCTCGCTGGATCACCACTCCTATCCCAGACCCAGGCCAGCTGCGCATCGAGAAAGAACGAACCACGGAAGTCTTCCCGAATCAGTGGACTTACATCACGCCAGGTCCCTCCACCATCCGTGGTGCGAAGGATGCGAGACGCTTCCTCGGTGCCAACTTGCCCCTCTGCCCAACCGGTCGTCATGTCCATCATCTTGATGTAGGTGATGGTCACGGCAACAATGGAGGTGGAGGTTGGCGTCGGTGTTGACGCTATGGGTGTCCGAGTGGATGTCGGGGCCGGAGTCGGCCCGGGAGTTGGAGTTTCCGTCCTGGGATCAGTGTTCGTCGGCAAAGCGCTTGGTGACGGAGTTGCCGCCGGGATGTAGGCCGAAGCACAAGCCGCGAGTGCCACCAGCACCAGGGGCGTCGACGCCCAAAGCAGTGAGCGAGCAAGTTTCAGAAAACCGGGTATGGGAGCTCCTCGGCAGTGCCAGCGGGCGAACCTAACCAGCTGAAGTTCCCAAGGCTGGCGAACCCGACTTCCATACAGATGTCCGTGACCGAGGTTTCGGTCGTCATAAGGAGAACCTTGGCCTGCTCCAGCCGCGCCCGAAGCTGGCACTGCTTGGGAGTCTCCCCGAAGACCGCCTTGAACAGGCGGATAAAATGGTATGGCGACATGCCGATATCCTTCGCCACATGCTGCACCGAGAGGGCGCCGTCGCCGGTCTCGCGCAGCATGTCTCGAGCCTGGCAAAGGCTGACTAGTACGTCCTTGTGAAGCATAGTTCCTCAGAGCGGACACCAACAATCCAGGGGTCGGGCGCTCGCGCCGCATCGTTATCTTCCCAGCAGGCGGCTAGGCTCCCCGGAATCTACAGGGCAATTATCGACCAACCGCCGCGGGAATCTTCACCGCGAAAGGCCGCAATCGGCGAGCGTGCCGGAGGATATCATGCGTGA
>Ga0184633_10000430_pt1 | contig 15138 bp, 22 predicted proteins | sample PLM31_170_b1_FD_133156 | JGI IMG/M metagenome (GOLD analysis project Ga0184633, IMG submission 133156) | Groundwater sediment microbial communities from an aquifer in East River, Colorado, USA - PLM3-1_170_b1 | ecosystem: Environmental > Terrestrial > Soil > Riparian zone | place: USA: East...
GGCCCCACGGCGGGAACGCCTGAGTCGCAGCTCGCGTGGTGGTGTCGCTCGCTTCGAGCTCCCGTGCGTTGTCCATCGGCTTCGCTCCTTTCGTCATGGGTTCAAGAGTTCCGGGCGGGTCCCCTCAAACATCCCGGTTCATCCGCGCTCTTCGGGCCAGCGCCGCGCGGATCGCGGGCAAGGCCTCGCGCGCCGCCCGCTCACCGGCGGCGATCAGCGCCGGGGTGTTCGCGAGGTTCATGTCGTCGGGCGGGAGCCGCGGCGCGATCACCGCGTCGGCGTCCGCGAGCTCCGCGCGCGTCAGATTCGCGTTAGCGATGGTGAACGCCTGCATGACGACGTCGAGCGCGTCGCGGATCTGCGCCTCGGCCGGCGGGAACGACACGTCCACGGCGACCACGATCCCGGCGCCCAGGGCGCGCGCGGCCCTGACGGGCACCGGGCTTGCGATGCTGCCGTCGATGTAGGTGCGTCCGCCGATCCGGGTCGGGTGGACGATCCCGGGCACGCTCGAGGCGGCCTGCACCGTGAGGCCCGGCTCGCCGCGATCGAGGAGCACCAAGGTGCCGGTCTGGAGGTCGGTCGCAACGGCCGCGAAGCGCGTCGGAAAGCGCTCGATCGCGCGCCCGCCCGTCTCGCGATTCACGAACGCGCGCAGGGGCTCCAGGCTGTAGAACCCGAACCTCGAGAGCTTGAACTCCTGGAACAGGTCCCAGCTGAGCGATCGCGTCGCCGCCTCGAGCTGCGCTGCCTTGAGGCCGGCGGCGCACAGGGCGCCGACGATGCTCCCCGCACTGGAGCCCAGCACGAGATCGGGCGCGATGCCTTCCGCTTCGAGGACCTTGATCACCCCGACGTGCGCGAACGCTCGCGTGCAGCCGCCGCTCAGCGCCAACGCGAGGCGGTACCGTCGCGCGGGGTGGGGATCGGGACGCGCGTCGGTCGGGAGCGCGGGCATGGGGGCGAGCGCAAGGATGGGCGCCGCGCCGAGCGTCACGGCCGAGGCCCGTGCCAACCACTGCCTGCGCGTGCGGTCCATGCGCGGCTCCGCTCTCACTCGGTCGCGTAGACACGCGGCTCGCCCGCGGGCTGCCGCGCGATCTCGTAGATCTTGAACGGCTCTCGCTTCCGCCCGGTCATCCCGGGCGAGCCGGGCGGCATGCCCGGGAGCGAGATGCCGCGGAGCGCTGGCCGCTCCCGCAGCAGCCGATCGAGCGTTTCGGCCGACACGTGGCCCTCGACGACGTAGCCGCCGACCAGGATGGTGTGGCACCCGTAGAGCGGCTCCGGCACCCCGTGATCGGACTTGATCCGGTCGAGGTCGTGGGTCGGCACCACGGTGACGTTGTAGCCGTGCCGGCGAAGGTACTTCGCGTGCTCCTCGCAGCACCCGCACTGCGGGTTGTTGTACAGCGTCACGTCGCGCGCCGATTGCGCCTCGGCGAGCGGCGCCACGGCGGTGGCCGCGATCAGTAGCAGAAACTGCCTTCTTCGCATCGTCGTCTCCTATTTGGATGAGCGGGTGAGCGCCGTCGCATCGAGCAGCGGCACGAGATCGGTCATCGTCATCGCACCCGAGTGCTTCTCGCCGTTGCGCAGGAACCAGGTCGGCGTCGAGTTCGCGCCGAGCCGCCTGCCGAGCGCGACGAGCTCCTCGATCGGGGTCTCGCAATTGGGCTTCGCGGTCGGCTGGACGCCGCGCAGCATCAGGTCGTTCCACGCCTTGACCCGGTCGCGCGAGCACCACACCGCCTTCGTCTGTCCCACCGACTCGGGCTTGATGACCGGGTACAGGAAGATGTGCACCGTGATGTCGTCGAGCTTCGCGAGGTCGGCCTCTAACCGGCGGCAGAACGGGCAGTTCGGATCGGAGAGGATCGCGATCTGCCGCCGGCCGTCGCCGCGCTTCATGGTGATCGCCCACTTGAACGGCAGCGTGTTCCAGTCGATCGCCGAGAGCTTGCGCACCCGCTCCTCGGTGAGGTCGCGGTCGGTGGCGGTGTCGACCAGCCTGCCGATGAAGAAGACCTGGGCGGAATCGTCGGTGTAGAACACCGCGAACCCGCCTTCGGCGCGCTGGATCGCCACCTCGTACAGGCCGCCCTGGCGCAGCTTCTGCACCGAAACGATCTTTGCGTCCGGCAGCTTCGCCGCAACGACGCGCCGGATCGCCTGCTCGTCGGCGCGTGCGGTGGCCGCGGCGATCACCGCGAGCACGGCAAGCCAGGAAGCGAGGGTGTTCCTGCTGTTCATTTGGAGTCTCCCCATGCAGCGATGCGGGCGATCCACTCATCGAGCAGCGGTCTCGCGCTCCACAACGCGAGAGCGAGGCCGGTTGCGACGAGCGTGCCTGCCACGGCATATACGGCCACGCGCCAGGAGGCCGACCTTGGCGCGCGGAAGAGGCGCGCCCAGGCTTTGACCATGCCGGGCAGCACGACGGCGGCGGCAAGACCGGCCGCGAGGAGCAGGGCGACCTGCACCCAGAACGCCGGCGACGCGGTCGAGGTCGCAGGACCGTTCTCCCGCCGCATGCCGTTGCCTGCGTCGCCCAACGCGCCGGACGCTGCCGCACTGGCGCCCGCGAGCCGCACCGTCACCATCTGCTCGAGCGGCGTATAGCACACGCCCTGGTCGGAGCACCCCTGCGAGGTCACCTTGAGCTTCACGCGTCCGCGCGCCGCCTCCTCCGCGCTCACCGGCACGCGCATCGCCACTTGCCGGCGGTAGGTCTCGGTCTCGCCGAAGAACGGATCGCGCTTGCGTTCGCCGGGGGGCAGCTCGACGTCGGCGAGCACCTTGCCCGACTCGCTCTCGAACTTGAACCGGTCGCGGTACATGTAGTAGCCATCGGCGATCTCGAACCTCACCTGGACGTTGCGGTCGTCGAGCGCGCGCGTCGAGATGCGAAAGGCCTTCTCCGGATCGAGCAGCTCGTCGGAAAAGGCCGCGTGCGCGGGCGCCACAACGGCCGCGCACGCGAGCACGAGCCACGCGGCACGTGTGGCAGCGGGCGTCGATCGTTGCAAGCTCGCGCATCGCACGGTCGCCGTCCTCACGAGTCCAGCAGACGCCTCACGTCTTCGACGAGCCGGTCGACGGAGCGGCCGCTGGCGCTCACGTAGAGCCGCGGCTTGCCGCGCGGGTCGAGGACGAAGATCCCCGCGGTGTGGTCGACGAGGTAATGCTTCGAATCCGCGCCATGCTCGCTCTTGTTGGCGCGGTAATACACCTTGAACTCCTTCGCCGTGCGCGCGGTCTCCTCGGGCGAGCCGCGCAAACCGATGAACGACGGATGAAACGCCGGCACGTACTTCGCGAGCACCTCGGCGGTGTCCCGCTCCGGATCCACGGAGATGAAGATGACCTGGACGCGGGCGCCGTCGGGCCCCAGCCGATCCACCACCTGCGCCATCTCGGCCATCGCGGTCGGGCAGGCGTCCGGGCAATTCGTGAAGCCGAAGAACACGAGCACCACCTTGCCGCGGAAGTCGGCGAGCGTGCGCTGGCGGCCCGTGTGGTCGGTCAGCTCGAAGCCGCGCGCCCAGTCGACCGCCGTGATGTCGGTCGCGTGGAACTTCGAGGCGGATGGCGTCGAGGCGTCGCACGCCGCGAGCGCCGCCGCCAGCAGGATGATCGCGATCCGTTTGCGCTCCGCCATGGCCCGAGCTCACGTGACGCGCAGACACGCTGCCATGCCGCCCGCCTGGTGGTCGAGCACGTGGCAATGGAGCATCCACTCGCCCGGGTTGTCGGCGACGAACGCGATCTCCGCGCTCTCCTGCGGCGCGAGCAGCACGGTGTCGAGCCACTCGCGGTGCGCGGTCGGCCGGCAATTCTGCGAGATCACGCGGAACGAGTGGCCGTGCCAGTGAATCGGGTGATGCCACGCGGTGTCGTTCACCAGCTTGAGCACATAGCTCCTGCCCCGCCGCAGGATGAGCAGCGGGTCGAAGATCGTCACGCCCTCGCCGCAGCCCTTCGACAGGCCGTTCACCGCCCAGGCCTTGCCGCGGGGCAGGCCGTCCATGCTGCCCATCATGCCGCCGGTGAGCGCGATCTCGTGCCGCTCGGCGCGCGCGAGGTCGGGCTCGGCGAGGGGATTGGCCGGAAGGCGGATCGGCGCGGCGAGCGGTTTCGTGCGGAGCGGCGGCTCGTCCGTGTACGCGAGGTCCACCAGCCGGTACTCGAGCCGCGGATAGAACCCGTCGTGCACCGGATGGCGGCTGCCCGGCGCGCCGAGCATGTCGATCACCACGTCGGCGCGCTGCGCGGGTGCGAGCACGACCGCGCCGCCCTCGGGCGCGTGCGGCTCGACCGGCTGGCGGTCGAGCGCGATCACCATCGGGCGGTGGCCGCGGAAGTCGAGCCCGAAGATGCGCGCGCTCGCGGCGTTGATCAGGCGCAGCCGGATCCGCTCCCCGGCGCGCACGCGAAACGCCTCGGGCACCTTCCCGTTGATCGTCACGGTGTTGCCGACGCGCCCGTTGTGACTCACGTCCATGAAGGCGCCGAACCCGGCGCGGATCGACGCGTCGCGGTCGAGCCGCCAGTCGCCGAGCACCCAGACCTCGTCGCGGTCGACTTGAATCGGCTCGCGCTCGTCCACGATCAGCGCGCCGGAGAGGCCGCGGCCGATCTGCTCGTAGCTGCGCTGGTGCGGGTGGTACCAATAGGTGCCCGCATCCGGGACGGTGAACTCGTAGACGAAGCCTTGCCCGGGCTGGATCGAGGGCTGGGTGAGGTCCGGAACGCCGTCCATCGCGTTCGGCAGCCGGATCCCGTCCCAGTGCACGGTGGTTCCCTCCTCCAACTGGTTCTCCACGTGGACACGCAGCCGATCGCGTTGGCGCAGCCGCAGCGTCGGGCCCGGGACCGCGGCGTTGTAGGCCCACACGCTGGTGCTCGGGTACTGCTCCGGCACGAGCTGGACCCTCGCCGGCGCCGCGGCGAGCCGCGCTTCCACGAGCCGCGGCTCGGCGCCGGCCTGCGCGCTGCGCCGGACGGACAGCAGCGGCGCGGCCGCGAGCCCGACGCCTCCGGCGAGAAAGCGGCGTCGCGCGGGCGACGCGCTTGCAGAAAGGTGCTTCACGAGCTCTCCATCGTCGCGCCCCAAGGGCGACAGGATTCGCGCGGGCGAGGGCCGCGCGCCGGCGCAGAGCAGCGCGCGGCAGGACTTGCCCCGTCCAGGAGGAATTTCTTCTCGGCGAGGCGCATGCGCTCCTTCAGTGCCCGCGGCCATGCTCGGCGATCGGCGTCCACGTCTTCCCGCCGTCGGGCGTGACGAACACGCTCCGCTCGAAGGTCGCGATCGCGAACTCCGCCTTCCGCGCGGGGTTCTGCGCGATGAAGGCGACCGCGTCGCGTCCGAGCGATGGCAGCGCGATCTCCTCCCGCGAGCCGTTGCGGAGCGTCACGCGGTAGAGGCGAGGCCGATCGTCAAACGTGCTGAACCACAGCCCGTCGCCGTCGAGGGTGAAGCACGCAGCCAAGGCCTGTGCGCCTTCGACGATCGGCTGGAACTCGTCGCCGCCGTTCCGCGAAAGGAACACCCCCGCGCTCGTCGTCGCTGCGAGCGTCCCGGCTTCCGTGGGATGGACGGCGAGGGCGTGGATCTCGCCGCGCAGGCCCCGCCCGTCGGCGCTGCGCCAGCCGAGCCCTTGGCCGATCATCCGGTAGAGGCCCGGGCGCGGCATGCGCGAGTTGGGCGCCGGGTTGTGAACATAGACCGCGTTGCTCGCGTACCCGGCGGCCATCACGTGGAAGTCGGCCTCTCCCTCGAGGCCGACCTTGCTCCAGGACTGCCCGCCGTCGCGGCTGCGGATCAGGCCGAACGGGTTTGCGAGGCCGGTGCCAGGCGCGGGGTGCCCGCTGCTGAAGATGGAATCGCGGGTGACGGCGAAGCCCATGTAGTCGTGCCGGGGTCCGGGCGCCTTCGACCAGCGCCCGCCGCTGTAGACGGCAAGCCCGTCGTGGCTCGGGAGCATGAGCCGGCTCCCGTCGGCGCTGTAACCGAGGCCGTGTACGTGCCTGAGGGTCATGGCCCCCTGTCCGAGCGCGGGTAGCGCGAGCGCCATCGCGCCGGCGCCGAACAGCGCCGAGCAGCCCCTGATCAGTCGATGGAACCGATGCATCGGAGTGTTTCCTTCGAACCGGGCTAGCACTGTGCCTTGACGAGCGCCGCGATCTCGCCCGGGTGCGCGAAGACGAGCTGCGCGCGGTCGCCCATCATTCCGCCGCCGACCAGCACGGGCTGGCCGCTCGCCGGGCCGCGAGCGGAAGAGTCCGTCTTGAAGCGCAGATTGAACTCCCAGTACGCCCGCGTCTCGCCCGCCGCGGTGGTGACGTAATAGGTGTCGCCGCAGTAACGGACCGCGGCAACGCGCGCCCGCTCGCCGGCCCGCCCGAGATCGGCGAGCTGCGCCGGGCCCCCGCGCCGTTGCCCCTCCGCTTTCGGCGCCTTGCCCTCCGAGACCGCACGCAGGTAGGCGACGACGTCGGCGCGCGTGCGCTCCTCGGCGATCCCGGGGAAAGTCATTGCGTTGCCTGGGATGAACCGCGCCGGGTCGCGCAGCCAGGCATCGAGCGCGCGCTCGTCCCAGACGACGGCCGAGCGCCGGAGCACCTCCGAATAGCGCGCGAAGCCCTCCACCGAGCCGGCCTTGCGGCCGAAGATCTCGGCGAGGCTCGGACCGGTCAGATGCTGTGCCGGCTCCACGCCGTGGCAGGCAACGCAGGCGCGGAACGCGCGCGCGCCGCGCTCGGGATCGCCCGCCGCGGCCAACCCCCCCGCGGCCAGGCCGAGCACGATCGCGCCGATCAATCGCTTCGCGGCTCGATGAGGCATGGCGAACCTCGCGGGAGGGTTGCCGCCGAAGTCATGGACCCGCCCGCCGATGCAGCCGGAGTGAGATCGCCAGCGCGAGCCCGGGGATGACGATCCATTGCGCGAGCGGCGCGAGGCCCGTGCCGATCACGCGGAGCCGTGGCATGAGCTCCGAGTACGACCACGATCCGCGGATCTCGACGTTCACCCATTCGCTGTACACCGTGTACCCGACCGCGAGCACGGTCGCGACCGCGCCGATTGCGCCGACCCGCCACGCGGCAATCGGCCCCGCACGGGTCACGAAGAGCGCGATCGCGAGCGTCGCGAGGCCGATCAGCACATCGCCTGCGGTGCAATGCGCGACGGCGAACGCGATGAAGCGCGCCGAGCCGTTGGTCCAGACGGTGTAGGCCGGCAGCTGCACGATCTCCCAGGCGAGATTCAGCACGGCGAGCACGGGCACGAAGCGCAGCGCGAGAAAGCGCCACGCGTCGGGCGATTCGAACCATCGTTCTCGCGTCGCGTGATCCATGATCCTCCTCGCGCCCTAACGTCGGCTCCGGCTCTGCCGGTCGATCTCGCGCTGGTACTCGCGCTCGCGCGGCGGCCAGGTGCTCTTGAGATAGGCGAGCACGGCCCAGATCTCGTCGTCCGAAAGCACGCCGCCCGATCCCGGCATGTCGCTCTCGTAGCCCTTGGGCGCGTACTTGCCGGGGACGAGACCTTCCTTGGTGATCCCGAACAGCACGTGGTCGGGGTGGTGCCACGTGTGGCCGGTCTCGTCGTGCGGCGGCGCCGGCATGCGGGCGTTCGGCAGCCGGTCGCGCCAGTTCGGCTGACCCTCGAGCTTCTCGCCGTGGCAAGAGGCGCACTGCCGCTCGTACACCGTGCGGCCGAGCGCAACCTGCGTCGCGTTCGCAGGATCGGCCCGCGACGCGGAGGAACTCCATAGCGCGGAGACCAGTGTGCCGGCGACGAGCAGCACCGCGAGCACCACCGCGGCCCAGAACGTGTAGGTAAACGTCGGCCGGCCGGCGTCGCCGCCATTCGCGCGCTCCGCAGTCAACGCTCGACCTCACTCCGGGCGTCGTCCTCGACGGTGACGCCGCGCGCCGCGTAGCCGAGGTTCGCGAGCACCGCGACGAGCGGCAGCTCGCCGGCGAGCTCGTGAATGACCACGATGCGCCGGGACTCGGCGTCCGGCTCGACCTGCACCACACCGTGGACGGCGGCGAGCGAGCGCTGTACGCGCCGGGCGCGCCGCGCGCGATCCATCGCCGGGATCACGAGCTCAGTGCGGCGAACCGTCGGGGTCATCGCGGCTGCTCCGTTTTCGCCGGCGGCACCTTCTGCGTGCGGTCTCCCCACTGCGCGTTGGGCTGTCCCGATCCGGTGCTGCCGCCTTGCATCATGTCGCGGCAGCCGTCCATCATCCCGGCCATGCCGCCGCCCATCATTCCGCCCCCCATCATTCCGCCGCCCATCATCCCGTTGCCCATCGTGCGGTCGGCGCGGTCGTGCGCGACGGCATAGCCCGCAGTGCCCAGCGCGGCGGCGAGAACAAGACCGAGGACCGTGCGTGCTTTCATGTCGAGCTCCTTTCGCAGTGGATCGAATCGAACTCCGCGGTCCCGATTCAAGCGACGCGGATCACGCTCATCATTCCTCCGGCCTGATGCTCGAGGACGTGGCAATGAAGCATCCAGTCGCCCGGGTTGTCGGCGACGACGGCGATGTCGGCGCTCTCGCGCGGCCCGAGCAGCACCGTGTCCTGCCACTCGCGGAAGCGCGTCGGCGCGCCGTTGCGCGCGAGCACGCGGAACACGTGGCCGTGGAGATGCATCGGGTGATGCCACGCGGTGTCGTTACGCAGCCGCAGGATGACGCTCGTGCCGCGCTTGAAGGTGTGAGCCGGAGCGGCCGCGTGGTTCTCGCCCGTGTGCGCGACGCCGTCCATGGCCCACACCGGGTCGACCTCGCGGCTCCCGAGGAGCCGCCGCGCGCGGCGCGCCGCGCGCGCCGGCCAAGGATCGCTCGGCCAGTCCATGCTCATCATCCCGCCGCTCATCCGCATTTCGTGGCGCTCCGCGCGGGCGAGGTCGGGCTCGGAGAGCGGATTCGGCGGGAGCGCGAGCGGCGCGCCGCGCGCCCCCGACCGCAGCGGCGGCTCGCCGGTGTAGGCGAGGTCGAGCAGTCGGTAGCCGCGTCCGCGGTAGAACCCGTCGAACACGGCGTGCCGCTCGCGAGGCTGGCCATCCATGTCGATCACGAGATCGACCCGCATCGACGGCCCCAGCACGACCAGGCCGCCGGCCGGTTCGTGGGGTTCGACCGGCTGGGCATCGAGCGCGACGATCCACGGTCGATGGCCGCGGAACTCGAGGCCGAAGATCCGGGCGTTTGCGGCGTTGACGAGGCGCAGGCGGATCCGCTCTCCGGCGCGCACGTCGAAGCTGTCCGCGACGACGCCGTTCACGGTCACCGTGTTGCCGATGCGCCCGGCGTGCGTGACGTCGAACCACTCGGCGAAGTCGTCGCGGATCTGCGCGTCCTGGTTCAGGCGCCAGTCGTCGAGCACCCAGACGACGTCGCGGTCGACAGGCGGCGGCGTGTGCTCCTCGACGATCAGCACGCCATACAGCCCGCGGTCGACCTGCTCGTAGCTCCGCGAGTGCGGGTGATACCAGTAGGTCCCCGCATCGGGCGCGTCGAACTCGTACACGAACGTGCCGCCATTCGCGGCGATCGGGGCCTGCGTGAGATGCGGCACGCCGTCCATCGCGTTCGGCACGCGCACGCCGTGCCAGTGGATCGTCGTCCCCTCGCCGAGCGCGTTCTCCACCTCGACGCGCAGGCGAGCACCCTGCTTCACGCGGAGCTCGGGCCCGGGCACAGTGCCGTTGTAGCTCCAGACCTCGGTGTCCGGATGCGGCTCGCCGACGAGCGACACGCGCGCCGGCGCGGCGCGAATCTTCACGGCCGGCGCCGATCGTGCGGGCGGCGCGCCGATTCCGGACAGCGCCACTGCGCCGGCGACGGCGCCGAGCGCGCCGAGTGCCCGGCGCCGACGCGGATCGAAAACGGTCATCGAATACCTCGTTCCTCGCGGGCCGGCGCGGGCTTAGCGCCGGCGACGATGGACCGGCCCGCGGCTGGGCCGGACCCTGACCTCACGTCACCCGGCTGACGGGCGACGCGGCGATCCGGGGATCAGGAACGAGGAGGGTAGGGGTCGGGCGGGCCGCTGAAGCTTTCGGCCCAGTGGCTCTGCCCGCTGGGACGGGCCTCGGCCACGACGTCGATCTGGACGGAGGGCGAGGAGGGCAGCGCGACGCCGGGCGCGCAAACCGCGCCGCATGCAGCCGGATCGCCCGTGCCGCCGTCGCAGCCGCCGCATGGCGGTGCGTCGCTGCTATCGGCAGCCATGACCATGCCTACCCCCATCACCGACGCCTGGACGCCGTGCAGCACGGTGCCGAGACCGAGGAGCGCGATGGCGAGCGACAGGAGCAGTCGACGGAGCATGGCTGCGAGGGACTCTACCTCAGAGCCGGCGGGCGCGCCAGAGTTCCCCGTCCGGTTGGGCGGACGTGAAATGGTCTCCAACTTTGCGCGCAGCCTCGCCCCACTGCAGCCACCGTCGGCGCTGACGAGGAGGTATATCCACGCCGACCCGCAGCGGGCCTGCGGTTGGCCGCCGCCGGCCCGCGCCGCTTGGTGCGCTTGATGATTTTATGTTGACATCATGATGCTTTACAAATAGCATCTCGCACATGAGAACGACTGTCAGCCTTGATGACGACGTAGCGGCGAAGCTCAAGGCGGAGATGCGCCGCTCTGGAAGGTCGTTCAAGGAAACGATCAACGAAATCCTGCGCCGTGGCTTGCTGCCGCGCAAGCAGCCGGGGCCGCGCCGGCCGTTCCGCGTTCAAGCGCGCGATTTGGGCGCGCTCCGGCCCGGCCTGAGCTTGGATGACGTCGCCGGCCTGCTCGATCGCGTCGAAGGCGAGCAGCACCGGTGATCGTCCTCGACGCGAACATACTCGTCTACGCCTACCATCCGCAGTCACAGCTCCACGCGCGCGCGAAGGCTTGGGTCGAGGCGGCGTTCGGGGGGCCGGAGTCCGTTCGGCTTCCCTGGCAGTCGATCTCCGCGTTCCTTCGGCTCACGACCAATCCCAAAGTGTTCCAGGCGCCGCTCACGATCGAGGAGGCCGAGGCCGCCGTGTCCGCCTGGCTCGAGCTGCCGACGGTGGGACCCATCGATCCGGGGGAACGCTATTGGACGATCCTGCGGACGTTGCTCGTGAAGTCCCAGGTCACCGGCCCGCTGGTCAGCGACGCAGCCCTCGCCGCCCTGGCCATCGAGCACGGCGCAACGTTCTGCACGACCGACCGCGACTTCAGGCGGTTCGAGGGCCTCAAGCTCCTCAACCCGATCGAGGTCTGAGAGGGCGAACGCGCTCGCCGCCTACCACCCCCGCGCGAGGTTGGCGAGGATCTCGTAGAGCGCGTAGTAGCTCCACTGCAGCGACGCCACGTGGGGAACGAAGTCGCCGAACTCGAGCCGCGTGGGGACGGGAACGAAGGTCGGCGCCGGAACGACCTCGAGCCCGGCCGCCTCGAACTCGGCGATCGCGCGGCGCATGTCGAAGCTGTGCGCAACGAGCACGACGCGCTTGACCTCCTCGGGCTTCAGGATCGCCGCGGATCGAACGGCATTCTGGTGGGTGTTGCGCGAGCGGCTCTCGACCCATTTCACCGGGACGCCGAACTCCTGCTCGAGCACCTCCCGCATCACGACGCCCTCCGCCGGCGTGTCGCCCCAGAAGGTCCCGCCGGTGACGAGCACCGGCAAGCCGGTCTGCCGCGCGACCCGCGCGCCGTAGCGCACCCGATCGAGCGACAGCCTCGCGACCGTGTAGCCGCCGTACTCCGGGGCGTCCCGCACCCCGCCGCCGAGGATCACGATCGCCTGGGCCGAGCGCGCATCCTCGAGGCGCAGCGTCGGGCTCACATCGACCGCCCAGAGCAGCCCGCGCGCGACGATGCCGGTCGACAGCAGCGCAAGCACCGCTATCCCCGCCCAGACCAGGCCGCGCCCGAGCCGCGGCCAGCGGCCCAGGACCAAGGCCCCCACGACGAGGACCAGGAGCGGCCCAATCGGCGGAAGCAAGATCGCGGCTAGCACTTTTCGCCAGAGGAGGAGGTCCATGTCGAAGTCCTGTCGGGGTCGCGTGAGAGAACGACCGCTCCACCGGCGGGGTGCTGGCGGGCGGCTGCGACGCCGAATATACTGAAATCGTCGTCGAGCGCACCGATTCCAACCTACAACACCGCTTGCCGCGGGCCTTCGACCAGCGCTCGACGGGCCAGACTCGGGAAGGGGAGGCCATGTTTCCGTTCGAGCTCCTGAACCTGTCGCACGGGTTCAAGCGTTACTTCGACATCGCGCCCGCGGTCAGCGACGAGCTGCAGGACCAGGCGTACGGCATCCGGCACCGCGTCTATTGCGAGGAGCTCGGGTTCGAGCCGGTGCGCGAGGACCGCCGTGAGCGCGACCCCTACGATACCCGGGCGATGCACGTGCTCGTGCGCTCGATGAAAGCTGACCGCTTCGTTGCTTGCGCCCGGCTCGTACGCGTCGACCCCACCGACCCCACGAGCCTGCTGCCCGTCGAGAAGGCGTGCGCGCACACGATCGACCGCAGCATTCTCGATCCCGCTCGACTTCCGCGCGACCGCATCGCCGAGATCTCGCGGCTCGCGATCGTGCCTGAATTCCGCCGGCGGACGGGTGAGCAGCACACGGCGATCGCGGTCTCGGAGGCGGATTTCGGGATCGTCGACATGCCACGCTTCCCGTACATCCAGGTGTCGCTCTACCTCGGCGCGATCGCGCTCGCGAAGCGCCTCGGCGTCGAGACGATCTTCATCCTCACCGAGCCGCGGCTCTCGTCGCACCTCGCGAAGCTCGGCGTTCGCATCCAGCAGATCGGCGGGCCGGTCGAGCACCGCGGCGAGCGCGTGCCCTCGACCATGACGGTCAGCTCGGTCGAAGCGAACCTGCCGCGCCCCGTCCGGCCGCTCTGGGAGCTGATCTGCGACCAGATCTGGACGGGGTTCGAGCGTCGGGGGGCGACGCTGCACTAACCGCCTTGCCCCCCTGTTAAGGGGGGTGGCGAGCGTCAGCGCGCCGGGGGGTTTTCAAGCAACGCCCGTAGCGCCGGGGAGCATCACGGCCTACCAGCGGATCTGCGGGTCTCAGCGCTCGCATTACATGTTATATAATGCCATCTCTCGACCGAGGCGGTTCTCGACATGGCGACTCTGACCCTCACCAACGTCTACCTCGAGCGCAAGCAGAAGGAAGCCCTGGCGCGCAAGGCAAAAGCAAGAGGAACTAACCTGTCTGCGGAGGTTCGTAGCGCGATCGATGCCTATCTCGCGGGTGTCTCTGCGGAGAACTTGCAGCTTCTCGATGAAGCAACGCGGAGGGCGGAGACAGAAATCAACGAGATGAACGCGATTCTCGACCGAGCGAACGCTCGGGCACAGCGGTTTTTCAAAGAGATCGACCAACTTCGCCGCGCCGACGCGCCATGAGCCTGGTCACCGACATCCTCGATCGGCTTTCAGGCGTCGCACAGCTCAAAGAGAAGCTTCAGCAGCAGGATCGAGTGCTCGAAAGAATGCAGAAGATCCTCCTCGAGCAACAGCGGGAGCTCTCCGAGGTGAGGGGGATGGTCAAGGCGCTGGTCGCCATTCGAACCGACGACCCGCGCGCGACCCGCTCCTAACTAGTCCGACCTGGACGGGGTTCGAGCGCCGCGGGGCGACGCTGCACTGATCACTGCGCCCTCCTGTTAGACCGCGCAGCTTGCGCAAGTCCGCATGCTCGCTGATATCCTGAGCGCGTGAAGGTCAGCGAGGTGCTCCGGATGCTGCAAGACGACGGGTGGTTGCTGGTGGCGACCCGGGGTAGTCATCGCCAGTTCAAACATCCTTCGAAACCAGGTCGTGTCACAGTCGCCGGAAAACCAAGCGACGACCTTGCGCCCGGGACCCTGAACAGTATCCTGAAGCAAGCTGGCCTCAAGAAGTGAGGACTTAACATGCGCTATGCCATCGTCATTGAGAAGGCCAACGGCAACTACTCGGCCTACGTGCCCGATCTTCCGGGCTGCGTCGCTACGGGTGATTCCGAGGCTGAGGTCGAGTCGCTCATTCGTGAGGCGATCGAGTTTCACGTCGCGGGTCTGCGCGACGATGGCCTTCCGGTCCCACCCCCCTCAAGCAAAGTCGAGTACATCGACGTCGCGGTCTGACCGCCCGCTCGAGCGGACGCGTGGAAGCGTGGTTGGTGTGCGTTTCACGCCGCGCTTTTTCAGCGTCCGTTGGCGCGCCGCTCAGCGCGAGCGTTTAGGGGGCAGGCGTCAGCGCGCCAGGGTTGCCGGTGCGTTCACGGCCCCGGAGGCTCATCCACTGAGCCCCGTGCACCCCTATCCTGTCAACGCACGGCGTCGCACCATGTGCCGCGTCCTGCAAGACCATGGATTTCACATCATCCGGGCCGGCGACGTGACAGGAAGCTCGGGAGAGCGCCGCCACGATCTCGCCGCACATGGCACAGGAGGAGCGCCGGGCAGATGTGGTACGGTTTCGCACATCTGTGGCGCGCCGCAAACTAAACCGAGCTCCTGCTTGAGCGCGAGCGCTTCGAGCTTTCCGCCAAGTCTGGCGGCGGCATCCTCAGTTATGAGAACGGCCGCGTGCTCGGTTACGACAATGCCCATGGCGAGCACCATCGCCACTACAGGGGCCAGGTCGAGGCGGTCGATCTGCCGGGTTACGAGGCAGCGCTGAGGCGGTTCCAGGCAGAGTGGCAGGCGATCGCGAGGCGGCTGAAGGCTGAGCGCTCACGGGTTCGTAAAGGACGCAAGGATGACTAAGGTGGTGGTGCGGAGCGGGACGGTGAAAGGGTTCTTCGAGCGGGCGAGGGCGGCGGCACGCAAGGCCGATCGCGGGGGGGAGTTTCCCCGGACGATTACCCTCTCGTTTGAAGATCCGCAGCAGATGTTCTCCGTGCTTTCGGCGTCACGGCGGCAGCTCGTAAGGGCGGTAATGGCGAAGCCGATGACCGTTGCCGAACTGACGCGTGCCCTAAGACGGGATCGAACGGCCGTCGCGAAGGACATCAAGCTCCTCGAGGCCGCAGGGCTTGTACGCACGCAACGGGCGCTGAACCCAGGTCACGGGGTGAGGACCCTGGTACGGGCATCGGCGCGGCGTATTGACATGGTGGCGAC